>Ga0153965_1000281_pt1 | contig 10857 bp, 14 predicted proteins | sample TSFL049MetaG_FD_104707 | JGI IMG/M metagenome (GOLD analysis project Ga0153965, IMG submission 104707) | Attine ant fungus gardens microbial communities from Florida, USA - TSFL049 MetaG | ecosystem: Host-associated > Fungi > Mycelium > Unclassified | place: USA: Florida, Paynes | collected... | reverse complement strand
GTAACTAGTCTACATCATGATCCTATAGGAGTAGACAACAGGAGTTTAGGAGCGAAAAATTAGTAATAATATAAAATATAAAAGAAATTATATTATTAAATGGGTATTTTCTGTCATATGACAATTGTACTCTACCCAACACTATAAGGGGACCCCTAACACACAACTCTGGAGCCTATACTAGTCCTCCAGAGTGATCCTGTAGCTGATCCAATATTACTATGTAATATTGGGTCTTACCCCCATCATTCCAAGAGCACTCCGTTGCCTCCTAGTGCACTTTCATTGTTCAGACCCTGGTTACCCAATGTATGTAAGAGGACCACTCAGTAGGTGATCACTCCTTAAGCTAGTGGATAGTCCCAGAAGCTAGTTTGAGATTCAAGTGGTAATATATCTACACATACTTGCTAGTATATATACTACACTAGATAGTCAGGCACACAGCACCATGGCAACCAACCTATAATCACAGAATGTCCTAGAATAACTAATAATAGGCATCACACCACATGATACAGACAGGAGAAGTCAGGAACAATGGAAGTGCGATACACGATCTGTCACTGGGCCATTAATAGAACAGACCCTCAGAACTTACTAAGCACAACCCTAGATATCCCCTTACAATATAGGGACACAAGGACACTGTAGTATATATAATGTAGATTATTCCCTCTATGAGCCTCATCTAATTCTCTAAGGAATCTCCTGGAGGTGAGTTGTAACATATTTCATAAACTATAATTAACTGAGGAATCTCCTGGAGTGTACCGCTCCAGTCGCCCTTACAGCAGAATTAGATCTCATTGTTAGAGCCCTGGAAATTCTCAGTGGACAGCTGCCCTCCAGTTGCCCTCCGCTAACAAACTCTGGCCCTCTGATCACTCTGCTCCAAGAGAGATGTCACTCCCTGCAGACACCTCTCTAGCTGTCACCGATGCCTTGGGCTACCTGTAGTACCATCTCCAAGAGTTGACCAAACATCAGAACACTTTGGAACACACTATCAATGCTACCCTCGTGGGCCTGACAGCCCAACTACAACAACTCAGTCAACTCATGACTGCTCCCGCTCCAACAGTCGCTTCGCCTCCAATATCCATGTCTCTGCCTCCTGTCAGCCCTCCTTCCCCAGTTCTATCCACCCTGTCTAAACAGTGGATGAGGCCAAAACTCCCTTCTCTCCCAGACTTCTTCAGTGAACGGAGCTCCAGTTGAGCCTTTTTTAACTCCTGTACATTATATCTATGCCTGGCCCCAGAGCAGTTCAGCTGCAACAAGGAGAAAATCTTATGGACCCTTGTCTTTTTCAAAGATGGACGAGCTGTGAGGTAGTCTGAGAACCTCTTTTGCTAGGAGGCAGACACTGGCATCTTTCCCATCCAATCCTGGGCCCACTTAGAACAACAGTTATGGAGTCAATTCTTTCTGGTCAATGTGGAAGCAGATGCTATTAACACTCTGGAAGGCTCCTCATATTATCAAGGTAACTGGATGGTGGACAACTACTTAGACAGTTTCCTGACCTTGGTCTTCGATGCCAGATATACTGACCTCCAGACCCTGGTAGTAAAGTTCCACCGGGGCCTCAAGTCGAACATCCAGGGCCAAATTGCTACCATGCCCTTCGGACAACCCACAGACACCGATCTGGAGGCTTGATACACAGCCGCCCAGAGGATCGACCAAGCACGGTTGACCAATGAGGCTTTTCAATTCATGCTCCAGTCAACGACTATGGCCTCCATGTGCTCCACTCTTTCTCGGTCTACCTCTCTCTCGATGTTCTGCCTTCCTCAGTCCACTCCACCCCCCGTTCCACTGAGACCCACTCTGCCTGTACCATCTGGAGGAATACCTATGGATGTAGACGCAGTCTGGAAAGTGCGCTCCCTACCTCCACGAGGGTGCTATCGGCGTAGAGAGGCCAACCACCTCATAAAGGACTACCCCTACCACTTGGACGTCTGGAAGCTAACCATGGAGCAACAGGAAGAATTGATCGAAGATTTAATGGCTTTGAAGAATGCAGTAGAGGAAGAGGAAGTTGGCTCCACCCCAGAGGAGGATTTTGTTTAGTGTGACCAGTGAAAAGTATGCCCCAGTTGCTGTTAGTAAATAGGTTTGCTGTAAGGAAATAGCTCTATCTCCACCCCTAAACTGCAAAGTGACACTCCAGAGCAGCCTAAGCCTGTTCAAGTATTACTAAAGTAATACTTAAACACACTAGTATAGCTCCAATCACAGAGACCCTGAATGCAAACCCAGTATATAGTATAGAACATCCCTCTAGGAGCCTCATCCTAATCTCTAAGGATTCTCCTGGAGGTGAGTTGTATCATAACCACAGACTGTAATATAACTGAGGATTCTCCTGGAGTCTTGTGCCCAGTCGCCCTTACAGTAGATTAGAATCTTTAAAATGGAGCCTTGGACTATCCCAGTAAACAGCCACCCAATAGGTCGCCCTCCCCTATCATACCCAACCCTCTGGGAATTCCGCTCTCCAGATGTTGTTGCCTCTGGACACTCCCCAAGGCATAGCTGATGCCTTAGGGTACCTGCAGCACCATCTCCACGAGTTAACGGAGAGGCAAAACATCTCCAAAAAACAACATCAATACCACACTTGCAGCCTTGACTGCACAGCTACAGCAGCTTACACAGCTAGTAGCTAATCCTCCCCTTCTGCCTATACCAAACACACCTCCTCCACCTGTACCATCTCCTCTGGTGTTTCTGCCCCTCGCTCTAATGGCGAGACGAATATGTCCCAAGCTCTCCTGCCCTTCAGACTTCAGCAGAGAACGTCACAACGGCTGTACATTTTTGAACTCCTGCTCTCTCTACATCCACCTAGCCCTGGAGAAATTCCTCTGGGCCCTCATGTTTTTCAAAGGTGGTCGTGCCACCAAGTGGTCCAAGAATGTGTTCTGTCAGAAAGCGAACACCAGCGTTTTCCCCATTCAAACCTGGGGGGACTTTGAACAATAGTTCTGGATCCACTTCTTCTCTGTCAATGCAGAAGCAGATGTGATCAATGCTCTGGAAGGAGCCTCCTACCACTAAGGAGGTTAGACGGTGGACGACTATCTAGACAACTTCCAAGCCCTGGTCTCCGACGCAGGATACACAGATCCCCAGACACTTGTGGTGAAATTTTGATGAGGTCTCAGGTTGGGCATTCAGAACCAGATCGCCACCATGCCATACAGATGACCCGCTGACACCAACCCTAATGTGTGGTATAGAGCAGCATAGAAGATTGACTAGGTGTGCCTCACCAATAAGGCTTTCTAGTCCGTGTTGTGCTCCATCCCTTCCGCATTGCCTAAGACCATCTCTGCCCAACCCCCACCTTTGTCTGCAGCAAGACTGCCCCCGTTCTGCCCCTTTCAGTTGCCCCAAAACCTCCACCGCCCACTCCGTCTATAGGAGTCCCCATGGATGTCAACGTAACTAGGAAAACAAGGTCCTTGCCTCCACGGGGATGTTACCAATGCAGAGACATGAACCATGTAGTCTGAGACTGCCCCCACCATATGGATGTTTGCCAACTCACTTTGGAGCAATAGGAGAAGTTAATTGAAGATTTGTTAGCATTGAAAGATGCAGTTCTGTCAGAGGAGTCTGGTCCCCCAGAAGAGAAGGATTTTGCATAACACGGCCAGCGATAAGTGTGCCCCGGTCACCAGTAAATAAGTTCACTGTATTGACTATAGAGGATCCCAATACAATTGACAGTGAACTAGTAGACGCACAGCCCCTTAACCCCCTAGCCGCTACTCCACTCTGTAGACCCAAGTGGGAGAAGAGGCTGCCCAAGCTCTTCTCAATTAGTACCTTGGATGCGCGAGGGACTTCCCTGCTCCTGCTGGTAGAGATTGGAACCACAGACACAAGCGAACTCCACTCCGTCAAGGCCCTCCTGGACTATAGAGTAACTGGAAGCTTCATCGACAGAGATTTCGTCCATTCGAAAGGGATGAACACTTGGACCCTCTTATGTAACATCCCAGTCTTCAATGTTGATGGTTCTCCTAATGAGGCAGGACAGATTTCCAAAGTCGTGGATGTAGTTCTTTGCTACAAGACTCACTCCGAAAGGATGCTCCTGGCCATCTCTGGACTTGGGAAGCAGAGTATGATCCTAGGCTATGACTGGCTCAAGGACCACAATCCCAGGATTGACTGGGAAAAGGGAGAAGTCGAAATGACCCGTTGTCTACTCTAGTGTGAAGGAGGACGCGCCTTGCGGAAGAAACAGACCTGCCAGAAGAGGATTGAACTCCGAGCCCTCCGATCGTGTCATGACGGACCCACACCCCTCTTCTAAGAAGAACTAAAGCTTGAAGACACACCTCTGCCAACGTACTGCCCCAATTGGGAGCCTGGAGACTGACTGTTCCTTACACATGTTTTTCTGGAGCTCACTCAGGCTGACCTCCAAGCCATGGCTATGATCTCCCAGCATCTCATAGAAGGAGCCAGGCACAGTAAAAAAACGTATGCCGCTACCACTCTGCTGCCCACCTACGTTGCGGAGTTTCAATCTGTGTTTGCCAAGAAGGACTTTGACATACTGCCTGAGCACTGCAAGTGGGACCACACTATCGAACTGATCCCCAGAGTGGAGCCTAAGTTGTCAAAGGTCTATTCCCTGTTCCCGTTGGAACAGGCTAAGTTGGATGCCTTCCTAGAGGAAAACCTGCATACTGGACGAATCCGACCTTCCAAATTCCCCATAGCGGCCCCTGTGTTCTTCATTAAAAAGAAAGATGGTTTGCTCTGGCTGGTCCAAGACTATCGTACACTGAATGCCATAACCATCAAGAACAGGTACCCTCTCCCTCTCATCTCTGAACTCATCTCCCAACTCCACAGAACCAGGTACTTCACAAAACTTGATGTTCAATGGGGTTTCAATAACGTACATATCAAGCCCAGAGATGAATGGAAAGCGGCCTTCTGCACCAACTACAGCCTCTTTGAGCCTCTCGTAATATTCTTTGGAATGACCAACAGTCCTGCCACCTTCCAAACTATAATGAACAACATCTTCAGAACTCTCATAGCTGAAGGGATCATAGTGGTGTACTTGGACAACATTCTGATCTTTATGAAGACAGAGGAGGAACATGAACGAGCAGTCCGGAGGGTCTTGGAAGTACTGGCAGAGCACAAGTTATTCCTCTGCCTGGAGAAGTGTGAGTTCCATCGGAAGCAGATTGAGTACCTCGGACTGGTCATCTCAGAGAACAAGGTCGAGATAGACCCCATGAAGGTCGCTGGAGTCTGCGATTGGCCTGCCCCAGAGAACCAGACTGATGTCCAGGCTTTCATAGGCTTTGTTAACTTCTACTGTTACTTTATCCAGGATTTCTCAACTATTGCCAGACCCCTCTTTGACCTCACTCGTTCTGACAAGACCTGAAACTGGGATGCTAAGGAACAGGAAGCCTTCGAACATCTCAAGATGGCAGTGACCACCACTCCAGTCCTGGTATCACCTTAGGACTCAGAACCATTCTGCATCGAGGCTAACAGCTCCGACTTTGCCTCTGGAGCCATCCTCTCTCAGCAACTACCTGGAGAGGAGAAATGGCATCTAGTGGCCTTCTACAGCAAATCCCTGTCTCTAGTGGAATAGAATTATGAGATCCATGACAAGGAGATGCCTGCTATCATCCGTGTACTGGAAGAGTGGAGGTATTTCCTGAAAGGAGCCCGGCACCTGGTAGAGATCTGGACGGACCACAAGAACCTGGAGTACTTTATAATGGCTAAGAAACTCAACCGTCGCCAGGCTCGTTGGTCTCTGTACTTAGCCTGCTTCGACTTCAAGTTGATCCACTGCCCAGGACGTTCTATGAGGAAGCCAGATGTGTTATCACAGAGACCAGACCATGGTAACGGAGCTTCTGACAACAAAGACATGATCTTCCTACAACTGGAGCTCTTGGCAATCTGAGCTCTCGAAGAAGTTCAGCTGGAAGGACCAGAGAAAGACATTCTTGGAGAAATTTGTCAAGGGAACCAGAAAGGAGATCAGGAAGAGCCAGTGGCTAAGGCAGCAAGGGAACTCTGGCAAGCATCGAGTAAGATGGTCCGCTCTGTGGAATAGTCAGAAGATGAAGGACTACTCCAGTTTAGAGGCAAGATCTACGTTTCCTAGAACCTGGACTTACGAAGGTGAGTAGTCTCACTGTGCCATGACACGAAGGTCGCTGGACATCCCAGATGCTGGAAAACGCTGGAGTTAGTATCTAGGAACTACTGGTGGCCCCAAATGTCTAGGTATATCAGACAATACGTCAGCACCTTTGACCTCTGCCTTAGAACAAAACTGATAAGGCAGGCTCTGGTAGGCAAACTGCACCCTCTCTAGATCCCAGACTCGCGATGGAACACACTCAGTGTGAACTTCGTTGTGGAACTCCCTCTCTCTTCTGGACATGATGTAATGATGACAGTGGTGGACTCTGTGTCGAAACGAGCACACTTCATTCCAATACACACGATGGTGACAGCAGAAGGAGCAGCCAGGTTTTTCCTGCATCAAGTCTGGAAGCTCCACAGCCTTCCAAAGTGCATAATCTCGGACCGTGGACCTCAGTTCATAGCTTGTTTTACCAGAGAACTTTACCATCTACTAGGAATAAAGTTGGCATCTTCTACTGCCTGGCACTCTCAAACTGATGGACAAATGGAGCATGTCAACCAAGAGTTGGACCAGTACCTCTGGCTCTTTGTGAATGAGCAGCAAGACAACTGGTACGACCTTTTACCCATGGCAGAATTCCAGCACAACAATCATGTCCACTCCACCACCCAACAAACTCCGTTCCTGCTCGATATCAGAAGACTTCCTCGCATGGACTTCAAACCCTAACAGAACTCTTCCAGTTTAGAGACAGTTAATGAATTCACAGAAAGGATAAGGATGGCAATCAAAGAAGTGAAGTCTGCAATCCATAAAGCACAGGATGACATGAAAAGATATTACAACTGACAAAGAACTCCGGCTCTGGTGTTCAAGCCCAGTGACAAAGTCTTTCTTGACACGTCGGATATCCAGACTACATGCCCCTCACAGAAACTCTCGCATCGATGGCTTGGCCCCTTTGTAGTGAAATGGCAGATCATATAAGGGGATAGCTCTATCTCTACCCCTAAACTGCAAAGCGACATGTTGGAGCAGCCTAAGCCTGTTCAAGTATTACTAAAGTAATACTTAAACACACTAGTATAGCTCCAATCACAGAGACCCTGAATGCAGAACCAGTATATAGTGTAGAACATCCCTCTAGGAGTCTCATCCTAATCTCTGAGGATTCTCCTGGAGTCTTGTGCCCAGTTGCCCTTACATTTGCTGTATTGAACATAGAAGAAGTCAATATAGATATCCATGAACCTATAGATGTACCCCTTCCCTCTGCTCTGGACAGGAAAGCCTTGCCTTGGAGGCCGAAATAGGAAAAGAAACTACCCAGACGACTCTCCACCAACACCCTTAATACCCACGGAACGTCTATCATCCTTCCTATAGAGATCGGTACCACTGACACTAACAAGGTACATTCTGTCAAGGCGCTTTTGGACTCCAGAGCTACAGGCAACTTCATAGATAAAGACTTTGTCCATATGAAGGGTATTAGCACCCGGAACATCTCTTGCCCCATACCAGTGTTCAATGTGGATGGCTCCCCTAACAAAGCAGGACGAATCTCCGAAGTAATGGATATAGTCCTCCGTTATAAGACCCACTTTAAAAGAACACTCCTTGCTATCTCTAACCTTGGGAAGCAGAGCATGATCCTTGGCTACACCTGGCTCAAGGACCATAATCCAGAGGTCAATTGACAAACCAGAGAAGTCCAGATAAACCAATACCCCTCTCGATGTGAAGGATGCCGCATAATATGAAAGGAACAAGCATCACAGAAGAAAATGGAGGCCAGAGCCATCAACATCTGTTGATCCGGACCCTCTCTGGAGTATGCAGAAGACTCAGAGAGAGACGAGACCCTCCTCCAGATTTGCAAGGTTGAATACAAGACAGGGGACAGACTCTTCATGACGAGAATTCTCCTGGAACCCACTGCAGAAGACCTCCATACCACCTCTATGATCTCCCAGAAACTTGCAGAAGAAGCCCATCGAGCCTCAGAAACGCAGAAGGGACTTCTCACCCTACCCAACTGTGCTAAAGGATTCGAATTGGTGTTCACAAAGGAAGACTTCGACATCCTTCTAGAGCACAAGCAGTAGAACCACGCTATCAAGCTCATTCCAGGCTCAGAGCCTAAGTTGTCAAAAGTCTACCCCCTGTCTCTGGTAGAACAAAAGGAGTTGGACTCCTTCCTGGAGGAGAACCTGCGTACTGGATGAATTTGCCCTTCCAAATCTCCTATGGCAGCCCTGGTATTCTTCATCGAGAAGAAGGACGGCTCACTCCAGTTGGTCCAGGACTACTGAGTGCTCAATTCCATGACAGTCAAGAATAAGTACCCCCTCCCACTGATCTCCAAACTCGTATTGCAACTCTGCAGAGCAAGATACTTTGTCAAGCTGGATGTCCATTGGGGTTTCAACAACATCTGCATTAAGCCTGGAGATGAGTGGAAGACAGCCTTCTGGACCAATTGAAGCCTATTCAAACCTTTGGTAATGTTCTTTGGAATGACCAACAGTCTGGCCACCTTCCAAACCATGATGAATGATATCTTCTGAGACCTCATAGCAGAAGGCATTATGGTGGTCTATCTGGACAACATCCTGATCTTTACCAAGACGGAAGAGAAGCACACAAAGACTATCAGATGGGTATTACAGGTCTTACAGGAAAACAAACTTTTCCTCCGCCTGGAGAAATGTGAGTTCTGCAAGGAGCGAATCGAGTACTTGGGACTAGTTATCTCGGAGAATGAAGTTTCCATAGATCCAGTCAAGGTCACAGGAGTCCAAGAGTAGCCTACTCTAGAAAACAAGACAGACGTCCAGGCTTTCCTAGGCTTCATGAACTTTTACCAAAAGTTCATTTGGGACTTCTCTACCAAAGCTTGACCCCTTTTTGACTTAACATGCTCCAAACAAGTCTGGACATGGAGCAGAAAGGAACAGATGGCCTTCAAGGACCTCAAAATGGCAGTGACCACTGCTCCAGTGTTGATGTCCCCTCAGGACTCGGAGCCTTTCTGGGTTGAAGCAGATAGCTCAGACTTCACTACAGGAGCAGTCTTGTCTCAGCAGTCGACGATGGACAGAAAATGGCACCCTATGGCATTCTACAGCAAATCCCTATCCTCCATGGAATGGGACTATGAAATCCACAACAAGGAAATGCTGGCCATTATCTGTGCATTAGAAGAGTGGAGGTACTTTCTGGAAGGAGTAATCTATCTGGTAGAGATCTAGACTGACCACAAAAACCTTGAGTATTTCATGACAGCCAAGAAACTTAACCATCCTCAAGCCCATTGGTCCTTGCATTTGGCTAGGTTCAACTTCCTGCTTTACCACCATCCCAGACGTACCATGGGCAAACCGGATGCACTGTTGAAGAGAGCCGATCATGGAAATGGAGCCTCGGACAACAAGAACATAGTCCTCCTTTGACTAGAATTCCTTGTGGTGCATGCTCTGGAAGAGATGGAACTGATAGGTGTAGAACAGAAGATCTTGTCTGACATCCACAAGAGGAACTGGAACGGAGACCAAGAGGAAGCCATAGCTAAGACAGCACGAGAGCTCCAAAGCTCCACCAACAAGGCAGTACACTCCATAGAGTGGTCAAATATAGATGGCCTACTCCAGTTCCAAGGGAAGATATACGTACCATGGAGTCTGGACCTATGCAGGCAGATTATAGCCCTTTGCCATAATACTCAGATCGCAAGACACCCTAGATACTAGAAGACACTGGAACTAGTGTTCCAGAACTACTGGTGGCCCCAGATATCTAGGTACATCAGCCAGTATGTAAGTACCTGTGATCTTTGTCTCCGGACAAAACCTTGGTAACACTCTCTAGTCAGTAAGCTTCAACCGCTCTTCATTCTGGACGCATGGTAGGATATGCTCAGTGTTGATTTTGTGGTTGAACTCCCAGAGTCTTCTGGACATGATGCCATTATGACAGTCGTGGATGCTGTCTCCAAAAGAGTACACTTCATTCTGACATACACAATAGTCACAGCGAAAGGAGCAGCCCGACTCTTCTTCCATTACGTCTGGAAACTCCATGGCCTTCCGAAATGCGTTGTCTCTGACCACAGATCTCAATTCATAGCTTTGTTCACCAAAGAACTGTATAGGCTACTAGGTATATGAATGTCCTCCTCTACAGCTTGGCACCCCCAGACAGACAGACAAACAGAATGCATCAACTAAGAGCTCAACCAGTTCCTCTGCCTATTTGTCAACGAACAACAGAATGACTGGTACAACCTCCTACCTATCACAGAGTTCCAGTACAACAACCATGTCCATTCCATGACGCAACAACCTCTGTTCCTACTGGACACAGGACAAATTCCCCACATGGGTTTTAAGCCAAGACAGAACCCCTCTAGCCTGGAGACAGTCTATCACAAATGGTCACTTACTATTTGTGATGGGTGCTTTAATACTTTAAAGAGTTCAAAAATGCAAAGTTAGACAAGTGACAAAAAATGTTGTTAAGTCTGAGGTCTAATCCTCAGACTGTTAGGGCACTAAAATCACTCAGAAGCAATAGACCCTTAAGCTAATGTAGAGATCCTGAAGCTAGTGTGAGATTCAACTGAGGTATATCTACAACAGAAGACCAGTATTTATACTACTAGACAGTCTAGGCACCGTTCTCATGGTACC
>Ga0153965_1000280_pt1 | contig 10868 bp, 11 predicted proteins | sample TSFL049MetaG_FD_104707 | JGI IMG/M metagenome (GOLD analysis project Ga0153965, IMG submission 104707) | Attine ant fungus gardens microbial communities from Florida, USA - TSFL049 MetaG | ecosystem: Host-associated > Fungi > Mycelium > Unclassified | place: USA: Florida, Paynes | collected... | reverse complement strand
TTGTGACAAAGTCACATGATACTTTCCCACACTCCACCTTGTAGTTGTAAGTCCAAAGAAAAAGAAAAAGAAAAGAAAAGAAATATAAATAATGACTTAGCCGTTTTGCCAAGTCATGACACTCAAAGATAATGGCTATAGCTCTTTCAGCAATACTATTTTGCTGAGGGAAGTAAGGTAGCATCATTTCATGAATGATACCATTCTGCTGACAGAATTTGTTCATAGTCGAGTTAATAAACTCCAAACTGTTATTACTTTGCAGTCTTTTAACCTTGAGTCTAGACTAATGTTCCAACATAGCGATCACATCCCTGACAGCACCTCTAGCTTCCTCCTTTAACTTCAAAAGACATCCAACAGGATATCGACAACTGACTTCAATAACAACAAGGGCATAAACATAGCCATCCCAGGTGGGTGCTGATATTGGACCTGTCAAATCTATGACAACTAATTCCATCTTGCCATATTTGGTGTTACTAGTACCAGGCATAGGTTTCTGGTGAGATTTTCCATGGGCACAGCCAGTACAAACATGATCATAATCATCAGGTACCGTAAGATCAAGTCTGTTGACAAAGTCCTTCCATTGCATCAAGTCAATTGTTCTAGGACCAATATGTTCCATTCAACGATGCCAAAGCCTTATAGACCCTTTATGGACAGAAAATGCAGCTTGATCAGTATCTTCAGCATGAGTGATGAAGTATAGGAAACCACCAGTGTTCTTGAGGACAGCATGGAATAACTCTTGACTACCAAGGGAGATAACAACCCCATCACTTTGGCTAGAGTAAGAGGCTCCTTTACGTTGTAAAACACCTAAGCTGACTAGATTTGCACCTAGGAAAGGGACATAAAGAACGTTTCAAAGTATAACCAGGGTGATTTGACCAGATGGGAGCTTGGCTCGGAAGGAAACTGATCTATGACCAACAACAGATGTGTGATTAAGACCACTGACAGTCACTAACTAACCATTATTAGTCTTAGTATAGCTGATAAAACACTCTCATTCAGAGAACATATGAGAGGATGCTCTACTATCAAAAAGAAGACCTCGTAAACCCAAACCAGTATTATTCATCGCTATCTATACTATTCCAACTTCTCTGTTATCTCCCACTGATTGAGACAACTCTACAGCCAAGTTTGCTGATCCGTCTCCACTTGAACCACCTTTCTTTCTTTTTTGAGGACACATTAGACTCCAATAACCTTTCTGATCATAGGTGCAACATATATCGTCAGGTTTTGGATTGAAAGTCTTCTTTTTGAACATCTTCTTCTTTTCACTAGTGTTACCATAGTTCAAAGCTCCTTGTGACTTAGCAACAAGTGCTAGATGCTCAGTCTTCCCCTCAATTCGAGTCATGCGATCATAAAGGCCATTCAAGCTCATTGTTGCTTGAGATAGAGTAAGGCTTGACCCTTTTTCGATAAGAGACATCTTGAGAATATTCTACTCAACATTGTCATTAGGAAGTGAGCAAAAAATAGCATAGGCAAGCATCATATTATCTATGGTGCCCTTTTCTTCGACGATCCAACGACAAATATCAATCATCCTTTCAATGTGGTCAGGTATAAGGGTAACATCATCCCAATTTATGCTCCAGATCTCCTCCACAAGTACATAAACATTAAGGCTTTGTTGGTCTTTGACATTGATCTGATAAAGAGTATCCTAGATCTTCTTTGATGTAGACAAGTTTGCGATATGACCAGACTGAGTAGAATCAATAGAACTATTCAGTAACCCCATGGCAACACTATCCATTTGCAACCAGGTTTTGTACTGTTCTCGATCCTCTTTCCAACTCTTGTAATCCTTTAATGTTTTATTAGTTGAAGGGGGAGTAGATTTGACAACCGTAGACATATCTTCTTCACCATTAACATAGAGCTATAAAAAATGTGATTGAAGAGCAGACTTCATGCTAGCAGCCCAAGAGTTATAGTTGGAGCTATTAAGTTTGGAAAAATAGAGAGTATCAGACATATTGATGTTAGCTTCAAGGGCAGGGTCCATAACCTATCAAAAAGGTATAGGCAAGGGAAGGAATGTGCGCATATGAACCTCAAAAATCAACAGAATGACACCTGAAGTCTGAACGAAATGAGTCAATATATTAATGTAAAAATGTCCATATACATACCTGAAATCCAAATGAAATGAGTTGAACTTTAGCTAAATGGTGAGTACATTTATATATGGCTAAAAAGAACAATAGTAAATTTTTGTGATGGAATAGAGATGAAACAGAAACTAGCCAAAGAGCTGGCTATTAAAGGAATTCCAAGCTGGTCTCGAATTGTACCCTTCAACAATGGGTTGCTCACCTTACTTTATGGTGACTAGAGTCCAACTGACCTTACTGTAGTGACTTAGCCTAAGATGACTTAATTACTCTCCAAGTTTGAGTTAACAAGAAGAACTCAATAAAGTTCCTATTAGATTTTCTATACTACTTATACAACTGCTACATAGTCTGTACACTGTCTTCCCACACTCATTATGTGACCCATCATGTGACATCATGTGACATCACCCTGTGGCTGTGACACTTATAATATAACACTTTCCTATACTTCTTTCTGTATAGTAAGTCCAAAAAAAAAGAAATATAAATAGTGACTTAGCTGTTTTGTCAAGTTATGACACTTATCTCTAGACATTATAGAAGCAACCTAGTTGGTCAGATATCCAGAAAGGATACTATCTAGATTGGAACTTATAGGATTACAAGTAGCCATACTTACAAAACATACAGCCCATGTAAAAGAAATAAGAGAAAAAGTGACCAAGGAAAAGATATAAAGGACTCTATAGCTAGAAAAGGATTTACAGCATAAGATACAGGAATGTGATCTAAAACTGGGAAGCCTGGTCTTAGTAAAGAACTCAGCAATAGAAATGTCCACAGATAGGAAAATAAAGCTAAGATACCTAGGACCTATGGTAATAGTAAAAAAACTACATAAAGGTGTCTATATCTTAGCCAAGCTAGATAGATTGGTCTAGCAAAACAAAGTAGTAGCCTTTCGAGTTATATCTTACCTTTCTAAAAAGAAAATGGACTTTACTAGAGAGATTCAAGGACTTTTAGATATCTTAGAAGAAGGCTTAAAAGAGCTTATAACTAAAAGGAAAGAGATCCCTCTAGAAAGTGCAAGTACCATAATAGATTTATAAGAGCCTATTTACAGGATAAAGAAACTATAGGCTACAAGCAACTTAGAAACCTGCAAACTAGTTCACCTAGTAGATCTAAAAGCTATCTAGCCTCATAGATGGTAGTCAAATGATTATGCTCTTTAGTAGCATCCCTACAATTCCTAGTGGCATTCTCAAGATAATAGATAGCTTGCAAGACATTTGAGGAGGCAAAGAGTAAGCCAACCTTAAGTGTAAAGATAAAGCAAGCATAAGCTATGGCTTTTTATAAGACTTTAGCCAAGGTGACTTAAATTTACTCCAAGTCTGAGTTAACAAGGAGAACTCAATGAAGTTTCTGTTAGATTTTCTATACTACTTATACAACTACTACATGGTCTGTGCACTACTTTCCCATACTCATCATATAACATCATGTGACATGATATCATAACTTTTTATTTTCATATGACTGTGACACCTGTGACACCTATGACATGACACTTTCCCATATTCTCTTCTATGTAGTAAGTTCAAAAGAAAAAAAAAGAAGAGAAATATAAATAATAACTTAGCTATTTTGCCAAGTTATAACACTATCCCCCTCTTAAGTTTCCTCATCCTGAGAAATTTTCCTATAACTCATAGTATGGGTCAACCATGTTGCCTATCTTGTTATCGATAGGCTATGATAGCTCTTAGTGATCATCCTAGGTAGATGTTCAGGAAGAACTTAATAGAGTTCTTCATTGGATTGGACTACTACTTATACTATTCTACAATAGCTGTGCAACTACTAGTCCACAATCACATGTCCTTCTAGAATGTTCTATGATCACCTGACCTAGTCACATGATCTGATTATCTAAGCTCCCATGCTATTTATATCTTGACCCCATTGTATGACTTGAGGTTATAGATCAAATATTCAAACACATGGGAAGTTAGTTTCTTTTTGGAGCTCTCATAATATGGCCCCCCCTTCAAGTTTCCTTATTCCAAGGAATTTTTCCATCAACTCCAATTTTTATCCCATCTCTTTTCCCTTTCTCTCTCATACTTTTTTTCCCCCCAACCATATAGTAATTTTACCATAAACTCCCTTAGTAGTTCTCGACTAAATTCTTTTTCTTCTTCTTTCTGCTCCTGTCATCTTAGTTCTTTGGCCTCTTCCCTATACTCCCTCTCGAACTCTTCTACTAACTTTTTTGTATTCTCTAGGGTTTCTCTACTCTCCCAAGTATCTCCTTCCATTGTATAGCTCTTCCATCTTACTAAGAATTTTTTTTTCCTTGTACTACTCTTTTGTTTAAAATTTTCTCTACTTTGAATTCCTCCTCTCTTTCAATAATGACCAGTTTTGGTAGTATTTTCTTCTGCCCCTCTACCTGTAGCCTATAGAGTTGTACTTTACTTATATTGACTACAAGGTGTATTTTAATAGATTTAGGTAGTTCTAACTCTATCACATTACTAGAGACAATTCCCTTGACTTTGTAAGGGCCCACAAAACGTTCTGTTAACTTCTCCGATCTTCTCCCTTTCATCTGCCATTTTAAATCCTTTGTACTTAGTAGTGCTAAGTCCCCTACTCTGTATTCCTCTCCCTCCCCATGCTTTCTATTTGCAAACTTCTTCATTTTCTCCTGCACTTTCCCTAGTGCTGTTTTTGCTTTCTTTTGGACTTTTTTCATCTTTTCTATGAATTTTCCTACTGCTTCATATTTCTCCTTTCTTCTTCCCTCAAATCTTATTCTTGGATCTTGACCACAGTTTGCTTTGAATAGCAATATTTTTGTTGCTGTGTGAATTTTATTATTATATGCAAATTTTGCTATTCCTAGCCAATCTGGCCACTGCTCTTGTCTATGGTCGATGAAGACCCTCAGGTATTGTTCTAACTCCTAGTTTATTCTTTCCATTTGCCTGTCTGTTTGAGGATAATAGGCTATCAAAAGTTTTATTTGGATTCCTAACAAGTTATCCAGCTCCTTCATTATTCCCACTGCAAACTACACTCCCCTGTCTAATATAATGCTTTCTGGAAGTCTGTGTAACTTCCATACATGATCTCAAAACAGCTTTATAAGCCCTTCTACTGATGTTTTCTCTATTGTTGTTATAAAATGTACCATTTTGCTAAAGTAATTGCATACTACTAAGATAGCGTCATATCCCTGAGCTAGTAGTAGCTTAGTGATAAAGTCTGCTGCAATATGACTCTATGGTTTCTCTGGGATTATGTTGGGCATTAGTTTTTCTGCTGGTGCTTTGCTCTGATTCTTGTATCTTTGACAAGCATTGCATTCATCCACATATCTTCCCATCTCCTTCATTACTCCTGGCCACTAGTAATTCCTGGTGACCAGTTCTGTCATCTTCCATCTCCTTCTATGCTCTTCTATTAGGGTATTATAGTACAATTGTATTATTTCCCCCCTGAGTTTCCCTTCTGACACATATATCCTCCTTTCCTTTATTACTATTCTATCTTCTATTTCCCATTCTTCGTCTTTCAATGTCTTTATTCCTGCCTTCTTTAGCTCTTCTACTGCTTTCACTACCTTTTTGTTGCCTTTCTGTGTCCTTTTGATTCTTTCTTTCAGATCTCCTTCTTCTACCAGTATTTCTGCTTCCCTGACCCATTCTAGTTTTATTAGTTTCTGATCTTTGTTATCCCTCTCCACTCCCTCCTGCTAGTCTGGCCTTCTACTTAGTCCATCTGCTTTTTCCATGCTTTTCCCTAGAATGTGCTTTAATATAAAATTAAACTATGATAGGTATAGGGCTTATCTTGCTTGTCTTCAGTTTAGTTTTTGACTTGTCATAAAATACTAGAGGTTTTTATGGTCTGTCCAGATTTCAAATTTGAGTTTTGCCCTTTCCAAGTAGTGTCTCTATGCTTCTAGGCACCTAATTACTGCCAACATCTTTTTGTCATGTATTTCATAGTTTTGTTCTATAGCGTTTAACAACTTAGAGATGAAGGCCACTAGCCTCTATTTTCCATTCTCACATTTTATTGACAACATCCCTCTAGTTGCATAGTCTAAGGCATCTGCCTCCACTCTCATCTCCCTATCTATGTCTAGAATAGCTAAAACTGGCTCTGTAGTGAATACTGCTTTGAGTTTTCCAAATACTTCCTCCTGCTCCTTCTCCTACTTCTATTTCTGCTCCTTTCTGACCAATACATGTAATGGTACAGCTATTTTGGCAAAGTCTTTTATAAACCTTTTTTAATAGTTGGCTAGGCCCAGGAACTTTTGTACCTCTAACATTTCTGGGTGCTGGCTAGTTTAGTACTCCTTCTACTTTTTCCTTCTGCATTTCTACCTCTCTTGGACTGATCACTACTCCCAGAAATTCTACCTCTCTTACTTTCTATTTACACTTCTCTGGTTTCACAAATAGGTTGTTTTCTTCCAGCCTCCTTAATACTTTTTCTACCAGTTCATTGTGCCCTTTTTCTATATCTGTAGCTACTAAGATGTTGTCAATGAAAGTTGTGGTATCTTCTTGGTTTATGAGATCCCAGAATAGGTCATTCATCATTGTTTGGAAAGTGGTAGGGGAGTTAGTTAACCTGAAGTACATAACTGTGGGCTCATAAGCTTTGATGTGCATTATAAACGTCACTTTCCATTCATCTTTTTCTTTAATCCTAACGTTGTTGTATCCCCATCTTAGATCTAGCTTTGTAAATACTTTTCTCTTTTCCACTCCATCCAATATATCTGCTATGAGAGGAAGAGGGTACCTATTTTTTATTGTCTACTGGTTTATGTATCGATAGTCCTATACCATCCTTTGTTTTCCATTCTTTTTTGCTATGAAATGTACTGGCAAAGTTTGGGGTGACTTAAAATGTCAAATATATCCTTTTCTTAGTTGGTTCTTTACAAATACCTGTATCTCCTCTCTCTCTTCCCTTAACAATGAATACATCTTTCCCTTTTTTGGCACAAACCCCTCTTTTAACTCTATTGCATGATCCCAGGCCTTTTGTACTGGTATTCTTTCTATCACAAATGGCTACTTACTAATTTGTGATTGGTTGATTAGATATTCAAAAAGCTCAAAAAAGTGAAGTTTAGATAAGCAGCAAAGATGTTATTAAGTCTGAGGTCTAATCCTCAGACTATGAGTCCTTATATACAGAAAAGTAATAGTTTGTGCACTAGGACAGATCATCACATGCTACTACCTATTGTTCTACATGTGGTAGTGCCTTTGTGCTTAATATAGTGATAACTTAACCTTATGGAGGCTGTCCTTTGTTCTAAGAAAAGGACAGATGACTATCTATGGGTAATTAATGAAGTCCATGTGCAAACATTGAGGGCTTCATATCTCCACTAATATTAATTACCTTAGAGTTATTCTAGGCTCATTCTGAGCATTATGAAGAAGGCTTCTGCTGACTCTAGAACCAAAGCATTGATCATGGCGGTTTCCGAGATATTAGTGATTTAATAAACGGTAACATAGTGGTTACCAGTTGATCTGCTTAATATCTCAGCCATTATTAATTGCCTCGAGACGTGACTGGCATTGATCGAAAGGTCTTCTTAAGGGCTTTGAGCTGGCTTTAAGACCGTGGGAACCGTCGAAGAATCGGTGGAGATATGACCAAATGAAGTTTGTGATACTTTCTGACTCTTTTTTTCCAAATACTTTTCTCCATTTCCAAAATTTCTTGGGTACTAAGGGAATTAGTATCTCTTTATCCTTGTCTTTCCCTGTTTTCTTTACTACTTTTTCTTTTACCTCCTGCTTTCTCTTTTCACATATGGATGGACACCATGTTATTTTTACCTTCCTTTTCTCCTAGTCTATCTCTGGGTTGTAGGCTACTAGCCATGGCATTTCTAGTATCACCTCTGTTTTCCCTAGATTACACATGTCTATCCTTGCTCTTTCCACATGTCCTTTGAAAAACATATTGTACTCAACCTAGTGCATTATGGCTCCTCCAACATTTGCCATTCTATTCACATTTCTTACTAAGAGGGGTTTTTTTAACCTTTCTATTTTAAATCCCTTTTCTTTGGTAAAGGTTGTATCCATGAATAGACCAGTTGCTCCGCTATCTAACAGTACTTTCACTGTTACTCCTTCATGGTTTTCCAACTTCTCTAACCCTACTTTCATCCAGACCTCTCTTAGTGGCTATAGTATGCACCACACATCTCTTGCCCTCTCAGTTGTATTGGTAGAATTTAATTTATTACCCAGTTTTTCTGGGTGCAATACACTGTACAAATTATTGAAGGCCAGTTAAGAGCTCACTGTCCTCCATTGTCTTTTGCTGGCTTCTACAGTGTTTTTACTACCCTTTCCTTTTTTCCACCTTACCCAGCAATTTTTGGCCATATAACCCCACTTCCTGCACACATAGCAGGTTCTATCTCCTCACCTTCCTTTGTCTACATCTATTGCATTTAGGTCTCTTCTTGGACTCTTCTGATTTTGGCTGGACACACTTGGCCCCTGATATCCTCCACTGTTGTTTCCAGCTCTCTATGTGATTTGTCCTCCTCTTCCTCTATACAATCCTCCCCTATTCTCCCCTTGGCTGCATATTTCTCCCTGGACACACTGCATTTCTCCCCAATATCCTTTTCTCTGCCCTGCTCTGCCTCTGGTTTCTATTTAATCTTACCGCTCTCTCTTGCCACTCTCCAATAGTGGTTGGTAGTTCTTCTGCTTCAGCCAACTTTCTTCTGATGGTCCCATTTAGCCCCCTCTTAAATTCTTCTATAAGGGGTCTTCCCATATAGCCGCTTCCCCTGGCAACCTTTTTAAACTCCTGCACATACTCATCACAGGTCCTTCCTCCTTACTCTATTGTCCTCAGCTGTTTGATCTTTCTTTCATCTTCTAATGTTTTCCCAAAGTCATTCCTTATTTTGGTGAACAACTGTTCCACCAACTCCACCTTTAACTCTCCTTTTGCTAACTTATTTAACAAGTTGTCTTTCTATACTTTTGCTACCCCTCCCTGCACATATGATAATACCCAGGCTACCTGGGTCATTGCTGCCTTCTCTGTTATCTTCATTATATACAAGCCGCATTAATAAATATGCTCCCTTCCTCCATCTTTCCACTAAAGACTTGAGGTCTTGTGATCTCTACTCTGCTCCCCTGTTGTTGAAAAAGCATGGTGTTGACCTGCTGCTGCAGAGTGACAATCATTATGAGAAGTTGCTCCTCTCGGGTTAGTGGTGGTGGTTGGTAAGGGGTAGGCATCAAAGAAGTTTTCCCTTGTTGCTATTATTGTTGGTGAGACATGTCATATGATAATAGTTGTTATCACTAAGTCTTGACGACTCAAGGACCACTCTAGGTGAGTGTTTAGAAAGAACTCAATGGAGTTCTCCATTGGATTGGACTACCTACTTATACTACTTTTACAAGTGGCTATACACTACTAGTCCACAATCACATGTCCTTCCAGAATATTCTACATTCACATGATCTTGTCACGTGATATGATTGCTTTAAGTTTCCATGCTATTTATATCTTGTCTTCATTGTATGACTTGATATTTGCGATCAAGTGTTTGAATGCGTGGGAAACCTTTTCCTTCTTAGGGCTCTCATAACATGGCCCCCCCTTTAAGATTCCTCATCCCGAGGAATTTTTCCATCGATTCCAATTTTCGTCCCATCTCTTTTCTCTTTCCCTTTTATATTTTTTTCTCCCCATCCATATAATAGTTTAGCCGTAAATTCTCTTGGTAATTCTCAACTGAATTCCTTCTCTTCTTCTTCCAGCTCCTGTCACCTAAGTTCTTCTGCCTCTTCCCCGTACTCCCTCTCAAACTCTTCTACCAGCTCTTTTGCATTTCCTAAGTTTTCTCTATTTTCCCACATATCTTCTTCTGCCGTATACCCTTTCCATTGTACTAAGAACTTCTCCTTTCCTCGCACTACTCGTTTATTCAAGATTTTTTCCACCTCGAATTCTTCTTTCCCCTCGATGATGACTGGTTTTGGTGGTATCTTCTTCTGACCTTCTACCTGTGGTTGGTATAATCGTACTCTACTTACGTTCACTACAGGGTGTATTTTAATAGTTTTGGGTAATTTCAACTCTATTGCATTGCTAGAGACGATCCCCTTGACTTTGTAAGGTCCTACGAAGCGTTCTGTCAATTTTTCCGATCTTCTCCTCTTCATCTGCCATTTCAAGTCTTTTGTACTTAACAGTACTAAGTCCCCTACTCTGTATTCCTCTCCTTTTCCTTGCTTCCTATCTGCGAACTTCTTCATTTCTTCCTAAGCCTTCCCTAATGCTGCCTTTGCTTCCTCCTAGATCTTCCTCATTTTCTCCACGAATTTCCCCGCTATCTCGTACTTCCCTTTCCTTCTCCCCTCGAATCCCATCCTTGGGTTCTGTCCATAATTTACTTTGAACAGCGATGTCTTTGTTGTTGTGTGGACTTTGTTGTTATATGCAAATTCCACCGTTCCTAGCCAATCCGGCCACTGCTCTTGTCTATGATCGATGAAAACCCTCAGGTACTGTTCTAACTCCTGGTTTACCCTTTCGGTTTGCCCATCCATTTGTGGGTGATAGGCCGTTGAAAGTTTAGTTTGGATTCCCAGCAAGTTATTTACCTCCTTCATCATTCCCGCTGCGAACTGCACTCCTCTATCGGATATGATACTTTCTGGAAGCCCGTGCAGCTTCCATACA
>Ga0153965_1000279_pt1 | contig 10889 bp, 12 predicted proteins | sample TSFL049MetaG_FD_104707 | JGI IMG/M metagenome (GOLD analysis project Ga0153965, IMG submission 104707) | Attine ant fungus gardens microbial communities from Florida, USA - TSFL049 MetaG | ecosystem: Host-associated > Fungi > Mycelium > Unclassified | place: USA: Florida, Paynes | collected... | reverse complement strand
GTCGTAGAGAATTTTGACCTCGTGAAAAAGATCGAGTCCTACGGCTCGGACAGTGGGAAGACCGCGAAAAAGGTCGTCATCGCTAACAGCGGTACTGTTTGAAGTAATGGACTCTAAGTGATCATAATTATGTATATATGTATCAAAGCAAAATACATGAATCGGGAGGGACGCTGCTGACAGTCAGATTATATCTTATATAATCTTCTTGTTCGGGAAATCCTGCTCACATAGGTACTGGTTAGGTGTACCCCTCCACGTAGTACTTGAGCCATTCAGAAATGAGGTAACATGTGATGTCTATTTGGGAAAGATGTGCACATATTGGCACATCAAACGGGTACCAAATGGATTTGTACAAGGTATATATAGACAAATTCATAAATGATTTATTTGGCATGATGTATAAGATTTCTACAACGAGGCTGCCTGGTTCTGCTCACCCAGGTATCTAATAATATTTTTGTCCTAGTTCTGCTTGCCCACTGATAATTGATCAAGAAACAAATGGTAGTATGTGTTATGTAAATAGCAGCTGGGAATGATATAATAGACAAATAGCTGTCAACTGATCAGCCAGGGTTTGATGTCAACTATTTTTTTTTGAATCAGCAATTTATTACATGGTGCTTGATCACAATCCATGGCAGCACTATGTAAAAGGTAAGCTAGCTACACACCCCAAGCACATGTTGTAAGTGTGCCTCCCAAACCCCAACTATAGTTGGTAGTCTGGGTAGAGAAGAAATTGTACACTAAATAACAGATATCAGTGTCCAAAGTATGCTCCTGCCAACATCTCAATTCCCCCCCCTAGCCTCCTATACCTTGTAACTGGACCAACCCTCCTTGTATATGTTACTTGTGAATAGACACTGAAATAGGTACTCTGGCCAAACCTCTTTTCAGGTAGATACCAGTGACTTCCCAGTGAGCCAAAGCTCTATGAGAAGGGCCCATGTTAGTGTTAGAATTAGGATCTTATGCAAGCTTGCACAATACAACTGATGAGATCAATCCCATTGTATCTTTATGTTGGTAGCTATGTTACATGATGAAGATATAAGTATAAAAGTAGTGTAATTCATTAGTACTCATCATCTGTTTGTTTTACCTGTTACTGTTAAAACTCTAGACCTCACAGTTGATTGTACATTTTAACTTAAAGCCTATGTCAAACACTTGATATCTTTATGCTCCTCATTAGAGGGTCTAGTCAAGGTTTTCAGTAAAGTATAAGACTTTGGCCAAGGTAACTTAAATCTACTCTAAGTCTGAGTTGACAAGGAGAACTCAATAAAGTTCTTATTTAATTCTATACACAACTTATACAACTACTACATGGTCTGTGCACTACTTTCCTGTGGTCCTCATGTGACTTAGTCATGTGATATCACCTGACTATGACTTGTGACCTTTGTGACACTTGGTCATATAATACTTTCTCATGCTCCATCCTTGTGTAGTAAGTCTAGAAAAGAAATATAAATAATGACTTAGCCATTTTGCCAAGTCATGACAATGTAGACAAGATATAAATAGCATGGGAAGGATTATGTAAGATATAGAAAAGAGAAGAAGAAACATTCAGAAAAAAAGAACTGCTAGGAAAATTCACAGCAAGCAAACTATTTGAATAGTTAAATAAAAGGTACAATGAAGAATATTGGGCAAGACTAGAGAGAAATTGGAGGCATTGGAAGGAAGAATAAGTTAAGAGACAAAGAAGAAGTAATTGAGCAGAAAAACTTAGGAATCTGAAAATGGACTGAGAAAGACAACAATAAAATAGGTAACATTTGTGACCTATACAATGAGCTATAAAATCCTTAGAACAAGGAACCTTGAGAGAGAGGTAGTATTATGACTTGGCAAAATATCTACGTCAATATTTATCTTTCTTTTCTTTGCTTTTCATTTTTATTATTCTTTTTCTTTTTTTTCATTTAGTTTAGTTAGTTAGTTAGTTATATTGGGATGTGTGAGATACTAGCTAGGGTTAGGGATAGTATTGTATATAAGTAGTTCAGTGAATTTAACAGAAACTCCATTGAGTTCTCCTTGTTAACTTAAATAAGAAATAGGGTTAAGTGCTTACTGCTCAATCCTTATAGTACCATCTGAGTATCATGAGTCATCTTGACCATAACTAAAGAATATGACATAGACTAAAGTTGAACCAGTGACTAATGGACACTTGTAGACTAAGTATAGACAAATAGTACAACTTGGATATATATTGTAGAACAATTGATTGAGAACTCTATTGAGTTCTCTTCTAACTCTACAGAGTCTACTTAGCCTAAGCCCTAGGCTAGGTTTCTAAGTTAGTCACTGATACTAAGGACTAAACTAATGGGTAGAGGGAATAAATGTTGGAAAATCAAGCTGATGCCATGATCTACCTGAATTTTCAGGAATGTTCTGGAATATTTCTTTAGTATATAAGTCTGTAATTTGCTGTATCTAATTTTATTGCAGTGAGATGAATAAGCAACCTATTAGAACATAAAGTCTCAGTTTAAAGTATGAGGTTTTCATCTAGGTCTCTAGCCCATTCAAAACCCTCTACTAATTCTGTGTTATTAAGTTTATGTTGAAGTCAGTCTACTATGCTCCCCTCCTACAATGGTCTATGTAACAGTAAGTAGTGTTGTCTATCAGGTTGCTTTGCTTCTTTCCAATAATAGTTTGTATAGCTGTAGATAGTGTTGTCTATTAGGTTGCTTTGCTCCTTTCCAATAACAGTCTGTGACACAGTGAGCAATATTGTATGTTAGGTCACTCTACTCCCTTCCAACAATAGTCTGTGACACAGTGAGCACTGTTGTAAGTCAGGTCACTGTGCTCTTTTTTTACACTGGTAGTTTGCACTGTTGTAAGTCAGGTTATTCTGTTCCCTTCCTACAACAGTAAGGCCATAGTCAGCTTGCTTTGCTCACTGCCTGTTCCAATTTATTCCAATTTTTCCCAATTTATTTGAATTTTTACTGAATTTATTTGAATTTTATAGAATTTTTCAAGAGAGTATATAAAGAAAGCTACTTGATCAGTTCAGAGTCAGTAGCCATCATCCCACATTTGGTCTCACGTACATAGTAGACAAGGTTTTCATCCAGGCCTCTAGCCTAGCTTGTGAAGTTTGTGTTGAAGTCAGTCTACTATACTTTCTTCTTACAACAGTCTATGGAATAGCAGATAGTATTGTTTGAAAGGTCACTATGCTCTCTTCCTCTAACAGTCTGTGAGGATTTTCTTTCTAACTCATTTCTTTATCTCTCAAATCATAAGAAAAAAACATACATATACAATCTATAATCTAATGCTATTAAATACTTCTTTATATACTACATTAAGTATTCTTCTACTCTCTTGGCTCTACTCTAGAAGAAGTACTGAGATGTTCAGAGGTAAAGTACATCTTGAAAAGACCACATAAAGTTGTCCATGGGAGAATACTGATGTCTGCAAATTAATCCCCACATGCTCCACTGACTGTTCTTAATGTTATCACTAAGTCTTGATGACTCAAGGACCACTCTAGGTAAGTGTTTAGAAAGAACTCGATGGAGTTCCCTGTTGGATTGGACTACCTACTTATACTACTTTTACAAGTGGCTGTACACTACTAGTCCACGATCACATGTCCTTCTAGAATGTTCTACAATCACATGACCTTGTCATGTGATACAATTACTTAAGTTTCTATGCTATTTATATCTTGTCTTCATTGTATGACTTGATATTTGCAATCAAGTGTTTGAATGTGTGGGAAACTTTTTCCTTCTTAGGGCTCTCATAACACTTAAGACTTGTTGATGGTCATAGCAAAGGCTAGTCTGACTGGGAATTAAAGTCTCTTGAGTGGCGCAGACAATGTCTCTGCATTAGATGATAACCTAATCCTTGGAATTAATACTATCTTGCTTCTAAATCTCCTGTCCTTGCTGATAATCCTACACTGGAGCACCTTTCTTCTCATATTCAACACCACCATTCTTGTTCCATTACAAAGTTCTTCTCCTGGATCCAAGTTCCTCAATAAGATAACTGAAGAGCTAACCTTGAGACAGAGTAAAGCAGGAGGCAATCTACCAGCATTAAGTTGTTAAAGAAACTCTGTAGGATAAGCATAGTGCATTCCATCTTCTTCAGACACAGAGTCCACACTTCTCAGCATATGGACCTCTGCAGTTGGGTTAAACTGTTGAAGAATAGCCTCATTGATATCATGGACTTGATCATTTTTAGGACAGAGAATAATGTGATCCAAGAAGTACTGGTCATCTTGAGCCCTTGAGTTACCAATTCCTGGATAAATTCTATTGATCAGAGCATTGAGATTAGCACAAACCATAGACTGAGGAACTTGAATCATCTCATTATCATCCATAGTTAACCCAGCACCAATCTCTAGCAACCACTGAGCATGTTGATTATCAGCTTCTAAGTGACCCAAGCACATATTTTGTCTGAGATACAAGAACTTGATATGTCCCCATAAGTTTTCTCTGCAAAAAGATACTGCTACCACTTGTTGACATGTTCCTTTAGGTACCACAGGCAAAGTCTGATGAAAATACCCTCCAAATACCATTGTGATTCCACCAAATGGATGGTCATTCTAGATAATATGTCAATTCAAGAGCTATCAAGTATAAGTGATTACTTACTTCAAGTAAGTGTCTAAGACATTGATCAACAGCATCAATATCATACTTGTGCTGCATAGGAACTTCATCCCAAATGATAACCTTGGTTTGTTGGAGAACTGGGAACATATAACTATTGTGTTTGAGCCTAGCCACAGAGTCTTTATGGATTGAAAGAGGAATCTTGAAGCATGAGTAAAATATTCTTCCTCTATCTAATAAAAGAGTAGCAATCCCAAATAATACCATACATAGTGCTATCTGATCTCTTCTTCTAACCTCAGCAGCAATAGTGTTACACAAAAATGTCTTTCCACAACTACTAGCAGCATGAATAAAGAAAAGATGACCCTGATTATTGGTGATAGACTCCAGGATAGCATTAAAAGCAGTAGCCTAGTCAGGATTAAAGATTGCCCTTTGTTCATCTACCAAAGTGACCATTTCATCTACATTATACTGCTCAGCCTGCAAAAGAGGATTGGGAATTCTATGAGCCCACTGTTGCTGTAGAAAAGGCATTGGTGGAAAATTAGCAAGACTTCTTTCCATTCCTACTAATATCCTATTAAGATCCCAAAGGCCATAATCATAAACATTATCCTCTGGTATCTCCTGGTCAGCTTGATAGTAGTTCATATGATGTAGTTTGTGCTTGACATCATCACATAGTCTAGCCTTGAATTGATCCCAGAGAAGATGAGACTCAGCCACTTCATTAGTCAGTAAGATAACTGCCAACAACTAATGACGTGTTATTCCAGACTATATTACAATTGCTTTTTCCAAGCAAATCCTTCACTCATGACTATCCTCCAGTAATCCTCTTGCCATACATGCTTCCTTGAATGTAGTAAATACTTGGCTATTTCAGGTTCTCAAATGCTCCCAACTCTTTCCACCCTCAAATATAGTCAAAAGAAGTCGTAAAAAGAACTATTCTTCCTTTGATAGTGATACAAAGTACATTCTTCCAATTACCTTGGCCTATCATCTTGGATGCCATGACTTGTCTTTGGCATTCCAGGTATAGTATTGAGGAAACTGCCAGTAGGTAAAGTCCAAACCATTATTATATATAGAGTTATAGTCAAACCAAGCAGTAAGTTGAGTTTTCTCCACATTTTGCCTAGCTAATACTTTATTGACAGTCTGGTGTATATGAAAGTTGACATAGTGTTCATTGGGAAGATAGATAGGAAGACGTTGGACTGCTGGTAACTCTCTATGCATATTGAATTCAAACATCTTCTAGCAAGCTTCTGTTGGACCAATAAACCAACTATCTAAATGAGCCTTGATTTCATCCTGCATCCTACCACTAATCTCCATAGTTGCTTTATCAGGACCCTTGTAGATATACTTGCTCAGATACTTGACAGTTCCCAATCTAGCAGAGATCTCAACATTGATATGGCAATCAAAGAGAAGGAGAAGTTGAGAACAGTGTAGGACCACATATTGATTAGTGAATCTGGTCCCATTGTATTCAAAAACCAAGCCATTGTCAGGCCTAGTATAAAGTGGATAACTGTCCTCAGCCCAATTTGTTCTCTCTCTATACTCCTTAGGAAAGTGTTTACTACATTTTCCATTGACTATATACTTGGCTTAGGGATTGTTAGCTCTACATGGACCATATAGCATATATTTGGTAACTTTTGCATAGAGAAGTGGCTGTAATTGAGGATCAGATAGTTGTGCTGAGATCATAGAATTTATATGATGAGGATCTCAAATGCAATCTTGAGAGTGTAAAAAGATGAGCAAGTAAATATGTGGAAGACCTCTTTTCTGGAACTCAATAGTATGAATATGAGCAATAGTAGTGCCAAAGAAACCATTGTCAATGAGTTTGAGGAGTGCTTTTTTCTTCTGCTCAAAGACCTATGATACAATATCAGAACAATCAGTAGCTATTTGACCAGGAAAGAGATTATGGAGAATTTCTGGCCACTTGGGATTAGTAGTCATGGTAAGGAAGAGGTCTGGTTTGTAAAAGTATCTGCAAATGGCTATAGTATCCTAGAACAACTGGGTCATAAACTTAGGACTTTCCACATGAGAAAAGAGAAGAATAAGTTTGTGTCCCAAAGGCCCAACATCTTTTCTATCATACCTATTATACACAGTAGCATCTTGTAGTCCCTGATAGAGCTCAGATCTAAGAGTATGTTGATATATCCTAGCCCAGTTGAGTTTTCCCTGCTCACAATTTGCCTATACATCAACAACAAACTGCTGAAACAGCTTTCTACCATGAAAGAGAGGTGGCTAAGGACCATCTCTGACTCTAACATGAAGATGATAGGCATATTAACATCTATCAGAAACCACCTGCGAGCAAGCCCATTCCTCTCTATCTCTTTGTCTTGTATTCTCCCTTTGTTCTCTTAGTTGAGCTCCATGGATTGGGATTCTTGAATGCCACCTATTCTCTCTCTTTAAAAACAACAGAACATAATGAAGAGCAGCATATGAAGGACTATTCTGGCTAATCCATTCAAGTTGTTCTCCTCTTGCCTGTAATACCATATCTCTATTGTTTATTGCATGATGTACTTCTTTCTCTGGAATAATAACTGCAATCTCCTCAGCAGTTGGCAGGTTATGAGTTCTTTGATCCTGTTGCAAATTCACATGTAGCCTAATTGTGATCTTCTTCTGCTTCTCTACTGGCTTTTCCCTAATAAGTTCATAGGCACAACAATAATAACCAATATATGGGTAGTTATTCAAAAGCATTGTTTGAAGATTATCTATTACCACAGGATCCAGGTTCCTATTATTGAGTCTCCTGACATTGAGCTGCTCTACTGTATCAAGGATATAGATTTGTGCATATATTAGAGTTTGATTACTATGAGAAAGAAGAGTACCAGTAAGATAATGAAGCTCTCCCTAAATTTTGAAACAGTAAGGACCAGACTGCCTAGAGACTGAGTTGTCAATTCTGACTCCTACTGAAGTCATAGCAAATACTGTTAGAATAGCTAACTCCTGAGCTGGAATAAAGCCAATTGCTCCTTTATCAGCATTTGACAAGAAGAACTCAATAGAGTTCTCATTAAATTTGCTACACTATATATACAATTACTATTGTGGCTATGCACCTTGTCTTCCACAGTCCTCATGTCTATCAGGTGACTTCTTTGTCATATACCATAACTGTGACTTGTGACTTCATTGTGATGTGACCATGATATGACCATTCTGTGACTTCTGTTATACCTTTGTGAGTCTATGACTAGTCACATGATATTTCTCATGTTCCACCTTAGTAATAATCTAAAAGAAAAAAAAAGGAAAAGAAATATAAATAATGACTTAGCCATTTTGCCAAGTCATGACAAATACTGCATTATACTACCAGATATTATTGTGAAATTCTCTTGAGAGATAATTGTCTCTAGTCAAGTAGTTGTGAAGAATTCCAGTGAGTGGTTGAAAAGAAGATAATTGAATCTGTCCTTGCAAACAGCACATGCCAAACTTGGGGAGATTAACTAATGAGGATCTTAGCTTCTCACAGTCAAAGTGAAGAGCATGACAGTGAGGATAGATAACAGTTAACATACCCAAGTTGAGATAGTGAATATTATTCTCTAAGAATGGCTATCTAGTTGGTGGATAAGGTATAGGCTGAAGAACAGGTGGTGGAATATTATCTGGAACAATAGCATCTTGAATCTAGTTCAATTGTTAACAATTTAGAGTCTTGGTATTCAAAAATTATCATACCTAAATCACATCATCTTGCATATCTAACTCTTGAACATTGCCTTCCTTAGTATCCTGTTAAACTTGATCAATATTTATCTACTAATAATAAGTAAAATATGTTACTCACAACTCTCAGAATATTTTCCTGTACATTCCTATCCACATTTAGGTCACCATTATCTCCCCTATTCTGCTGTCCTTTATAATCAAGAGCATTTGTATCCTCATTTCTCCATCCCTCCATTGATTTCCACTTGTCTCTGTCTTTCTACTTCTACTTCTTTATGTCCCTGAGTTGTCCTCTGTTGTTGTTGAGCAAGCTAATGTCTATGCAAATCAAGTATAGCATCCTCAAGATTTTGTAGAACATTTGCAGAAGTCAAGTAGAATTTTGATTGTTGTCTTTCTCTTCTTCTTCCTCTATTCAAAACAGGAGCTGGAGTAATATTTGGAAGATCTTGCTGTGCTCGCTCCTCAGCTCTTCTAGCCTGATGTTCTTCTTTAACAGGATATATTTTTTACAATTGTCTTACTATTCACTTATAGCTACTCTAAGAAAAAAGATATACTATTGCCCCTAAGAAGGAGACCCCTACTCTAGACCTCTCTCTTAATGAGCAGTTATCAATCCTATGTGTACACAGATCACAATATACCCCTAGCACCAGGTTTATAATAGAAGAGTTTACAGGTATACTACCACAGTACTACTTAAGAAAAGAGTCCTTCTGGGAGAGGAGACCTGAGCTTAGTCATACACTCCAAGCTCTACACCACAGTTGTAGAGTACTGTCCCCTTTACACCTAGGACCCAGCTTCCAGTCAAGGTATAGAGAGAGTAGAGTGGTATAAGAGAGCAAAGAGAAAGAGAGGGAAGGATAGGGAATAGTAATTATGATTTGAGAGAGTGAACTTGATGATGAGCTGGCATTGTTTGTACATATTATATCCCTCCCACACATCCATTCATGAAAAGAGGAGGGTTGTCATTATGATTGAATATGCCATTAAAATTTATTTTAATAATAAGAGAAAAGGAAAAGTCTATCTCTATTTTTCTTTAGATTTTATTGAATTTATTTGAATTTTATAGAATTATTTGAGTGAAAAGAAAAGACATGTAAAAAGTTGAACTATGTATCAGTGCTATCACTCCTACATTCCTTTTTGCATACATAGTAGACAAGGTTTTTATCTGGGCCTCTGGCCCTTCTTGAACCCTCTACTAATTCTGTGTTATTAAGTTTGTGTTGAAGTTAGTCTGCTATGCTCCTTTCCTACAACATTCTATATAACACTAAGTGTCATGACTTGGCAAAACAGCTAAGTCATTATTTATATTTCTTTTCTTTTCTTTTCCTTTTACTTTATCTTGGACTTACTACACAGAAGGGAGGGTGGGAAAGTGTCATGTCACAAGTGTCACAGTCACATGACAAGGAGTCACAATGTCACATCACATGATGTCACATGATAGGCATGGGAAGATAGTACACAGACCATGTAGTAATTGTATAAGTAGTATAGAAAATCTAATGGGAACTCTATCAAGTTCTCTTTGTCAATTGCTGAACAAAGAGCAGTTGGCTTTATTCCGGCTTGGAGTTTAGCTTTTTTATAGTAAGTAGTGTTGTCTATCAGGTTGCTTTGCTCCTTTCCAACAATGGTCTGCACAGCTTCAGATAGTGTCGTTGATTAGGTCGCTTTGCTTCCTTCCAACAACAGTCTGCAACACAGTGAGCAATATTGTATGTCAGGTCATTGTGCTCCCTTCCTATACTGGTAGATTGCACTGTTGTAAGTCAGGTCACTGTGCTCCCTTCCTACAACAGCAATGCCACAGTCAGCTTGCTTTACTTACTACCTGTTCCAATTTATTCCAATTTATCCTAATTTATTTGAATTTATTCTGAATTTATTTGAATTTTATAGAGTTTTTGAGTGAAAAGAGAGGGCATGTGAAAAGTTGAACTATGTGTCAATGCCATCATTCCCACATGCGATGTAGCATACATACTAGACGAGGTTTTCATCTGGGCCTTCGGCCCATCCAGAACCCTCTACTAATTCTGTGTTATTAAGTTTGTGCTGAAGTCAGTCCGCTATGCTCCCTTCCTACAACATTCTGTGTAACAGTAAGTAGTGTTGTTTATCAGGTCGCTTTGCTCCCTTCTAACAACAGTCTGTGCAGCTGCAGATAGTGTTGTTGATCAGGTCACTTTGCTCCCTTCCAACGACGGTCTGCGACACAGTGAGCAATATTTATTGTATGTCAGGTCGCTCTGCTCCCTTTCTACACTAATAGTTTGCACTGTTGTAAGTCAGGTTGCTTTGCTCTCTTCCTACACTGGTAGTTTGCACTGTTGTAAGTCAGGTTGCTCTGCTCCCTTCCTACAACAGTGAGGCCACAGTCAGCTCGCTTTGCTCACTGCCTGTTTCAATTTATTCCAATTTATCCCAATTTATTTGAATTTTCCCTGAATTTATTTGCATTTTTGAGTGAAAAGAGAGGGC
>Ga0153965_1000276_pt1 | contig 10913 bp, 10 predicted proteins | sample TSFL049MetaG_FD_104707 | JGI IMG/M metagenome (GOLD analysis project Ga0153965, IMG submission 104707) | Attine ant fungus gardens microbial communities from Florida, USA - TSFL049 MetaG | ecosystem: Host-associated > Fungi > Mycelium > Unclassified | place: USA: Florida, Paynes | collected... | reverse complement strand
GAGATTCAAGTGAAGTAGATCTACAACACATTGCTAGTATATATACTACACCAGATGATCACATGGGCAGTCACATGCACATGGATCAGTAATCACAATTGTCCTAAAATAGATAGAAGGCATAGTACTGCATGACATAGATAGAAGAAGTAAGAAATGGTGGGAATGCGATACACGATCTGTCAACAGGCCACTAATAGATTCAGACCCTCAGAACTTACTAAGCATCACCCTAAATGTCCTCTTACAACAATTGGCAAACAAAGCATTCCAATCTACGCTCCGGTCAACAACTGCGACTCTTGCATGCTCTGCCCTTCCTAGACTAATCCCTTTCTCAGTACTCCACCCCCCGTTCTACGAAGACTCCCTCCACCTACACCATCTGGAGGAGTACCCATGGACGTAGATGCAGTCTGGAAAACGTGCTCTTTATCTCCGCACGGGTGCTATCGGTGTGGAGAGGCCAACTATCTTGTAAAAAACTGCCCCTACTGCTTGGACGTCTGGAGGTTAACCGCGAAGCAGAGAGAGAAATTGATTGAAGACTTAATGGCCCTGAAGGATACAGTAGAGGAAGAGGAAGTTTGCTTAACCCCAGAGGAGGATTTTGCTTAGTGTAACCGGCGAAAAGTGTGCTCTGGTCGCCACTAGTTAATAGGTTCGCTGTATTAGACGTAAAAGAGATCAATACAAATATCTGTGAGCCTATAGACATACCCTTCCTCTCCTCCTCTGTTCCAGACAAAGTAGTCTAACCCTGGAGGCAAAAATGGAAAAGAAGGTTACCCAAATGACTCTCCACCAACACCCTCAATGCTTGCAGTGATGGGGATCAAAGGGAATTGATCACTAAACAAATGTGATAACAAATGAGAATTCGAAAGATCCCTGAAATGTCTCACAATTGTGTGCTAACAAGTAGGCACTGGGGAGATGATCAAATATAAAAAGAGAGCTTGGGAATAGGGGAAATAATGGGGTACAACTCAAAAGACTGAAAGCAACAATAATAAAGTATTTAAGAATCCACTTAAGATAGATCTCACTGTAATAGGATCTCTAAGATGCGTGTTCATCTTGCGTCATGACACTACTGTCCTTATCTAGTCTAGTAGTCTGGCTCACCATCGATACAGCAGAACTACCTAGAACTCCTGTGCTGTCGTGTGGGCTCTTCTTCAGCTGATTATACAACTGGAAGCTGACTCCAATGACATGTAGTGAGCTATTAACTCCTAGTGTAAGCAAATGCCCAAGTCTATTGGAGGTCGAATTCCTGTCAAGGAAGAGGTGTAGGGGGTTTTTAGAAAATAAAGTAGAATACTTAGAAAATATGAAACTTAGTCACTCAAAATAGCCGTTAAGCTCTAAAGTAACAGAGAGGGATGATGGTAGGGGTATGATGCTTGAGTTCCCTTCTGTGCCCTAGAGTATTTTATTATGATTACAAAGCAAAGAGACAACAAAGAAAGTGAGACAAAGAAAACCTCCAAATTCCCAAACACAGCAAGGCCGCAATGATGAAATGGCACCCCTCCTGAACACTGGCTAACTGCTCCCTGCTCTTCTAGTCCTACTCCAGAAACCCTCCCTTGCATGATGGTCGGATCTCGAGTCTCTTGATGGGCCATAGACAGAGACAGCGGTCTTGAGCTGTCTTGCTCTCAAGCGCATTTCCTTCATCTAGTCTTCCTACTACTTCTCTCCTCCGCTTCCCTGTTCTTCTCTTTACCTTTTCTATGTCTTCTCACTCTCCTGTATTCCAATTTCCTTCCACTGCCATTGTGAGGCAACTCCACAGTAGCTTGACTCTCTTGATCTTGCTATAATTAGCTATCAGTGATGATGGCCCAAATCTGATTGTAACTCTTCTATGAATAACGCTGCCAGCCGCTGAGATATGACATTGCTTGGGTTGCGTTAATTCGTCTAAGTTTGCTTCTATCCTCGAGAGCACTTCTAGAAGGGAAATCCATTGGAAATCTGATATGGGGCACCTGAGCAAGCATTTATGAGGTATATGTAGCGGTGGTCACAGCCACTACTCTGCTACTCAAGCTAGGTACTCGAGTCCACAACTGGGTATCTAGGGAATATTTCTAAGAGGCTGAGCTCTTCTCTTAAGCCAGTTATGCTGGTTATTAGGGTACAAAATGTCACTTATTTTGCCTAAAAATTTGTACGACATGACATCTCCCCTCCACTATAAATGACTGCCCTTAGTCGTCTTCTCATTTATCTGGCAACCCAGTTTATCCTGTATTAGGATCTATGTCTCAGATCTCTAGCCTGCAGGCCGTTCTTCTAGCTTGTACTTTAATGAGATCAAGTCCCTTTCTTTATACATCTGTCCTCGAGCAGGCTTGCACATGCTCCTGGCCCTGTGTTATTCTCACGATTCCTGGACCCAAAACTCTCTTGATCACAATCTATTAGATTATCCCTGACAGTTCCTTTTCTCAGAGTCTCCATAATTCTATTCTATTAATCCTCTTGTACCCTATCCAAGATGTGGACTTAAACGTCTCCTTAATAGATTCTTTATTTTTGGGTGCCTGCCTCTTTTGGCATGACACCTGTTATCTCCCTTCTTTATTTGGTAATTCTGTGATCGCACTTGACATGTTCTTTGTTATTCTGCTATCTCATTTATTCTCTTTTATATTGCCTTTCATAGACCATATCCTTTACATTCTGCCTATACCATTAGGCACCATGCTTGTCCAGTTCCATTTGAGTAGTTTCTCCTGCAGGCCATTCTGTATTTATATATCTGGCATTTTTCTTTTCTTTTGTTTCTATAGCCCCATGTCTACTACTGCTAAGTACAATCGACTGCTTTCGCAGTGAGATGAACTTTATCAACATATCGGTGGGTTGTTCGAGGACCCTCCCAGCAAACAATGTGATGCTCTGGTGTCTTATCTCTCTGGGGAGCTCCAGCACATCTCTTATTTATGCCAGGATTCTCTCTTTTCTAAAATCGCGGCAGTTCCTGCTTCCGTTCCTATCGATACAGCCACTACCCTTCTGGGTTCTCTGGCTGCGTCTTTCTCTTTTGTGTCTGCTTCTGTCCCTGCAGATCAATTTATCTCTGATGAGGCTGCTGTGGCAGCTGCTATCTGAGCTAAGGTCTCTCTAAGTTCTCCAGGTATGTCTCTTTCCTTTTTATAGTCTCCTGTTTTCTGATCTCGGACCATTCTATGGTCTCTATTATAGCTGCTGCCACTCCAATCATGGCCTCCAGTCTTGCCTCTATTAACGCTTTCGAGGAGCTTCCTCCTCTTCCTGCTCACATTCTGTTTTCATCATCTTCTCCTGTCATTCCCTTGGCAATCACAATTTCTGATGATCTGGAGGTTGATGAACTAATCTCTGAGGTTACTGAAACGATGGCGTTTGTCTCTAAGACACCTTTACAGATCTCCTTTGCTCACGCTGCCCATCTCCTTCGTTCTCGACAGGTCAAGACCTCTTATCATATTATTTCTAAGTCTCCTCCTGCCAGTCCTGCGCCTCCATCTGCACCTCCTGACTCTTCTAATGGTTTGATTGTTTCTATGTCTGTATGCCGTCGCAATCCAACTATTTCTATCCAGCCTGTTGCTGGTTCCTCTCGTAAACGAGGTCAATGTAAAGAAGAGCCTCCTGTCATGTCTTTTCCTCCTAAAAAGCCTTATCACAATAAAGTGCATCAGTCTTTTCTTTTCTTTTTTTCTTTTATTTCTTTGCTGATTGTTTTTTCGTCTTTCTAGCTCGTGATCTTTTGTAACTTTATGGGTTACACTCAGGCCATCCATATCTCAATCTGGTCTCCGCTTTATTTGTGATTCCCTCTATGGAGGACTTTGTAAGTCCAATCTTTTGGTTTTTTTTCCTATTCTCATTGCATTCTCTTTTTTTTCTTTCTAGGGTCTAATCGGAGACCTCAAGTGTCTCTCTTGTATTACCCATGGTACTGAGAAGTGTTATTCTTGTCCCTGGCTTCCTATCTGTTCTTCGACTACTTCCCGGGCTCGTCTCCTTAGCACCATTGATGGTAGCCTTTCCTGTGTCAAGTGCAATAAAGCACACGCCTCGCACTGCTCCTATATGAAGCCAGCTGACGTCTCTCTTTTTTACGCAGAATCTCTTTGGGCACTCAGCTTTGCTTCCATTCAGCGTAAGCTCTTTTTTTCTTTATTCCTTGTTTCTTTGTCTCTGATTTCTTTCTCTCTTCTTAAACATTATGTCTCATCTTCAGACTCTCACATTTATGTGGAGTTCTGCTTTCTATGCTCGAGGGATATATCAATTCCTCATTTTTCAATATCAAGCTCTTATTTCCGAATAGAACTACTCACTGCCAAATGTTATTATCAGAAAGATTCTGATTTCTGGGTGGGTAGCGGTCTTGTGGCTGATGCTAATGCTCAGACCGCTATTTTTGAGGTCGCTCGCCTTGTCTCCTCTAACTTTAAGGGGGTTTCTAGTTCCAAGGCTGCCAAGCAGCTCTTTGAGTCTCACTAAACAATTAATAGTCTTTTTGGGCCTTTTCTTTAGGCTGCCGGTTATGATGGCCACCTCCCTGAGGCTCAAGGATGGCATCACATGCATGCCATCTCCGAGGCTCTTGTCCTTTCTCAATCTGCATCCCCCAAGGTCATTATCAAAAAGGAGAGAGCTCTCTAAATTCTAGTTTTCCATATTCTTTATGTTAGCTAGTTCTTCCTTGTTCTCTGAATTGTCTCGTGTCTGTTATGTTCTTTCTGCACAACATAAAATATATGAGTCTCTTTTTCTGGTCTATCTAGCATATCTTCTGAGTTTTTGTTTGTATTTCCTTTTGTTTCTGTACCTTGCAGTACTTCTCTGGTAATTCCAAATTATTTGGCCTAAAATTGCTGGTCTCTGGTTTTAGTCATGTCTTTCTATTTTCTCTCTCCCGCTTTAAGCTAGTGTGCCCTCACACTTCTTATTATCTAGCAAAGTTATCTCTATTGTGATATGTATTCTTTCTTTCTGGTGCCTGCACATAGTGGTCCTCTTCAGCTCTATTATGTGTTTAGCTATATTTAATCTCTGTCTGTATTTCTTTTTGTTTTTAGTTCTATGAGCTTCTCCTTTGGAGCAGGACATGGAAGAGGAGGTTTATATAGCCGGTTATTCCTCTGTTCTCTTCTTGCTTCTCTTTCCATGTTTGAGGTCAAAGGTAAGACTCTCAATGCTCATGTTGAGCTCTCTGATACTGTTTCCAATGTTGTACACCACAGTGAGCGGTTCAAGTATAATAAGTCCACTTTCGGCTCTATTAGGCACGCTGTCGATGCTTTCGTTGACCCTGTGGTACGTTCTCTTTCTTCTGTTTCTCTTATATTTTTGGCTCTGATCCACTGTTTCCAGCGCATCTATCTAGATCAATTAGCTCATGACTCTGCCACCTTAGCCAAAAGCGACTATCTTTGCCTCTTGGTTACTGCTCGACATGCTTATGAACTCTTCTGTCGCGAGCATGATCCAACTTATGTTTTCCCAGCCACTTATAAACAGATCCAGGCTTTTTTGGCCCAATATGAAAAGCCACCCATGTCTGTCATTCTCTTGTTATCTTATTGCCTCTGTTTCTTGAGCTTTAGTCTAGTGCCGCTAAGCATTCTGCTCCAGACAAGACTCCCTCTGAAGCTACTCCTTCTAAGGTACACTCTATTCTTTTTTTTCTTATGCAATTTTGGTTATTTATATCCAGCGTTCCTGTATCTAGGGTCTTCCCTTCTTTGCTGCTGCCACCAATGGCCATACTGACAATAAGCATGAGGTTGAGGTGATTATGCTTACCTCTAAGAACAACATCCCCTTGGGCCTTCTTTCTCGTAACTCTGGTCCTGTATATCTCTGTATCATCTCTTTTGTTATTGTTTCTCTTATTACTTCTTCTGCTAGAGTTCTATGCAGGTGGACAACAATGCGAGTACTATGTCTTCCAAGCCAACGTCTACTCCTGCATTTGGTTCGTCCGCTTCTCCCCACAAGGTTCTTAAGTTTCCTCGTTTGATTATTGAGTCTCCTAAACCCAAAGACTTCTAGGCTAAGGTAGGCTCTTTGCTTTTACATCTAATGGTTTCTCTCTTTAAGTACCTCTTTTCCTAGACTACTAATCTCCATGGCATTGCTGAGCTAGTTAGTCAAGGTGAGCTGCATTTACTTCTTGCTCTCTGTTTTGTTTTCAATCTGTCTCTCTATTCTGTTCCGCTTTATCTGGTGATTTCTAGCTCAAGCTTCCTTCGAGGCTATCCTCGAGCTCTATCAACCTAGCTTGAGTTTGCATACCGACATTTGCTACACAATTGGCTTAAACGCCCTTGATATAACTCTCACTGCAGCCAGTAATCACGTCCTTCAGTCTATCTGGGACCTCAAATTCACGACCAAGTTGTACTACGACGCCATATCGGAATTCGAGCATATCTATCAGGTCTGGGAGGACAAGAGGTCTCATTCTTCTAAGAAGTATTAAATAGTTCTCTCTCTGTCTGGTTTGGTTGTTCTCTCTGATATTCTTATGTCTAATATATCATGCTTCTGTGGTCTCTTCTATTCCTGATGGCTTGTCTAATTCTGAAATATTCATCTTCTCAAGAAGAAGATGAATACTTTCCTCTGGTACATCTAGAAGCCACTTGACTTCTTTAGCATATGGGATCTCTCTCCTGGTGAGATAAGGTATGACTCTAAAAGCCGCTATCTTATTCTGCCAGACAGCTTCATTTAGTTCTGCCAATATAAAGGCTCCTTCTCTAAGACATCTGATCACTACCATGGGTTCTAGGTAACGAGGCTTCATCTTTCTGTCTGCTGAGAGCTCAATGGCCGAATTCTTGACCAGTACTAAACTTCCCAGTTTCAAATTAAATTCTTTTATTCTATGTTGGAGGTCACTTTCAAGTTGAAGCGTCCTCTGGATCTTTTTCTTCGAGACTCTCTATCTCATCTCCTCTATGTGTTCTACATGCTTAGCCAAGGCCAAAGCCCGTAATCCTATCAATTCTGTGCTCGAGATCATCCTCTCTGGATATTTTACTAGCCATGACCACATCCAGGGGTATTGTCGGATACACTTCTGTTACCATAAAATATGGCGAACATCCAGTTCCCTTTCTCACTATTATTTTGTCTGCCCACATTATATGAGGTAGATGCTAGAACTATTTCTTGACCTCTCCCTTTGTAGCTTTATAGAGCATCTGTCTCAAGTCCTAATGCGGTCTCTCAACTGCACTGTTCGCCTATGAATTATAAGGAGAGATAGTAACTCCTTTTATTCTGTATTTCTCTTCTAGCCATGTTACAGCCTTCTTAAATGGTGCTCTGTTATTAGTAACAATCTTTACTAGACTGCCCCATCTGCAGATTATATCCTCGAAAAGCCATTGTCCTATAGCTCTCATATTTTCTTGTCTTAGCACCTTTGCTTCTATCTAGGATGACAATCTACATCTACTGTGAACTATGTACTTGCACCCATTTGACGGAGGTGTCATATGAACAGTATCTCCATGCAGTACTTGAAATATCGATGGTGTGTAAGTTACCACTGGTAGCGTCTCGAGCGCTATCCTTTGTTTAATCTAATATAGATGACACGACTTGACATACCAAATCGCATCCTTTTCTATCTCTGGCCACCAGAAGCACTGCTATAGCATCCTGCCTGTCGCATACGCTCCTCGGTGTCCCATCTTGTCATAACATGCTTTAAGCAGCCCCATTCTTTCTGGTATTCCAATAACCAGCTAGAAGTTTTCCCCACCGGCATTCTTTCTATAAAGTTTCCCATCTTCTTTATCTAGCCAGTAGTACGACATTTGTCGCACAAATCTAGCTTGGTCTATAGTCAGAACTTCTAGTTCTGACAGATCTTTAGTCGTCAAATATCTCTTGATCTTTGACAACATTTCCTCTTGACGCTTCATGTGGTCACTATGCCGATTATTGTCGTAGTTCCCTAGCTCTTCCTCCTCAGAGTTATCTCCTGGGTCCTCATCATTCTCGTTTCCCTTGGGCTCTGTGACTTCTGCAAAAACCTCTCTCAAGGTTTCTGGCCCATTTTTACTTCTCGCTTCTAACCTCCCTAAAGTCATTAAGAGGTCGTCTAATATGATTCCATGGTAAAATCCTTCTCTCGAGTTGATCTCCTCATAGAACTCTTCTAATCTCAGAGGGTCGTCCCCTATGGGATCCTCTTTTCTAATAGCTATGTCTCCACTTCCGTCTTCTAATCCATCTTTAAAAACTTTGGGTACTAGATCTCTAGGATACCATTTCCTTCTCGAGAGTCCGTCTGGTCCAAAGGTTTTTCCTTTCTTATGAACTAATTCAAAGAAAAAGTTCGTTCTGATATAGTCTACCCAGTGATTGATCGTCGCATTGGGCATCTTTCCTGGATTATTTAACATTCCTGCTAAATACTTGGCATCTGTTTCTACTATGAAGTCCCGACATCCCTCAAACAGATATATTTCCTGCTCAAGGGCCTGTCTAAGGCTACATAGCTCTCTCTTGGGTTGTGAATATCTCTGCTGCCTCTTGTCCATAAGAAGTGAATTGAACTTAACGTAGTGTATACGCTTCGGTTCCTCCTCATCCCTCTGGTACATATAATACCCGACTGCTCTCCACGAAGTATCCACTGCTAGCACTAACGGCTGCTCACTAGGGAACTTCAGGTTCCTAGTATGAAAACATAACTCAATCAATGTTTTCAGATCTGATTGGGCTTTCTCTTGTACCGGACCCCACTCGAAGGTCACATCTTTCTTTATAACTTCATACAAAGGCAAGGCCACCATTACGAAGTTTGGGATATGGTTACGACATTGCACCGCCATTCCCAGAAAGGCTCTTATATTGGTGGTGTCCTCGCAAGGCCCCCAACACATTATCTTGCCTATCGTATCCCTTGTAGGTTTTCTTCCCTTATAAGAACAATCAAAGCCCACAATAATAATGTGGTCTTTGCATATCTTTGTCTTGGGGCCCAAAAAAGTCCCTCCTGCATACTTCATTCTCTGCAGTATCCGATTTACATTTTTCATGTGCTTAAAAATAAACTGCCTTATTCCAGTGTTCTTTTCTAATACTTCTAAGGTACTGTTTGGCTTCTCATATCTAGTAGCAGGTCCTCTGATGGGCACGTCGTTTATGTACGATAACGTATATCTGGGTATCTCGTCGTGTAGAATATGTGTAACATCATCATGGAATATTAGAACTGAGTTCATCCATCCCATTGGTAACGTCACTAATCTCAAAGCTCCGAAGGGCGTCTGGAACGTAGTAAGGTCTCTCGAGCGCTCTGCGAGTACCCTCTTGTCGTATCCTACATACAAATCCAGTATCCCTCTGTATGCTCTTTCTGCAAAATGCATCGCTAACTCTTCTGTAGCTGGAGGCAATCCTGAGTGCGTGATTGTTACTCTATTCATAGGTTCGAGACTGTGCACAATGTGCAGGCTCTTTCCGTCTTTCTTAATAACACAAAACCACCTTGAGCAGTATGAACTGTTTGAAGGTTTATATATACCCGCATCTATCTTCCTCTTGATTATACCGCAGACCTCATCATGTATGGCTGGCGGTATTCTGAATGGTCTCTCAACCCACGGTATATGTGTTACCATTGGTATCTCTATTGCCGGAAAATATCCTTCCTTGAATTTCCCCCTTTCATTATCTTCCCAAGCGAATGCTTGGTTCTGTTCTGCCATAATCCAATACACGAGCTTCTGCTCTTCTGGCCACAAGAAATTGGACATATGTCCTAAATCCAGTTTCTCTTTTCTCTCTGCCATATATCTCCCTTTTGGGCTGAATTCCGGTGGGTGCTCTGATAATTTCAGAAGGTCCTTGAGAAGATCGCCTGTTATTTCCCTTATAATCCTAAACTTTTCTGGTAAGGTTCCTAGCATAGGCTTTACTTTCAAAACTACCGGCTTATATTTCTTAGCAAAACAGACTGTGTCTGCCGCCTTTTCTAAGTTAACCTTCTCGTTATCTTCTTCTATGGCTATTATTGTCTTTCTGATAGTTCTAGGCTGGTGGAGCTCTATAAAAAACTGCTTGAGAACAGGGTCTCATTTATCTTCTGTAAGGGGACATCTAGGGTCATGCTTAGTAAGTTCTGAGAGTCTGTTCTATTAATGGCCCAGTGATAGATCATGTATTGCACTCTCACTGTTCCTGACTTCTCCTGTCTGTATCATGCAGTGCAATGCCTATTATTAGTTATTCTAGGACATTCTGTGATTATAGGTGTCAGCGTCTAAAGTCCGACGACCGGAATTAAGCTAACTGTCTCTTTGTTCAGAGTTTGACAAAGAGAACTCAATAGAGTTCCCGTTAGATTTTCTACACTACTTATACAACTACTACATGGTCTGTGCACTATTTTCCCACACCTATCATGTGACTCATTATGTGACATCATGTGATGTGATGCTGTGACTTCCTGTCATGTGACCATGGTTGTGTGACACTTGTGATGTGACACTTTCCTGCACTTTCTTCTGTGTAGTAAGTCCAAGATAAAAGAAAAGAAAAGAAAAAGAAAAGAAATATAGATAATGACTTAGTCATTTTGCCAAGTCATGACAATAGGTCGGTTGCCATGGTGTTGTGTGCCTGACTATCTAGTATAGTATATATACTAGCAAGTGTGTGTAGATATACCCCCACTTGAATCTCAAACTAGCTTCCAGGACTATCCACTAGCTTAAGGGTAATCGCCTCTGAGTGGTTCCCTAACATCTTCCTCTGTTAAGACTCTAAACCTCACAGTTGAATATACGTTTCAACTTGAAGCTTATATCTAACACTTGATATCTTCACACTCCTCACTAGAGGATCCGGTTAAGGTTTTCAGTGAAGTTATATCG
>Ga0153965_1000274_pt1 | contig 10995 bp, 16 predicted proteins | sample TSFL049MetaG_FD_104707 | JGI IMG/M metagenome (GOLD analysis project Ga0153965, IMG submission 104707) | Attine ant fungus gardens microbial communities from Florida, USA - TSFL049 MetaG | ecosystem: Host-associated > Fungi > Mycelium > Unclassified | place: USA: Florida, Paynes | collected... | reverse complement strand
CATAGTCTGAGGATTAGACCTCAGACTTAACAACATCTTTTGTCACTTGTCTAACTTCACATTTTTGAACTATTTAAAGTATCAAAGCACCCATCACAAATAGTAAGTGACCATTTGTGATAAGAAACTTGCAGAAGGAGCCCATCGAGCCTCGAAAATGTAAAAGGGACTTCTCACCCTACCCGACTGTGCTAAAGTGTTTGAATCAGTGTTCGCAAAGGAAGACTTCAATATCCTCCCAGAGCACAGACAGTGGGATCACGCTATCAAGCTCATTCCGGGCTTGGAGCCTAAGTCGTCGAAAGTCTACCCCCTGTCTCTGGTAGAACAAAAGAAGTTAGACTCCTTCCTGGAGGAGAACCTGCGTACCGGACGAATTCACCCTTCCAAATCTCCTATGGCAGCCCTGGTATTCTTCATCAAGAAGAAGGATAGCTCACTCTAGTTGGTCCAGGACTACCGAGCGCTCAATTCCATGACGGTCAAGAATAAGTATTCCCTCCCACTGATCTCCGAACTCGTATCGCAACTCCGCAGAGCAAAATACTTCACCAAGCTGGATATCTGTTGGGGTTTCAACAATGTCTGTATTAAGCCTGGAGATGAGTGGAAGGCGGCCTTCTGGACCAATCGAGGCTTATTTGAACCTTTGGTAATGTTCTTCGGAATGACTAACAGCCCGGCCACCTTCCAAACCATGATAAACGACATTTTCCAAGACCTCATAGTAGAAGGCATTATGGTGGTCTATCTGGATAACATTCTGATCTTTACCAGGATGGAAGAGGAGCATGCGAAGGCTATCAAACGGGTATTGCAGATCTTACAGGAGAACAAACTCTTCCTCCATCTGGAGAAGTGCGAGTTCTGCAAGGAGCGAATCGAGTACTTGGGACTAGTCATCTCGGAGAACAAAGTTTCCATGAACCTGGTCAAGGTTGTGGGAGTCCAAGAGTGGCCTACTCTAGAAAACAAAACAGACGTCCAGGCATTCCTAGGCTTCGTGAACTTCTACCAAAGGTTCATTCAGGACTTCTCTGCCAAAGCTTGACCTCTCTTCAACTTAACATGCTCCGAACAAGTCTGGACATGGAGTGGAAAGGAACAGGTGGCCTTTGAGGACCTCAAAATGGCGGTGACCACTGCTCTGGTGTTAATGTTCCCTCAGGACTTGGAGCCCTTCCAGGTTGAAACAGATAGCTCAGACTTCGCTATAGGAGCAGTCTTGTCTCAGTAGTCGATGATGGACAGAAAATGGCACCCCATAGCGTTCTATAGTAAGTCCTTGTCCTCTGTGGAGCGGAATTACAAAATCCACAACAAGGAAATGCTGGCCATTATTCATGCGTTAGAAGAGTGGAGGCACTTTTTGGAAGGAGCAACCCATCTGGTGGAAATCTAGACCGACCACAAGAACCTCGAGTATTTCATGATGGTCAAGAAACTTAACCGTCGTCAAGCTCATTGGTCCTTACATCTGGCTAGATTCGACTTCTTGCTTCATCACTGCCCCAGATGTGCTATGGGCAAACCGGACACACTGTCGAGGAGAGCCGATCACAAAAACAGAGCCTCCAACAATGAGAACGTTGTCCTCCTTCAACCAGAGTTCCTTGCGGTGCGTGCCCTGGAAGGAGTGGAACTAACAGGTGTGGAACAGAAGATCTTGTCTGACATACGCAAAGGAAACTGGAATAGAGACCAAGAGGAACCCATCACTAAGGCAGCACAAGAGCTCTGACGCTCCACCAACGGGACAGTGCACTCCTCAGAGTGGTCGAACATAGATGACCTGCTCTGGTTCCAAGGGAAGATATATGTACCTCAAAGTCCAGACCTACGTAAACAGATCGTAGCCCTCTGCCATGATATCCACATCGTAGGTCACCCCGGATGCTGGAAGACACTAGAACTGGTATCCTGAAACTACTAGTGGCCTCAGATGTCTAGGTATATCAGCCAGTATGTAAGCACCTATGATCTCTGCCTCTGGACGAAACCCTGGCAACACTCTCCAGTTAGTGAACTTCAACCGCTCTTCATTCCAGATGCATGGTGGGATACACTCAGTGTCAATTTTGTGGTCGAACTCCCAGAGTCCTCCAGACATGACACTGTCATGACTGTCGTAGATTCTGTCTCCAAGAGAGTACACTTTGTTCTGACGCACACAACGGTCACAGCGGAAGGAGCAGCCAGACTCTTTCTTTACCACGTCTGAAAGCTCCACAGCCTTCTGAAATGTGTTGTCTTGGACCGTGGACCCCAGTTTGTAGCTTCATTCACTAAGGAGCTGTACAGGCTACTAGGTATACAACTATCCTCCTCCACAGCTTGGCACTCCCAGACAGACAGACAAACAGAATGCAGCAACTAGGAGCTTGACTAGTTTCTCCACCTATTTGTCAACAAACAACAGAACAACTGGTATGACCTCCTATTCATCGCGGAGTTCCAGCACAACAACCACGTCCACTTCACGACACAGCAACTTCCGTTCTTACTAGATACTGGACGAATTCCCCATATGGGCTTTGAGCCAAGCTAAGTCCCCTCCAGACTAGAGACAGTTAACGAATTCACAGAGAGGATGAAGTCCACCACTAAAGAGACCAAATCAGCGATCCGCAAAGCATAGGAGGACATGACGCGGTACTATAATCGAAAGTGGACTCTAGCCCCCGTGTACAAACCAGGAGACCAAGTATACTTAGACGCGTCAGACATCAAAACGACACGTCCATCTCTGAAATTGTCACATTGCTAACTAGAATCCTTCGAAATAGAACGCCAAGTGGGACTATCAGCCTACCGTCTCAAGTTACCTCATGGAATGAGGCAGTTACACCCAGTGTTCAACATCGTAAAGTTGTCTGCTGCTCTGGAAGATCCGATCCTAGGGAGGAAACCATAAGTCCCGCTGCCACCCATTGTCGTCGACAGAGAAGAAGAGTGAGAAGTGGAAGAAATATTAAATAGTTGCTGGCACCGGAGGAGGTTCCAGTTCCTGGTCAAGTGGAAGGGTTTTAGCAGAGAACACAACTCTTGGAAGGTAGCCTCCAATGTCAAGGCACTGGACCTTGTCGTGGAGTACTATCGGAAGCACCCAGCTGCCCCAAGACACATCTGCCAAACAGACTTCAATGCCATTTTCAATCCCGGAACCATTGCTTTGAGACACAGCAACCTTGGAGGGGGAGTAAATATAAGAGGACCTCTTACACATGACCCCGGAACGCCCCCTGTTGCCTCCCAACATAATTTCATTGTGCAACCCCTAGTTACCAAAGAATGGAATGCAAGGGCATTTTAGTATATATTGTAGATTATTCCCTTCAGAAGCCTCATCTAATTCTCTGAGGAATCTCCTGGAGGTGAGTTGTAACATATTCCATACTGTAATTTAACTAAGGAATCTCCTGGAGTGTACTGCTCCAGTCGCCCTTACAACAATAGGATATAAATAACATGGGAATTTGAATAATCAGATCATGTGACCAGGTCAGGTGATCATAGAACATTCTGAAAGAACATGTGATCATAAACTAGTAGTCGTACAGCTACTGTAAAGTAGTATAACTCCATCAAGTTCTTCCTGAACATCCACCTAGGGTGATTACTAAGAACTATCACAGTCCTTCGATAACATAAGAACTTGATATCCAACAGTGACCTCATACCTTGCAGTCTCACCACCCACTTATTCTCTTATCTTCCTTGCTAGTGGGCACAGCGCTCACAAGCCTCTTGGATAGTGGGCCCTAGCTGTAAAGGGGACTTCTCAGTCAGTTAGGGACTGAGAGAGGAGACTGGGTACCAAGTCCAGGTATTTTGCTTGAGTCCTGACCTTGTAATTGGACCTGTTAGCTACATCTTTCTTTGTATAAACCCTGTGCTGTGTTCTATTGTAAGTGGTATATGCAGGGGAGTGGTGGTTATTCAGTAAGAAGCCACTTAGAGTAAGGGTTCCCTTCTTAGGGGCAATTGTATACCTTTTGATTAGGGCAGTAGTTGGTAAGGCAGTAGGAGTCTAGACAGGTGAAGATTTTGCGCCCTGTTAGACATAGCCTTAGATAGTTACCCTGGCAGAAGAAGAAATCTCATCAACAAGCTCTGAATATGAATCATCACTATCACCATTACCGCCACCACATACTATATCCCGCCAACAATAGCAATAACAACAAGAGGAAGCATCTCTGGTGCCTGCCCCTCACTAACAACCACCACCCACCAGAAAGGAACAACTCCTTGCCATGATTGCCACCCTGCAACAGCAGGTAAACACCATGCTCCTCCACCAGCAAGGGAGTAGAGTAGAGGTTGCAAAGCCTCAAGTATTTGGGAGAAAGATGGAGGAAGTGAGTATGTTCATCAATGTGGCTTGCCTATATTTGAGGATGAAAATGACAAATGAGGCGGCAATGACCCAGGTAGCTTGGGTGCTATCATATATGTAGGGAGGAGTAACAGAGGTATGGAAGGACAATCTGTTAGATAAGCTGGCCAAGGGAGAGTCAAAAGTGGATACGGTGGAGAAATTGTTCACCAAAATTAGGAACGATTTTGGTGAGACATTGGAAGAAGAGAAGAAGATAGAACAGTTAAGAACAATGGAGCAAGAGAGAAGGACATGCGATGAGTATGTCTAAGAATTTAAGAAGGTCGCTAGAGAAAGCAGCTACAAAGAAAGACCTCTCATCGAAGAGTTCAAGAGAGGACTAAATAGGGCCATTAGAAGAAAGTTGGCCAAAGCAGAGGAGCTCCCAACCACCATTGAAGAGTGGCAAGAGAGGGCGGTGAGACTAGACAAAAATCAGAGACAGAGTAGAACGGCATGCTCAGAAGGAAATGTGCAGCCAAGGGGAGGATCATATGGAAGAAGGGGGAGCAGATAATGCAGAGGTGGGGAGACAACAGAAGAGGATATAGAAGAGGAGAAAACATAGTCAACAGAGGGGGAAATCAATCAGGTCCATGGAGAGACCCAAATGCAATAGATGTCAACAGAGGAAAAGGGGGAGATAGGACATGTTATCACTGTAGAAAGTGGGGCCATATGGCCAGGAATTGTTGGGAGAAAAATAGAGCAAGAGTAGTGGAAATGCCGCAAGAGTTGGCAAAAGACAATGGAGGACAGTAAATGTGGGAGAAGCAATAATACACCAAGTAGAGTGTAATATGTTCTTTAAGGGATATGTGAAGAGAGTTAGGATAGACGTGTGTAACCTGGGAAAGACAGAGATAATATTAGGAATGCTATGGTTGGCTGTTCATAACCCAGAGATAGATTGGGAAAAAGGAGAAATAAGGATGACGCACTGTCCACCTATATGTGGAAAGAAGAAACAAGAAGAAGAGAAAAAGGAAGTGAAGAAAGTAGAAAAGGACAAAGATGAGAAGATACTAAGGAAGTTAGTACCCAAAAGGTTTTGGAGATGGAAAAAAGTATTTGGAAAGAAAGAGTCAGAGAAGATGCCAGTATGAAAGGCCTGGCATTATGCAATAGAATTGAAAGAAGGCTTCATGCTGTGAAAAGGGAAGGTATACTCATTGTCAAGGGAGAAGAGAGAGGAGGTACAAGCATTTGTGGAAGATCAGTTAAGAAAGGGATATATTCAACCTTTTAAGTTGCCCCAGACATCGCCAGTATATTGTGTAGCAAAAAAAGATGGAACACGAAGGATGGTGCAAGACTATCGTTACATGAACCAGTAGACGATAAAGAATAGATACCCCTTACCTCTCATTGCAGACATACTGAACGGAGTAGGAAAAAAGAAGGTGTTCATGAAACTAGATCTGAGGTGGGGATATAACAACGTCAGGATCAAAGAAGGAGACGAATGGAAAGCAGTGTTTACAATGCATATTGGAGTATATAAACCCATAGTCATGTATTTTGGATTAACAAACTTCCCTGCTACTTTTCAAATGATGATGAACAACCTATTCTGAGATCTCATAAACTAAGGAGATACAGCGACATTCATTGATGATATCCTAGTAGCTACAGATACAGAGGAGGGGCACAATAAACTAGTAGAAGAGGTACTAAAAAGATTAGAAGAGAATGATCTGTTTGTGAAACCAGAGAAATGCAGATGGAAAGTAAGAGAGGTAGAATTTCTGGGAGTAGTAATTGGTCCAAAAGGAGTAGAAATGCAGAAGAAGAAAGTGAAAGGAGTACTAAGCTAGCTAGCACCCAAAAACGTCAAAGAGATGCAAAAATTCTTGGGCCTAGCCAACTATTACAGATGGTTCATAAAGGACTTTGCCAAAATAGCTGCACCACTACATGTACTAGTTAGAAAGGAACAGAAATGGAAGTGGGAAAAGGAGCAGGAAGAGGCATTCAGAAAACTCAAAACAGTGTTCACAACAGAACCTGTCTTGGCTATCCCAGACATTGATAGGGAGATGAGAGTGGAGGTGGATGCCTCAGACTATGCAACAGGGGGAGTGCTATTGACAAAACATGAGGGTGAAAAATGGAGACCAGTGGCTTTCATCTCCAAGTCGTTAAACGCTATAGAGCAAAATTACGAAATTCATAACAAAGAGATGCTGGCAGTAATTAGGTGTCTAGAAGGGGCAAAACTGGAATTTGAAATCTGGACAGATCATAAAAACCTCTAGTACTTTATGACAAGTCAAAAGTTAAACCAAAGACAAGCGAAATGGGCCCTATACCTATCATGATTCAACTTTGTGCTAAAGCATGTTCCAGGAAAAAGCATAGGGAGGGCAAACGGACTAAGCAGGAGACCAGATTGGCAGGAAGAAGTGGAAAGGGATAATGAAGATCAGACATTGATAAAACCAGAATGGATTAGAGGAGTAGAAACACTAGTAGAGGAGGGGAACCTGAAAGAAAGAATAAAAAAGGGTGTAGAAAGGGGATGAAAAGATAGTAAAAGTAGTAGAGGAATTAAAAAGGGCAGGAATAAAGATGTTGAAAGATGAAGAATGGGAGATAGAGGACGGAATAGTTATGAAGGAGGGAAAAATATATGTGCCAGAAGAGAAACTCAGGGGGGAGATAATACAGTTGCATCATGATATCCCAGTAGGAGAGCATGGAGGGAGATGGAAAACAATGGAGTTGGTCACTAGAAACTATTGGTGACCAGGAGTAACAAAAGAAGTAGGAAAATATGTGGATGAATATGATGCTTATCAGAGATACAAGAATTGAAGTGAAGTACCGGCAGGGAAGCTAATGCCTAATGCAATCCCAGAGAAACTATGGAGTCACATTTCGGCAGATTTCATCACCAAACTGCCATTAGCTCAGGGATATGATGCTATCTTAGTAGTATGTGATCACTTCAGTAAAATGGCACATTTCATAGCAACAACAGAGAAAACGTCGGCGGAAGAACTTGCCAAATTATTTCGAGACCATGTATGGAAGTTGCATGGACTTCCAGAAAGTATTATATCAGATAGAAGAGTACAGTTTGTAGCAGGAATGATGAAGGAGTTAAATAACTTATTGGGAATCCAGACAAAACTTTTGACAGCCTATCACCCTCAAACAGATGGGTAGACGGAAAGGATAAACCAGGAGTTAGAGCAATACCTGAGGGTCTTTATCGACCATAAGCAAGAGTAATGGCCAGATTGGTTGGAAATAGCAGAATTTGCATATAATAACAAAATCCATGCGGCAACAAAAATATCGCCATTTAAAGCAAACTACAGCCAAGACCCAAGGATGGAATTTGAAGAGAAAAGAAAGGGAAAATATAAAGCAGCAGGAAAATTTGTGAAAAGAATGAAGAGGATCCAGGAGGAAGCTAAGGCAGTGCTAGGAAAAGTACAGGAGGAGATAAAGAAGTTCACAAATAAAAAGCGAAGGGAGGGAGAGGAATACAGAGTAGGGGACTTAGTACTACTAAGTACAAAGGACTTGAAATAGCAGATGAAAAGAAGGAAATCGGGGAAGTTGACCGAACGTTTTGTAGGACCCTACAAAGTCAAAGGGATTATCTCTAGTAATGTGATAGAATTAGAACTGCCTAAGTCTATTAGAATACACTCTGTAGTTAATGTGAGTAGAGTATGACTCTATAAACCACAAGTAGAAGGGCAGAAGAAGATACTGCCAAAACCAGTCATTATCGAAGGGGAGGAGGAATTTGAGATGGAGAAAATCTTAAATAAAAGAACAGTAAGGGGGAAGAAAAAGTTTTTGGTTAAATAGAAGGGATATATGGCGGAAGAAGATACCTGGGAAAATAGGGAAAATCTGAAGAATGTAAAAGAGTTTAAGAGGAAGTACAGAAAAGAGGCTAAAGAACTAAGGTGACAGGAGCAGGAAGAAGAAGAGAAGGAATTTAGTCGAGAACTACCAAGGGAGTTTACGGCAAAATTACTATATGGTTAGGGGAAAAAAAAGTATGAAAAAGAAAGGGAAAAGAGATGGGACGAGAATTGGAATCAATGGAAAAATTCCTTGGGACGAGGAAACTTGAAGGGGGGGCCATGTTATAAGAGCCCCAAAAAGGAACTAACTTCCCACACATTTGAACATCTGATCTATAACCTCAAGTTGTACAATGGGATATAAATAGCATGTGAACTTAGATAATCAGATCATGTGATCAGGTCAGGTGATCATAGAATATTCTGGAAGGACATGTGATCATGGACTAGTAGTCGTACAGCCACTGTAAAGTAGTATAAGTAGTAGACCAATCCAATAAAGAACTCCATCGAGTTCTTCCTGAACATCCACCTAGGGTGATCACTAAGAACTATCACAGTCCTTTGATAACAAGGAGCATGAAGATATCAAGTGTTAAATATAGGCTTTAAGTTGAAACACATATTCAACTGTAAGGTCTAGAGTCTTAACATAAAATCCTTCCTCAGTAGAGATAACAGAAATGCCATACACTTTTGGCAATGCCTAAAAAAAGCAGAATGGCCAAGACACAAGCTTGTAGATAACCAAGTCAAAGCAACCAGTGACAGACCCATCCTTCCCAGCAAAAACTCATACCAGTTTAGCAAAAAGAAGGAATGTGAGAACACACTCAAGGAGTGGCAAATCTCATTCTCTACCAGTCAAAAGTATTGAAGAGGCTTTGGGTGATGCTATATCATAGTGTAATATTATTCACTTCTTTATTTGGCTGTTTCTATTTTTCTTTCCTTCTTTACTATTTTCATCATTTCTACATTCCACTCACTAGTTGATTGTCTTTCTGTTTTATGTTTCTATTTAAACCTAACTATACAGTTTTACTTCTTCTACTATATAGTTCTTATATGCCATTTATGGCAAGGATCTTTATCTACAGCCACCATAAATTTTCACCTCAGCAGACAACTGTAATCTTGTTGTCACTGAGGTGAGTCTCTGTTTATCTTATATTGACTATATACCTATTTCTCACTTGTAAATAGTTTACTTTCTTTAGGTAAATATATTGAGAGTGGACAACTGTATTACAAATAGTCACTTACTTGATTTGTGATTGAGAAAGTATTCTTCAAAAAGATTCAAGAGCAAGGTTTAGACAATGACAAAAGATGTTGTTAAGTCTAAGGTCTAACTCTCAGACTAGGAGTCCTTATATACAGAAAAGTGATGGTCTGTGCACTAGGACAGATTATCACATACTACTACCTATTGTTCTACATATGGTAGTGCCTTTGTACTTAAAATAGTGATAACTTAATCTTATGGAGGCTGTCCTTTGCTCTAAGAAAAGAACAGATAACTATCAATGGGTAATTAATGAAGTCCATGTGCAAACATTGAGGCCTTCATATCTCCACAAATATTAATTGCCTTGGCACTGTTTTAGGCTCATTCTGAGTTATATGAAGAGGGCTTCTCTGATGCCTAAAAGCAAAGCATCAATTGTGGTGGTTTTCAAGGTATTGGTGATTTAATAAATGGTACCATGGTGGTTACCTGTTGATCTGCCTGATATCTCAGCCATTATTGATTGCCTTGAGATGTGACTGGTATCAATTGAAAGGTCTTTTCAAGGGCTTTTGGATGCCATTAAGACTGTAAGAATTGTTGAAGAATTGATAGAGATATGGCCAAATGAAGTTTGTGACAAACTGTAATCTCGTTGTCACTGAGTTTACTTTCTTTAAAAAGAAAGGACAATTGTTCTTGGATTATGAAGATAAAAAGTAACACATCATCAAGCCCACCTATGCTAAGGATGGCTCTTGGCTCCCCTCCATAGGGTTCTCTAATTCCTTGTGTGCTTGGTTCACCTGCATGACCACAGGCCACACCCCCATTGGTGAGTATCAACAACAATTCTTCCCTAACTCCTCCCTTAGCTGCCCATGTGGCCAAGCTGATGTTCAGACCCACAAACATATCATTATGCAATGCAATCTTCACATCCCCTCCACAAGACCATGCAACATCATCATAAATAGTTTTGTCTCCAATTTCTTAATGACAACCCCACTGCCTTTTGCTTTGACAATGGTTGAACACCCCACACAGTGCAACTCCAAGGAGTAAATGCACAGCCATATGTTTCCTCGTTGCTTCTCCTTTCATTTTATGTGTCTCCTGTTTTCCCTTTTTTCTTTTCTATTCTTTGTTATTATAAGTAGATACAGTGTATCTGCCACGGTCTGCCTATGAGCCCCGTGTAAATAAATCGATGATTTAAAAAAATATATATATATTTCTCCGCGAGGACCGAACTGATGGGAAGTGATACCGCCGGGTCGTATTATATGCTCGATACGTGCCGAACAATCTCTATCCTCATTTTCTTTGCCGATCACAAGGAAACCAGAGAACGGAGGCTATCTTTCTGCAAGTCATTGACAGTCAATGCTTCCATTGGGAACACCGATAAAAATGCATGTTGTTGACTGAAACTCATACGATACTCACTGTCTGCCTGTGCACTGGATCGAGTGTCGTCTGCTGTTCCCCACTGCAAAAGTACTGGAAATGAAGTTTCTGCCAATGTGTGCACGTCATACTGCATCATTTCT
>Ga0153965_1000272_pt1 | contig 11015 bp, 10 predicted proteins | sample TSFL049MetaG_FD_104707 | JGI IMG/M metagenome (GOLD analysis project Ga0153965, IMG submission 104707) | Attine ant fungus gardens microbial communities from Florida, USA - TSFL049 MetaG | ecosystem: Host-associated > Fungi > Mycelium > Unclassified | place: USA: Florida, Paynes | collected... | reverse complement strand
TTGCCTCTCAAGTTCTCTTTCTTCCTTGTCCTTTTGCCTTGCCGTTTCTTCAGCTTGTCTCTTGAGTCGTTCTTGGTCTCTTTCCTGTGCGATGAGCTCGACTGTGGCTTCTTCTGCTTGCCTCTTGAGACGTTCCTGGTCTCTCTCGTGCCTCATGAGCTCGACTGCCTGTTGCTCCTTTTTCAGTTCTTCTTCTAGGCGACTCCGAATTTCGTTTGTATGCTTCTGGGCCTCTTGCATGAGTTTTTGAAATTGATCAGACTGGTCTCTGGAAGCGCGTTCGAAATCATGTTGATGTTGAACAGCGAGAAGTTGTAGTCTTTGACGCTCAGCGTTGAGCTGATGCTCAAACTCGCGTTGGAAACGGAGTTCATTGTCCTGACGAGCGAGCGAGCGAGCTGAATCAAAAGAAGCTTTGAGAAGTTGTGGTGACGGTTGGACGTCTGGAGGTGTTTGAACGCGAGCTTGCTGGAGGCCCTGATCGTAGCCCTGTTGTCGAGCTTTCTGTAGACCTTGGTCGTAGCCTTGTTGTCGAGCTTGTTCCCGTGCGTCACGGACGCTGATTTGTTCGCGGAGATGATAAAGCTGAGTACGTAGACGATCTGCTTCTTGCTGAGAAGCGGATGCATCAAGCTTGGCCTGTTGAAGGTCAGCATTGGAAGTCATTCTGTATGGGTAAAAATGACGACAAGAGGAGATAAAAGGACGCACAAAGCTTGCTGGGCATGTTCCAAGCGGAGCTGAGAGACAGCGAGTTGCTGGTGTGCGGCAGAGGCCTTCGCGTGTGCATCTGAGAGCTGAGCGCGCAGGAGGGAAATGGTGGACTCGAGACTGCGGGCGTCAGCCTTGTACTGGTCGAGTTTGTCGAGGGCGGATGTGAGGAGGAGGAGGAGGGCATATGTGATGTGATATGTCACAACTTGTCTGCCTGTTCAGGGCATCTTTCCGAATCACAATTGTGGTACACATTAAGATTACGAGAAAAGGACAGATAATAGAATGTGGGAAGGATAACGAGTTCAGAGGGGAAAGTGGTCTTTGATAGAGTGGTTGAGGGTAAAAGGGATAATATTATTTTTTGTGTCGTGTCACATTCTTGTGTACTCTAACTTATGTAATAGCTAGAGTGTTTTCTAAATAATTAAATACTTAAATGATAGAAAATATAAGAGAAACAAAGGAATATAATCAAACTAAAGAAATGAAATGAAAAGAGGAAGAAGTGTCAGTATTCTGCAGGTAGCCCAAAGGCTACCCCCACAAGAAATAGTACCTCATTGCATCAAGGCAAAAAGCCATCACTGTAATCGTCGATGCTATCAAAGTAGAAACTGGACGGGGAGCCAGTACGATGCCATTTGACCAAGGAACGAAGAAAGGCAGTGGTTGCTGATATACTCACCAAACCATTACCACGAGACACAATCCGGAAACATATCTCGCGCACAAATGACCTGTTGATCTGATACTGAATATGACTCTACTGGCTTCTGCAGTTGTGTACTCCTCATGAATTCCATAGGCAAATGGTGTGCACAATTCTGATCTGATATAGTGTTCCTATGGTGCACCATTCTGTTATCGATCACTGTGGATAGAGATATGATCTGAGTGGTCTCAGCCTCTGTGACAGCATCGATACTGACATTGGGTTGGTTTCAATCGCTTCTCACATCATCCAATTAGCTTCATTTGTCCCTTGCCGCTGACATAGTCCTGTCAAAGAAAGGAGCTTTCGCCGTAAACGAGTAACAGAAAGAATTTGTTTTGCGCAAGAACCTGCAGCTATTTACAACGACTTCAACAAGTCCATTCCTGAACCCAATCAAGTCCAACACTATATCTTCTCCATCCTTAATTCCATAGCCCAACTCTTCACCACTATCATCACCAGGAATGAATCATTGACTTACAGTAGAATTCAATATGGGCGAGGAGGTGGCCGACAAGCCTGCTAAACGAGCTGAAACCCTATCAATGCAGTTAATTAAAATTTTCTTCCACACTCCAGTGATGTACCTACCCTCCTTGAGCAGATATCTCGCCATCTGTTTCCCCTTTCCAAACTTCACTCATTATTGATTTCAAGAGCCCAATACTTTTAATTGCGCTGAGCTACTAGGTACAGGCGAAACTTGTGTCAGACAAAGTACAGCTCGTGCCCTTGGTCGCTGATTCCAATGGGTAATGGGATGTGTGCTGTGATACATATATACAACTGCTGAACGTTTAGCATCAGTCGACGTGACAAGGACTAAGTCTGTTACTATGTTGACTAATCATCATTGATTTCATTATCAAGTTGATTAGATTGTGTCGTTTACTCTTTACCTGGTCGGAAAAGTCAAGAGCTATCTCACCACTCCGTTCCTAACAGCGACTACCTACAACCCTATCAGAGCTTACAGAAGAAGACGTCCAGTTCCGAGAGAGAGAACGTGCACGAGATCAAGCACCCCCGTCATCAGCTTCCACACTAACCAGGCCTCAACCTTCCACATCTGCCCGTACTCAACCTCCCGCAGCTACCAGTGCCCGGCCTCTCATGTCTACCAGTGCCCGGCCTCTCACGTCTACCAGTGCCAGTGCCTATGAGAGAGACAGTCTTGGGAAGTGCAAGCGAACAGCCGTGGTCTCAACAGAGATCAAAGAACAAGAAGAAGAACAAGGAGGAGAAGAAGAATGTTGAGTTGAAAATGAGCAGCACAAAAATGGGGGGAACTCGTTGCAAATGTGCTATGTACTTCATTACTATCTCAACTATTTATACTATACAAAACAATAAGATGTAGAACAATAAGGAATCACATTTATTGTGCAGGCTCACATGTGATCCAAATTCCAACAAAGAAGAAGGAGAAGGAGAAGAAGAGATACAGTACTTGAGGAGAAAGTCTCCTGAATTTAAATGTTGCAAGTATGAACTCGAGAAAATGGCCTTAGGTCCACTTCTGAAGCTCTTGCAAAGCTCCCATGTTCTGTGCCTTGGTCTGGACTTTTTTTATTGTGTTTTCTTGACTCTGGCTTAGGATCGCAGTGAAACCATTTCTGAGAGTCAGTCTTTGTCTGGTAGTTCTGAAAATACAGGTTCATCTATTAAATCAGTCCAGTATCTTCTGTAACCACAGCAACATCAGTCACATCAGTTATAGCAGCAACATTGACAAGACCTTCTCCATCTGTGAAACCTGAGATTTACCAGCTATATTTGGAGTGCATGGCTCCTCCAAAAAAAATCCTGACTGGATTGATATGATATCTATGGAATTTTTGAAAAATCATCCCGCTTTTGTTAAGCCTCCTCCTGACAGACTTGGGGTTCCTGTGTGTGAGACAATCAGAGAAAATCCATCTATTGATGAGCTCTTGACATCAAAGCATTATTCTGCTCTACTTTTTTCTAATACATTTCCTTAGAAAGAGTGGCGTGAATATATGGAGAGGGTTCGGCAGGAGAAAGTCAATTGGGAGAATAACGAAAGAGACAAATTTCTTTGGCAGAAAGAAATACTGGAGGCACAAGCTAAGGCCCAAGCTAAGGCTGAACACGACAAGTTGGAGGCCTTAAAGCAACAATATCCGAAAGAATTACTCGATAAACCCATATCCTTGTGGCCAAAACCAAACCTTCCTGATTCGCCTGACCTTCCCCCAAACTTCCTGTACTCACAAGACAGCTCTCCTAAACCAAGATGATCTTCTAGATGTAGAAGCAGTGAGGATTCAGCCTTCAACTTCAGTGCCTAATGACCTGTTTTCAGAAGTAGCGAATAATCAGATTCCAATGTCAGTATCCAACAACGCGATCGTGGAAGCAACGAATGTTCAACCTTCGTCTCCGTCACCCAAGGATGTATCCATGGAATCAGCGGAAAACGTTCTACTTTCACCTTCAATATCTTCAACGTCTGGTGCATCTTCCTTACGCGTTGGTCATGTGAAGTCGTCGCGAAACCATATTCCTCAACCTTATACAATTAACTCTAGAGCTAGATCTCCAGCAGAAGGTGATGGCTTCATGCCTGACCGAGATAAGGAAATGGCGATGCTTGAGAAGGCCGCCAAGAATGTACCTGTTTTCAACCTTACAGCAAATTTCAGCTTTACCAAAAAATGTGGGTCATTCTTCAACCAGTAATTTTTTTAATTGATATCTGTTCCCAGACACAACCTACCAGACACAATGCCACGGCTGCCAAAGAGTCCCGCATGGGATCACTCCCACACTCGACATCTGAAGTACTACCTGCCCAAGGAATGCAATCAACAATTTCCAGTGTTCCTAATTTCTTCGCCAGCTCTTCAGCTTTCCAAAAACCTCTTGAGATCAAGACCCCTTCTTCTTCGATGTTTGGTGCCCAGGGAAGCACCAATTTGTGTCAAATCCTGTGCCTTTACACGCTGCTTCATCGATATCCTCTCCCGGTATACCGTTCATTCATGGTGCTCCTGGTGCCAATTTCAATGTAAAGGGTCATGTCAATCCTTTCGCTCCTAGTCCTCCTATCAAAGATCCTGCAAATCCATTATGGGACGGTGAGAAGAAGACTGAGAATGCTCACAGAGACCAAAATTTGTCACTCGGTCAACAAGCTTATGCTTCAGCCGGTTCTATGTCTTAGGGGATCTCCTGGTGTTGGGAAATCAGCATTGGCAGCCAGCATTTCGACTCAATTACAGGACCAGGGTCGACAAGTGATACCATTCCTGTTCGACCGCACAGAATCAACCAGGATCACTATGGAAGCTCTGTGACGTGTTGTGGTTTGTGATCTTACCCGTTGGTACCCCTCCCTTCGCCAACACTTAGCCAAAGGCATTGAAGGACATATCTCATCAGACATTGATCGCCTTTTCAAATTACTCATTGAGACGCCATTATCCGCACTGGATCATGATATTCTGCATGAACAACTTCCGGTGATTGTCATAGATGCATTGGATGAGTGCGGTGGTCTCAGGCATGACAACTCAGGGCAGAATGATCATGACATTCTCCTACGTACACTCAAGCATTGGACTCTGGTCGACCACTTGCAGAAATTCAAACTAGTCATCACTAGCCGGCTAGAGGACAATGTCACCCGAATGTTTCCCAACTCCATCAGCACTCATGTCAATATTCCCTCTGGAAGCGATGTCAGGCTAGGAGATGGTGCTTATGATGACATCCGTGCATTCCTCAAGTCGTGCTTCGAGGGAATGGGAATGGAAGAATCATGGATAGAGAAGGCTCTTGATTACCTGGTTCGTCGTGCTGCCGGGATATTTATCTGGGCAACAACCGTTGCCAATTTTCTTTGACGCCGAAGATAGATGCTGTCTAATATCTGATCAGGGCACGCCGTACTTCATGCCTTTGGAGATACATTGTGGCGAAAGATATGCAGCTCCCGAAAAGGCTTCACCCCAGTTATTCCAGGAAACAGAATAAGATGTAATGAATGCCCTGCTTCACCCTCCTGATCCGCACATTGTCATCCTCAGATATAATTACAATCACGATCACGAATCGCTGATGTGGGTCGCCTTATACATTGTGTTTGGAAGAGTGGATTTGGAAGAAGCACAAGAGACTTGTTCGAAGATGTTCGCAAACTCCCTTCACCCCAGCTGGTATCGCAAGCATTTCTTTAAAGGAAATATTGCTCTTCCTCTTTCATTCTGCTCTTTTCCCTGGTTTTACTATTGGTTTTAAGATGATTCAGAATCATCTTTGCAAGCAATTGGAACCCAAGGAAGAGGACTATCACAAGCTCTTCAACACCCTCATTGAAACATTTGACCAGCTTCTAGCCATAGCTAATGAGAAGTCAAGAGACATGCGTTTTGTGAATCAATCTGGTCAGACCAATGTCGAAGTCAAAGAACCAGCAAAGAAGCAGAAGACTAAACACACCCCACACTGTATGGTTCTCAGGAAACGTAATCTCAGATAGGAAGGATTCAGACAGGGAGGGTTTAGGCGTAGAGGGTTCAGGACCGTTTCGCATGAGATTGTAGAATATATACTCGATACTGGTTGCTTGGTGTCCCAATTTTGTCCAAATGCATGACTTGACTCGGTGCTGTGGTACTCTGAACCTGAGCAACACAGAACGACTGCGACGTGTGAGCCCATGAGTAGTCGTCCAGCGCTATCCGCGTTTTGACTCTTTCACACAGGGTGTTTCTCTGCAATAAACGTTCATTTTCTCTTTCTCCAGTAAAAGAATCAAAGACGGATGGATAGGAAGCAGCAGATATGGATGATCAAGTCGCAGTTGGTAGAACATGTAAAACAGTCCAGGATGCCAATGAGAAGTTCAAAGAGTGAAAAGGATGGTTTGAAACCAGGAACAGCTATGATACATCCATTGATCACATTCTAGCGAATTACTTTTTGAAAGAGGATAACTAAAGTTTTAATCTGCAGTACAAGTGCTCTGTTGGAGATAATCGTGTTGTGGTGTGCCCTCAGCTCAATTTCTGCTTCCCACCTGAGAATGACACAATCAAAAGCCTAATGTAGGTGTATGGCTGACGTGATTAAAACCTTGTTTTCATCTCGGAAATAACCCAGAGTCTCTGTCACAATGTGACCATCACATTTCCAACCTTTGTCACACTGAGCCGCCTTGCAAAACTCAACGGCCATGTCCAGTCGTCCCTGCACACTAAAACGCGACGACTATTGCGAGTTTAGCTGGCTCTCATAGCAAGCCTGATGTTAGAGATACTGGTATTGACGCTCAGCAGCTCGTAGAATTTGTTGTGGATGACGCGCCGACCGTCGTGCAGTTGCTGGCCCAAGTATTTCTTCCATTTCTACCACCACTTATTCTCACATATATAGACGTGACTACTACTCATCATTCTGGCGACCTCGATGTGTCTGCCGTGACACTGACGTCCATATGCAAGATGCTGATCTACTCCTCAGACATTGCTCTTAGTATCACCATGCTCAGGATCGCAGACAGAGGATCAGGAACACCAGTAACATGAGCAAAGTGCATTAAGATGTGCACAAGGCATCTTTAACACAACGTGTGTGTTTTTCTGTTGTGCGCCGTTACAGGCATACTGATATTTTGCCTCTTGCCTTTCTCAAGTCCGCAAACTCACCTCTGGTGCTTACCTGAATCCTGCTACCATAGAGTGGGCCTCCTTATCTTGATATTCATTGAGGCAAGTGAATCTTCGCGTTTCGAAGCAGCAGAAGGACCCTGGATTTGCAAGGTGAGTATCATAGCGCTGACAAGGACAAATGCCTATATCATTGACGGTGGACATTCTGCACAGAGATAGCTTGACGTTGCCTGCAGATGAGTTGATTCATCTGTAGCAGGATCAATTGGCATGAAACTGGCTGTTCTTCTGCTATAAGTCATGTAGTCGTGGCCATTGGTGGGACGCTTGTTAGACTCAGGGGAAGGGTTATGGCTGGTCGCATAAGAGAGGGGGTGGATGGAGGTTGAATAGGGTGTTACTGAAGCAATGGGTGTGTGTTTTCTTCTGTCTTGATTGATAGAAGTTTGGGTTTGTCAGATGATACTCTCATGTTGTAATCTCGAGTGAGCCTCCGAATACAAACTGAAAATAACATCTATGAAAACACCTGACTTCCGAATGGGAGTTGAACTTTGTCCCAACCATTCCCAATTTGATCAGAGCACCAAACTCAGACCAACTGCACTGCAAACGGTAAACGGGTACGTATGCATTCATCTCGGATGAATTCGCGACTGAACCATTGACCCAGCCTTGTTCGTCCTCGAAAGAACAACTCAATTGCGGGAGAAACTAAACGAGAAATTTTGATGGAGACGTTCATAGAGACCTGACTAGCATGCTATTGAGATTTCATCGAGGAGAGTAGGCTCTCTTGTATGTCAACCATCTCTCTTGACCATACTGCTGTAACCATACTCACTGCCTAAGATTAGCTCCAACAAGGACCTATATACCGACGACAGAGATGCGGAACTCGACCCCAAACAATACGTGGTGCAGGTGCTTTGCCGATGGGATGTGGTGTTGCGGCTGGGGTACCGTGCTTTTGAGGTTATGTCGGGGAATGAATGTTCTTCGGACAAGTGTATCGTCGGTTAAATTGTTGATCTAACTCACTCGACTGACCCAATCCATCCATTCACTGTCTTTGATCAAGTATTTCAAAAATGACGATATTGTTACACCTATATAAGTGAAAGAATGTCCAAAGGCACTGGGACCTTGTGTCCCTGCATTGTACACATGTGAGGAATGGTACGACACACCCCGTGAAGTGAGCAGCATGTTCTTCAGGGATGGTATTTAGGCATGATGATAAGTGTGATTAAGATTTCTGTGCGCGATGATTGAGGTTTGTTCCAGGATGAATTAGAGATCAGGGGAGGCAAGGTACCTCATTCGGCAAGGTGTTATCCGGATCAAAATTATCGTGGTCATTGTGCGACGTACTAGACATTGGCAGGCACTTGCTGGAGACAGCAACTCAGCATTCACCAACCAGTTTCTATTGCAAACAATGCTCCGTCTTCTAAGCCGCAGCACGAGAGATGGTTGTGAGGACAGGCCAAACGATTTATTCGCTTTTGGTGTCAGGAGACCGGCCGAGCTTGCTGCACTAGTTAGCCAATGGTGGCATGGAGTTTCCCGTCAGGTGAGTATGCCCAAGGATGCCTGAGAGGATGCCAGTGAAGATGCGCTTCATCGGTAAAGTGGATACGATCAAACTGGGCAGTCTCGTGATTCCAAGAAAAGAGATCAGTGAAGATGATGACGGTCAATTCATCGGGTGCCAGGAATATATACGAGTCACTGTTGATGTTGATATCCAGAGATGACATGCATTCACTGTGATCTTTTAGCTTCCAAACCTGGAGCAAGCACGAACAGTTATATTCCGGCTGGGTGCATATAACCAGGTCGTTACATGTTTGGAAGGCAGCCATCCATTTATAGACATGTCTTCCTTTGGGCCAGGGATCGAATGAGAGACGATTCTCCAGGTGCATTATATCACATATAGTGACGCAATTTCTGGTCACAAAAGCTATCCGTTTGTCATCTGCGGAAAAGGCGATGTCTATCCAGTCTTTGTACTCAACATCTGTAGACCCTACAAGCTCCCAAGTAGCTGTATCCCGCAGTTCAACGTGGTCAGATCCCCATGATTTTGTAGCCACCATCTTTCCAGATGGCGAGAATCTAATGATATCTGGTCTATCTGTGACATCTTGAATGACAGGCTGACTGCTGCCCAAATCCTCCATGTTCCGCATCCTGACAGTTCCATCATGACTTCCCACCAAGATCCTGTGGCCATCGCGCAATGGACAAATACTGCTAATCCATGAAGTGGTCAGAGGCTCTGTCTTGAAGATCATATCTGAGCTGGTCATCGAGACCTCCCATACCTCCACTGCGTTGTGTCGTGGGACAAATAGGCGATTGGCGTTGGGTGAATGGATAATAGCTGGAGGAACATCTCCGACACCAAGATCGAAGGATGTCATCTCCTGTGTGTCCAGCCTCCAAAGACATTTATGGAGAGATTCCTCAAATGCAGCCATCAAACAGTCACTGGTGGACGAAAAGTGGAGTGATGAAATGTCGCCCAGGGGATAAGAAAATCGATGAGTGCTTTCACCATCCTCCAAATTCCATAATTCAACAACATTCTCAGATCGCTTTCCTACAGCCAGATATTGTCCATTAGGAGAGAACCGGGTGACAGCAACATCGATGACCTCAAACCGCCTATCAGATATATCAGTCTCAATATCTCACAGCTTGACCAGGATGCGAGTTAGATGATCATTTGAGATTATTTGAATTGAAAATCCATCTTCATCTTCTGAATATGTCGAGGCGATTGTCCGAATTGAAGATCCATCTTCATCTTCTGAATCTGTCGAGGCGATTGTCCGAATTGAAGATCCATCTTCATCTTCTGAATCTGTCGAGGCAATTGTCCGAATTGAAAATCCATCTTCATACATCCAATCCACTGATGCAATTCTTCCCTTATTCCGACCACAGTGTATGAACACGAAATCGAAGCCCTCAATCTGAGATACCTTCTCCCCCGTTTCAATTTCCCAGACTACTGCATAGTAAAATGATTTTCTTCGATATCTGACTAGAACATGCTTCCCGTCAGGACTGAAACAGGTTACAGTCCTCCCAAGCAACCATTTTTTGCTTTCTTCAAATGGACCTGAAATACAATGTCCTGTTTCAGAGTCGCAGACATACGAGGTGGTAATGTGTAGTGGTGGTGGTGATGAAAATGATAATGATGTGCAAACAAAAGTCTTTTCATCCGGTGACAAGGCAATGCACTCCACAGAATTCTTGTGGTGCTCTGCAACAAAGACATTCTTTGGCCATTGAGAAGGCCTGCCGTCACTAATGGTAAGAGTGTTTGGAAACCTTGGGCGGAATTTTTTACCAACGAGGGAACATTCGGGTGTGAATGGAAGAGCTGAGAGATATATTTGAGGAGCGCTCTGAGAGATGGGAACGAGGAATACAAAAATGAATCGGACAGCATCGCGGATAAACGACATCAGCTCGTTCTTGGGGTCGAGTATCTGGCGAGCCAACCTCAGAGTTGTAATGTAGAAAAAAATGAACTCAAGACATACCGCTAGTCCAGGCCACTCTAAAGCTTTTTTGAGGATTGCAAACACCTCATGAGCCTCCCCCAATATACTCATCACTTCGATCCAGAACAACAGCTTTTCGTACATTATGAACTTCATCGCCTCCACCAAAATCTCCTCGCATTGAGTCTGGACAAGGTGGCCTGCCCAGAATATGAAACAAGGGGGGAGAGGGGAGACTTGTTAGCAGCTGGAATATCCGCATTCTTTATGCTCGACGATTTCAAGTTGCACATATTGAAGTGGAGCTCTGACGACACCATATAGCTTAAACACAGTGCAGCAAGCTGTCGTTCATGAAGGCTTCGATCCTGGATCCCAGAGAACTTGGGTAGGTCCTCCACAAAAGATGGAGAGAGA
>Ga0153965_1000271_pt1 | contig 11016 bp, 11 predicted proteins | sample TSFL049MetaG_FD_104707 | JGI IMG/M metagenome (GOLD analysis project Ga0153965, IMG submission 104707) | Attine ant fungus gardens microbial communities from Florida, USA - TSFL049 MetaG | ecosystem: Host-associated > Fungi > Mycelium > Unclassified | place: USA: Florida, Paynes | collected... | reverse complement strand
CATATCTCCACTAATATTAATTGCCTTGAGGTTGTTCTAGGCTCATTCTGAGCATTATGAAGAAGGCTTCTGCTGAGCCTAGAACCAAAGCATTGATCATGGCAGTTTCCGAGATATTAGCAACTTAATAAACAGTAACATGGTGGTTACCAGTTGATCTGTTTAATATCTCGGCCATTATTGATCGCCTCGAGACGTGACTGGTATCAATCAAAAGGTCTTCTTAAGGGCTTTAATCTGACTTTGAGACCGTGGGAATCGTCGAAGAATTGGTGGAGATATGACTGAATGAAGTTTGTGACACACACTTACCATGCTTTAAATGAGTTATGTAAGGCATCCATTAACAGGAAAACTTTAGAAGAACTTTAGAAGGTATGTCATGCTTAGTTGATCAACTTTCAGTATGTGAGAGACAATTCTGCAAACTAAAACAAAATATTAATTCATTAATACATAGGTGTCACAGCAAAATAAATTGAGCATAGGGAAAAAGAGGGAAAGACAGAAAGACTTAATTAAAATGTAACTACAATCCCATATTTATATGTAAATATCTGAAACAAATGCTCCAGCAAATGGAGTTTCCAAGACAACTCAATATCATTCCTGTCATGACTTGGCAAAACAGCTAAGTCATTATTTATTTTTATTTTTCTTTTCTTTTCTTTTCTTTTCTTATTGGACTTACAACTACAAGATGGAGCACGGGAAAGTATCATGTGACTTTGTCACAATGTCACAATGGTGTGATGAATGGTCACAGTATGTCACAGTCACAGTATGTCACATGACTAGAGTATCATGAGGACCATGGGAGAGTAAGCACATAACCACAGTAGTAAAATGTATAAGTAGTAGAGAATTAAGTGAGAACTCCATCGAGTTCTCTTTGTCAAACTCTGAACAAAGAGACAGTTGGCTTAATTCTGGTCATTGGACTTTAGACGCTGATACTAGAACTCAATTTCACATCCAGAGCACTGTCCGCCTTGGACCTTGCTCAATCTTATTCTCATTTCACATCAACCCTTGGTCGCTGATCATCATGATCAGTAACCACCTCTATACATAGCCGGGCCCTTGGCTTAAGGGGACTTCACTGTCAGTTAGAAACAGTGGGTAGAGGAGTGGTACCATACTCGGGTATCATTTCTAAGACCTGACCTTACAAATGAGCAGTGTCTAGTAGTCTACTTATACCTTTTCTAAGTATAAACCTTGTGCTATGATCCCATTGTGGGTTGGTACATGCAGAGGATTAACAGTTACCACTAGTGGACTGTCTAGATTAGGGATCTCCCTTGTAGAGTGATAGCCAAAGTACTATTAGGACAGTAGTCAGTAAGGCAGTAGGTGTCTGGTTGGATGAAGATCTTGCACCCCAACAAATGTAACTTTAGTAAGATCAATCATTATATCTATACCCATCTTGAGATGTCATCATTATGTCTCAAGAACAATACCAATCCCTGATGAGCAACTTGCTCAAAGAAAAGCATGCCCTTGCTAAAGTAAGGGCAGAAATTGAGGGAAGAAGTGAAAAGTTATGTTGACAATGCAAAGGGTTTGGGTACCTGGTCCGAAATTGCAGAAACAAAATGAGGAAGGAAAAGGGGCGACAATGCCCCAAAATAAATTTGAAATCTTGAGTAGCAGAGTAATGTAGTGTGGAGTGGAAGAGAGGACAATAAGGAATATGAGGACGGTAGGGGTAAAGTATTTTAAGTGTAGAGAGGAAGGGCACAAGTACAGGTGGTATCCATTATGGAAGAAGATCAAAAGGGTGGCACACCCTGCAGAGGGAAAAGTACACCAAGGAGACAAGAGGAAGCTGGCATGCCTCAAAAGAGGAAAAGCGCAGGAAAAGAAGCTAAGGAGAGTAGAAGAGAAAGAAGCAGTATGCCCTACAAAGGAAAAGGCACAGCAAGAGGAGTGGAAAAGGAGTTCATGGGAGACGTTGAGGAAGAGAGCTGAGTGATACTGTGGACCAACAGTGCCACAAGATGCGGAATTGTGGGAGTTGGGATAGCGTGGTCAAGGGGCCGTTGTCACGTATTTGAAGTGCCCAAGATATGGCAAAGGAGGATGTTACATGGAAGATGATCAGGAACAAGGAGTAGTTCCCTATTGGAAAAGAGAGAAGATGAGTTGGTATGGATGCAAAGGAGGAAAGGAGCAGAGCAGCGCACAAGCAAGAAACTCGAGAGGCACAACAAGAGAGGAGAAAACAGTGTGGCCCAAAGAGGCAAAGACACAGCAAAGCAGCATATGGTTAGGAGAACTGGAAAGTGCAGCAAGAGAGGGGGGTAGTTGACAGGAGGTCAGGAGAACCTTTAAAATGTTGAGAGAAGTATGGTTGAATATTAGAGTGGAGAAAATAGATATGCATGAAGGCATAATGATAAAAGCACTCTTGGACAGTGGCACAACAGGGATGTTTATGAATAGGCAGACAGCAGCTAGGCATGGGTTTAAGCTGTAGAAGCTAGATAGGCCAATAGCTGTTAGAAATATAGATGGCACAAACAATAGTGGAGGGGCCATTACGTACCAAGTAGAGTACAATATGTTCTATAAAGGCTATGTAGAAAAAATAAGGATGGACATATGTGACCTGGGGAAGACAGAGGTGATATTGGGCATGCCATAGTTAGCAGCCCACAACCCAGAAATAAACTGGAAGACAGGGGAAGTTAAAATGATGAGATGTCTACCCTTGTGTGGTGAAAGAAGTCAAAAGAAGGAAAAGGTCAAAAGGATAGCAACAGAGGAAGAAGAGAAAATCATCTGTTGGGCAATAGATGACAAAGAAGACTAGGGAAGAGAGAAAGAGATAGAAGAGGACCACAGGAAAATCAAGGAGATGGTCCCAAAAAAATTCTTGAAGTAGAGGAAAGTGTTTGGGAAGGTAGAGTCAGAAAGGATGCTAATGAGAAAAGTTTGGGATCATGCCATAGATCTCAAGGAGATATTTAAACCACAAAAGGGAAGGATTTATCCTCTATCCAAAAATGAGAGGAAAGAAGTCTAGAATTTTGTGGAAGACCAGTTGAGGAAGGGGTATATTAGACAATCAAAATCTCCTCAAACGTCGCCAGTGTTCTTTGTAGGCAAGAAGGATGGTAGTAAGAGGATGGTAATGGACTATTGCAACTTAAATGATCAAATAATAAAGAACAACTACCCACTCCTATTAATTACAGAATTAATTGACAATATAGGGAGTAAGAAAGTGTTCACAAAGATGGATCTCAGGTGGGGGTTCAACAACATCAGGATAAAAGAGGGGGATGAGTAGAAAGGAGCATTCACAATGTATATCAGTTCCTTTGAACCAACTGTTATGTTTTTTGGAATGACAAATTCGCCAGCAATCTTTCAAGCAATGATGAATGAAATCCTGAGGGATCTGATAAACAAAGGAAAAGTAGCAGCATTTGTGGATGACATGTTAGTAGGAACAGAGATGGAGGAGGGACACAATGAAATAGTGGAGAAAATACTGAAGAGGTTAGAGGAGAACGACTTGTATATCAAGCTGGAAAAATGTGTGTGAAAGACAAGAAAGATAGAATTTCTAGGGGTCATCATAGAACCTAATGGAATAGAAATGGAAGTGGAGAAAGTGGATGGAGTACTTAGTTGGCTATAACCAAAAAATGTGAAAGATGTCAGAAAGTTTTTGGGCCTTGCAAATTATTACAGGAGGTTTATTAAAGACTTCGCTTGAGCAGCAAGACCAATGCACATACTTATGCAGAAGGATGAGAAGTGGTGGTGGAAAGAGGCATAGCAAAAGGTATTCAACAAGTTGAAATGGGTTTTTATAACAAAACCAGTATTAGCAGCACCTGACTTAGACAAAGAATTTTGGGTAGAGGCTGATGCTTCGAATTACACTATGGGAGGAGTACTATCAATGAAGTGCTCAGATGAAAAATGGAGACCAGTTGCTTTCATTTCAAAATCTCTAAGTGATACAGAGCAGAACTATGAGATTCACGATAAAGAGATGTTAGCAGTAGTCAGATGTCTAGAGGCATAGAGGCATTTCCTGGAAGGAGCAGTAGAGAAATTTGAGATTTGGACAGATCACAAAAACCTCGAGTACTTTATGAAGGTACAAAAGCTAAATAGGAGACAAGCAAGATGGGCCTTGTACCTATCTAGATTTAATTTTACACTAAAACATGTTCCAGAGAGTAAAATGGGGAAAGCAAACAGCTTGAGCAGAAGGCCAGACTAGGAGATTGGAGTGGAAAAGAACAATGAGAATGAGACATTGGTGAAACTAGAGTGGTTGGAAGTGAGGAAGACAGAAGCAGTAGAGATCATAGTAGATGGGGTAGATCTACTAGAGGAAGTTAGAAAGTCAAAGATGAAGGATGACGAAGTAGTGAAGGTAGTAGAAGAAATGAAGCGAGCAGGAGTAAAGATGCTGAGAGATGAAGAGTGGAGAGAGGTAGACGGCATCATATATAAAGAGGAAAAAGTCTATGTGCCAAAAGATAAGAAATTAAGGGCAGAGATAATTAGACTACATCATGATACGCCAATAGAAGGGCACGGAGGACAGTGGAAAATAGTAGAACTGGTGACCAGGAACTTTTGGTGGCCAGGAGTGACCAAGGAGGTAAAGAGATATGTGGAAGAATATAATGCTTGTCAGCAAAATAAAAACCGCATAGAACAGCCAGCAGGAAAATTGATGCCAAACTCAATCCCAGAAAGACCTTGGATGCATATATCAGCAGACTTCATCACCAAGTTGCCTCTAGCACAGGGATATGACAGTATTCTAGTAGTAGTAGATTGGCTAACTAAAATGGTCCACTTCATACTAACTACAGAGAAGACATCAGCAGAAGGATTAGTGAGGTTGTTTAGAGATAACATGTGAAAGTTACATGGTCTACCTGAGAGCATTATATCAGATAGAGGACCACAATTTGCAGCAGGATTAATGAGGGAGTTGAATGAGATGTTGGGGATTAAGAGTAAATTGTCAATGGCATTCCACCCCCAAATAGATAAACAAACAGAGAGGGTTAACCAAGAGCTGGAACAATACTTAAGAATATTCATCAATCACAGGCAAGAGCAGTAGCCAGAGTAGTTAGGAACAGCAGAGTTTGTATATAACAATAAAGCATACTCAAGTACCAGAACATTGCCTTTTAAGGCAAATTACAGACAAGATCCCAGAATGGGGTTTGAGATGAGAAAGAAAGGGAAATATGCAGGAGCAAAAAAGTTCATTGAGAAAATAAAAGAAATACAGGAGGAAGCAAAGACAGCACTGGGGAAGGCACAAGCAAATATGAAGAAATACGCCGACAAGAAGAGATCAGACATAGAGGAGTATAAAGTAGGGAACTTGGTCATGCTCAGTACTAAGGACTTGAAATATCAGATGATCAGGAGAAGAACAGAAAAGTTGACAGAGAGGTTTGTAGGCCTATATAAAGTTAAGAAAATTATATCATTGAATGTGGTAGAATTAAAACTACCTAGCATAGTAAAAATACACCTGGTAGTAAACATTAGTAGAATACATAGATATGTAGGGCAAGTAGAAGGACAGAAGAAGGAGCAACTAGCCCTGGTAATAATCAAAGGGGAAGAAGAATAGGAAGTGGAGAGAATTCTGAATAAGTGACGAGTAAGAGGGAAGAATAAGTACCTAGTATGCTGGAAAGGATTTACAGCAGAGTCCGATACTTGGGAAGGAAGGGAAAATTTAAAGAACGCAAAAGAAGCAATCAAAGAATTTGAGAGGGAATATCAGTGATGATGGGGATCAAAGAGAATTGATCACAGTACAAAAGTAATAACAAATGGGAATGTAAAAGATCCCCTAGATATTTCACAATTGTGTGCTAGCAAGTAGGCACTGGAAAGATGATCAAATATAAAAGAGAGCTTAGGAATAGGAGAAATAATGGAGTACAATTCAAAAGACTAAAAGAAGTGATAATAATATATTTAAGGATCTGCTTGAGGTAGATCTTACTGTAATAGGATCTCTAAGACATGCGTTTGTCTTGCGTTGTGACACTACTGCCTTTGCCTAGTCTAGTAGCCTGGCTCGCTGTCGATACAGCAGAACTACCTAGAACTCCTATGCCATCATGTGGGCTCTTCTTCAGCTGACTGTACAACTGGAAGCCGACTCCAATGACATGTAGTGAGCTATTAACTCCTAGCGCAAGCGAATGCCCAAGTCTGTTGGGGCTTGAATTCCCGTCGAGGGAGAGTTTTGGTGGGTTTTAGAAAGTAAAGTAGAACACTTAGAGAAAACTAGAAACTTAGTCACTCAAAATAGCTGTTAAGCCCTAGAGCAACAAAGAGGGATGAGAGTAGAGGTCTGATGCTTGAGTCCCCCTCTGTGCCCTAGAGTATTTTATTATGATTACAAAGTAAAGAGACAACAAAGAAAGTGAGACAAAAAATCTCTGAATTTCCAAACATAGTAAGACCGCAATGATGAGACAGCGCCTCTGCCCGAACACAGCTAATCGCTCCCCACTCCTCTGGTCCTACTCTTCGAAACTCGTCCTCACACGATGGTTGGACCTCGAGCCTCTTGAAGGGCCATAGGCAGAGATAGCAATCTTGAGCCATCTTACTCTCAAACGTGTTTCCTTCATCTAGCCTTCTTACTGCTTCTCTCCTCAGCTTCCCTGTTCTTCTCTTTACCTCTTCTATATACTCTCACTTCTTTGACTTCCAGCTTCCTTCTACTGCTGTTGCAAGGCGACTTTGCAATGGTTCGGCTCTCTTGATCTTGCTATAATTAGCCATCAACAATGATGGGCCAGGTCTGATCGTAACTCTTCTTTAAATAGTACCGTCGGCGGCTGTGATATAACATCACTCAGGTAGTAGTGTTTCCACTAAGTTTGCTTCTGTCCTCGAGAGCACTTCTAGAAGGGGGAACCATTAGTAATCTGATACAGGGCACCTGGGCAAGCATCTATGAGGTATGTGTAGTGGTGGTCACAGCTACTACTCTGCCACTTGAGTGAGAGGCTCGAGTCCACGACTAGGCATCTAAGGAACACTTCTGGGAGACCAAACTCTTCTCTTGAGCTGGTAATTTTGGTTGTTACCATGAAGAATGTCACTTATGTTGCCTAAATTGTTGTACGGCATGACAGCGAGACATGGAAGATATAGCGAGACAAAAACATGAGGAAGGAACATTTCAAAGAGGAGAGCTGCTAGGGAGATTTATGGCAAAGAAATTATTTGGGTAGTCAAATAAACAGTATGACCAAGAATATTGGGAGAGATTAGAAAGAAATTAGAGACGATGGAAGGGCAAGAGACCAATAAGAAGAGAGACAATGAAGACGATCCTGGAAGAGGAAGAAACTGAGAAAGAAAAATCAGAAGTTCGAGAATGGACAGAGGAAGATGAAGACGAAATGGGCAATATGGTAGACCCACACTATGAGTTGTAGAAAAATTCCTCAGGATGAGGAAACTTAAGAGGGGGGTGATGTCATGACTTGGCAAAACGGCTAAGTCATTATTTATATTTCTTTTTCTTTTCTTTTCTTTTCTTTTCTTTTTTTATTGGACTTACAACTATAAGATAGAGCACAGGAAAGTATCATATGGCTTTGTCACAATGTCACAATGGTGTGATGAATGGTCACAGATGTCACAGTCACAGTATGTCACATGACTAGAGTATCATGAGGACCATGGGAGAGTAAGCACATAGCCACAGTAGTAAAATGTATAAGTAGTAGAGAATTAAGTGAGAACTCCATCGAGTTCTCTTTGTCAAACTCTGAACAAAGAGATAGTTGGCTTAATTCCAGTCATCAGACTTTAGACGCTGACAATTCCATAATAAGGATGTCATTTTGCGACAATAGATATCAACAATCCATGCTCCTGTGGGCTCTCAGTATGTAAGACCTGGAGATTGTTTCAGAGTGACTAGCAAGTATGGCATAGTAGTGAAGACACTAGCTAACTTACCTATGAGTTGTATAAGAGAAGCAATAATAGAATAGAGGTGAAAGTGATCTATTCATACTATGAGATGCATTCCTTATATACTAGTCTAATGATATATAACATTAATGGAGACTATCCATTAATGGGTCATTGCTATTTTAACACTCCCCCTCGCTGAGTGCATGAGTGAGATGTATGTAAGTATAGATAATCACACATATTGCAGTATTCTAACAAAAAGTCAGTTCAAGTTGGCTCCTAAATTTTGAGAATTTCATCTGAGGGAGATTCTTTGTAAACATACTAGCTGGGTTCTGACTTTCTTCTATGCAGAATAGTTTTATTTTTCCTTGAGTTACAAAATCTTGAACAGCATAAAAGCAAACATCAATATGTTTGTTTCATGATTTGGTTATTAGGTGACTTGCCATGAAAACAGAGCCTTGATTGTCTCTGCTTATGGGAATAGACCCAAAAGTATAGCCAGTCTTAAGTAGTATTGAGTAGTGTTATGCTACAAGCAAATTTGCCACAGAAAGTAGCATTTAATACACTTTATACTAACAAATTCCTAATTGTAATTTGCTCTGGAACCCATTTGTTACTGCTAAGTCTTGACGACTCAAGGATCACTCGAGGTGAGTGTTCAGGAAGAACTCGATAGAGTTCCTCATTGGATTGACTACCTACTTATACTACTTTTACAAGTGGCTGTACACTACTAGTCCATGATCACATGTCTTTTCCAGAATGTTCTATGATCACATGTCCTTATCACATGATATGATTACTTTAAGTTCCCATGCTATTTATATCTTGTCTACGTTGTATAACTTGATGTTTGCAATCAAGTGTTTGAATGCATGGGAAACTTGTTCCTTCTTTGGGCTCTCATAACACCATTATAAGTCCTTAGAATATACCAAAAAGGTTATATAAAACAATAAGCAAATAGAAATGGACCTAAAACTCATGAAGAGACCTCAGAAGGCAAGCAAGATGAGCTGGCATTGGTTTATAGACAAAGTTATCAGATGACGACATTTTAGATTCACTTTATACTGGATATATCCTAAGAAAAATGAAAGGCTTGAGCTCTAGAGCCAATAGTATGCCAGGGACAGACTTAGATGAATATACCTTTGATTGCAAATAAGCATTGATAGTATCAGATCAGATATATTTAGATAAATAACATCTAGGACATAACTTATATTGGATAGTGGTTAGAGCTTACTAACACTTGACAGGTAACTAAGGAGTTCTAAATCACAGGCCAATAACAGAGAGAACAATAACAAAGAATGAAGAAGATTCTAGAAGAAAACAGTGGTAGGGATGTATCATTGATGGGAAAGATCTAGGAGAGGGATACATAAGCCATAGAACTTTGGGAGAACTTAGAGTAAGAAGAAGTTGAGAGAATTCTAAAAGTAGTAATAGTTTCCTTTTTATCTTTTATTCTTTGAGTTTTAGACATTTATAATAACTTTAATAGAGTATCCAGAGAGCAGAGAGAAAGAAGAGAACCTCTTGACACTTACCTCCATCATCACTGCCTCTGGAATCGTGAAATGTAAAACTATTGAGTGTAAGAGTTTGAAGTTAGTAGGATGTTTTGAGAAGAACACAGAATATACCCAGAACTTGATCTAGAGAGAAATAGCAGATGCAACTCGGGCAGGCTTCAGAAAGGATAGCAGGCTGGAAAAGCTTAGCTAGGTGTACACTTGGATTACATTACACCCATAAGGTTCAGTATTGGGGATACAGATAAGGGGGCTATCACAAAAGGTTACTTACTTATTTGTGATTGCTGGTTTAGAACTTGAAAAATTCAAAAATGCAAAGTTTAGACAGTGACAAAAGAAGTTGTTAAGTCTAAGGTCTAATCCTCAGACAAGAAGTCCTTATATACAGAAAAGTAATAGTCTATGTACTAGGACAGATTATTATATGCTACTACCTATTGTTCTATATATGGTAGTACCTTTTTGCTTAATATAGTGATAACTTAACCTTATGGAGGCTGTCCTTTGTTCTAAGAAAGGACAGATGACTATTTATGGGTAATTAATAAAGTCTATGTGCAAATATTGAGGACTTCATATCTCCACTAATATTAATTGCCTTGAAATTGTTCTAGACTCATTCTGAGTGTTATGAGGAAGGCTTCTGCTGAGCCTAGAACCAAAGTATTTATCATGGCAGTTTCCGAGATATTAGTGATTTAATAAACAGTAACATGGTGGTTACCTGTTGATCTGCTTAATATCTTGGCCATTATTGATTGCCTCAAAACATAACTAGCATTGATTAAAAGGTTTTTTTGAGGGCTTTCCATAGCCTTTGAGACTATGAGAATTGTCAAAGAATTAATAGAGATATGGCCAAATGAAGTTTATGACAGATTAGTTAAAGAAGTACTAAAAAGACTTCAATTTAATGACCTTTATGCTAAAGCAGAGAAATGTTTCTTTGAGAAAAGTAGCATCAAATATTTAGGTATAATAATATCAGAAAATAAAGTACAGATGGATGAAAAGAAACTTTTAGGAGTTTTAGAGTGGCTAGTGTCACAAACTTCATTTGGTCATATCTCCACCAATTATTTGATGATTCCCACAGTCTTAAAACCAGCTTAAAGCCCTTAAAAAGACCTTTCAATCAATACCAGTCACATCTCGAGGCAATCAATAATGGCCGAGATATTAAGCAGATCAACTGGTAACTACCATGTTACTGTTTATTAAATTGCTAATATCTCGGAAACTGCCATGATCAATGCTTTGGTTCTAGGCTCAGCAAAAGCCTTCTTCATAATGCTCAGAATGAGCCTAGAACAACCTCAAGGCAATTAATATTAGTGGAGATATGAAGGCCTCAATGTTTGTACATAGACTTTATTAATTACTTATAGATAGTCATCTGTCCTTTTCTTAGAACAAAGGACAGCCTCCATATGGTTAGGTTATCATTATTCCAGTACAAAGACACTACCATATGTAGAACAATAGGTAGTAATCAGGTGATGATCTG
>Ga0153965_1000270_pt1 | contig 11017 bp, 10 predicted proteins | sample TSFL049MetaG_FD_104707 | JGI IMG/M metagenome (GOLD analysis project Ga0153965, IMG submission 104707) | Attine ant fungus gardens microbial communities from Florida, USA - TSFL049 MetaG | ecosystem: Host-associated > Fungi > Mycelium > Unclassified | place: USA: Florida, Paynes | collected... | reverse complement strand
TGGCATACAAATTGAAGATCCCCAACACTTGGAGAAATATACACCTAGTCTGTAGTGACTTAGTCTGGACAACTTAATCACTCTTTAAGTCCAAGTTGACTATAATGATCAACCTTATTTTATACAAGTATTTACCATGAAGCAACTACATGAACTATTTCTTTTCTTCATATTACTTTATTTATCTAATAGCTCAGTCAGTACCTCATTGGTGGGACATGTTCTTTACTCAGCAGACCTCATATCTGCTATATGTTCTTCTTGTTACTACCTCATGGTATATAGGTATATATACAGTAGATACTCTTTTGTATTCCCTATGTTTTACTAATTGTATCATTCCCTTTCTTTCTCAACTCTCATATCATCCTCAAGTCTTTACTTGAAGTTACAACCTAAGTTACTCCTCAAGGTTATAACATTTGGTAAAGTATCACCAACTTACCTTGTAACTAGGAGGATGGCAAACTAGCAGACTGGCTATTGGTATATTATAAAGATTGCTGCTAAATGTATAATTGGAGCATAGGAGATAGAAGACCTTGAAGAACGACTCAGTTCAGTTTACATTAGTGAAGAACAATCAGAGTACCAGGAAGAGTCTAAAGAACAGGACATACAAGACACAGAATCAGAGGCCAACAAAACAGACAATGAAGAAGAAGAACTCAATGAGTTAAGTAACATACCATCAGTAGAACAACCAAAGCAAAATATGTCTGGAACATAAGTAGGTATACCAGTACCAATGGCCAGAACAGCACCAGTATCAGCACCAACAGAGGTAGTAAACCACAAATCAATAGTCCCAGAACCTGGATGGTTCAATGGGGACAAGAAGACATTTGAAGACTAGTGGAGAGCTATGAAGCTCTATCTCAGAGCAAACAAAGTTACAAATGCCAACAAGAAGATCATCACAGTACTAGACAGATTCCGAGGAGGAACTGCAGGAGCATTTGCTCAACAGAAACTTAACAAGATAAATGGAGGAGATGGCACTCCAAGTTGGAATGCCTTTGAGGCAGAATTACAACTAGTATACAGTAACAAGATGAAAGAAGCTAATATAGAATGGTACATCGTATCACAAATAGTTACTTACTTGTTTTGTGATGGGTTGGAATATAGATTCAAAGAGCTTATAAGCAGAGTTAGACAAGTGACAAAAGATGTTGTTAAGTCTGAGGTCTAATCCTCAGACAAGGAGTTCTTATATACAAACAAGTGATGGTCTGTACACTAGGACAGAGCATCACATGCTACTACTTATTGTTCTATATATGGTAGTGCCTTTGTGCTAGAAATAGTGTTAACTTAACCATATGGAGGCTATCCTTTGTTCTAAGAAAAGAACAGATGACTATCTATAAGTAATTAATAAAGCCTATGTACAAACATTGAGGCCTTTATATCTCCACTGATATTAGTTGCCTTGAGGTCTTTTTAGACTCATTCTGAGCAGTATGAAGAGAGCTTCTGATGAGCCTAGAACCGAAGCATTGATCACAGTGGTTTCCGAGATATTGGCAATTTAATAAATAGTATCATAGTAGTTACCAGTTGATCTGCCTAATATCTCAACCATTATTGATCACTTCAAGACGTGACTAGTATCAATAGAAAGGTCTTTTCAAGGGCTTTCCATAGCCATTGAGACTATGAGAATCGTTGAAGAATTGATGAAGATATGGCTGAATGAAGTTTGTGATATATCAAAATATTCACACAAGAGAAGAAACACATTGCAGACTTTCTTATTGAATTTATGGCTTTAGTAAGCAAAGCACAGACAAACAATCAGCATGCAATATTTTTACTGAAGAAGAACATAAACAGGGAAATTATCAGAGTCATAATGGCATATCTACTAACTCAGGCCCCAAAGAGTCTAGAATAATGGAAGGCAGCAATCACAGCAGTCGGACAAGAATACGAATGGACCAACATCTGCTACAATTACAGAACAGATTTAGGAATAACCTATGGAGGAATGGGCAAACTAATGGAAATAGGATGACAATAGAATAACGGACAAGAACACAAACCCAAGTGTTACAACTGTAACAGATTTGGACACATGGCAAAAAATTGCAAACAACCAAAAAAAGAGAAGAAGTCACAAGGATATTTCAAATATAGCAAAAAAGGTCATATCGCCATAGGGTACAGAGCATCTCAACAAATAAAGATTAGAAGTTCACAACAAGAGAATTCAGATAATGAAAAGCAGAAGAGTTTTGTCGAAGATTTGGAATAGGCATAATATAATAAACCACTGTAAATAGTTCCACCAAGAATCAATATATTATTCTATAATAGAGAAAACAGTCAAGAGAACTTATAGTGCACCTAACAATCAAAACTAAAGACAGAAGAAAACTCAAGGTCAAGGCATTAATCAACTCTGGATGTACAAACACCACCATCGCCAGAAAAACAGTTGAAGAAAAAGAGATATCTACTAAATCACTCCCAAGATCATTCAACGTGTACAATTCAGATGGATCAAGAAATGGAGAAAAGACAATTAGGGAATTTGTACTTCTGGAAATCAATTCAAACAGATACATCAAACAAATTGCTATAGTAGTATCAGAAATCAAGGAAATGAATTTATTCCTAGAACACGACTGGCTAGTAGAACACAACCCAGAAGTAGACTGGAAAGAAGAAGTTATACAATTCACAAAATGCCCAGGACACTGCAAAACAGAACACGAATTTATACAATTTACTCTATAGTCAAGAAGACTACTACCAAAGAAAGAAGAAGAATCAAAAGGAGGAGACAAAGAACTAGACCTAACAAATCCTGAAGATCTTCTGAAATATATCCAACCATTCACACACTTATTCAACAAAAAGAAATTTGAGAAACTACTAGACAGACAAGAATGGAACCATGAAATCAATTTAATGGAAAAAACACCAAAGGAACTCAATGCAAAGGCCTATCTAATGACACTCAAAGAAGAAAAAACACTCAGTCAATGTTTAAATGAATAACTCAAAGCAGGACTTATTATAGAGTCAAATTCAGGATATACAGCATTATGTTTCTTCATACCAAAGAAAGATGGAATATTACGATTGGTACAAGATTATAAACAGTTAAATCAACACACAATCAAGGACAAAATACCATTACCCCTGATCAACAAAGTAATCAATAAACTTAAAAACGCAAAATACTTCAACAAATTGGACTTAATCTAGGAATATAACAATGTACAGATAAAAGAAGGCAATGAATGGAAAGCGGCCTTTTTAACAAACAAAAGGCTATTTGAACCAAAAGTGATGTACATTGGACTGTACAACTTACCAGGAACATTTCAACGGATGATAACAAGTATCTTCCAAGAACTACTACATAAAGAAAGCTTTGCAAACTACATGGATGACTTCATAATCCTGGCAAAGACAGAAAAAGAACTAGAAGAACATACAATCAGGTTCCTCAAAATAGTGGAGAAACATAACTTGTATTTCAAACAGTCAAAATGTGATTTTAATACCACAGAAATACCTATACTAGGAGTACAGGTTAGAAATGGAGAAGTACAAATAGAAGAAGAAAAAGTCAAAGTGATCAAGGAATAGAAAACACTAACAAAAGTAAAAGATGTTGAAAGCTTCTTAGGCTTTGCAAACTTCTATCAACGATTCATCAAAGATTTCAGTTACATTGTAGTACTATTAAAAGGAAAAAAAGAATGGAAATGGACAGAAGAAGAACAGAATGCATTTGAAAAGTTAAACAAAAGATAACCATGTAACCAGTACTGGCCTTACCCAGAAGAGAAGGAAAATTCAGGATAGAAGTAGATATATCAGGATACGCAATCAGAGGAGTTCTTTTAAAAGAACAAGAAGGCAAATAAAAACTAGTCACTTTCCTATCAAGAATAATGTCACCTGCAGAAAGGAACTATGAAATATATGACAAGAAACTACTAGCAATAGTCAAAGTACTAGACAAATAAAAACAATATCTACTGGACGCAGTCGAGAAATTTGAAGTATGGACAGACCACGAAAATCTAAAATACTTCAAAAAACCACACAAACTCAATAGTCAACAAGCGAGATGGTATCTGAAACTACAAGACTACGACTTTACCCTATGACATATCCCAGGAAAGACAAATACAAAAGCAGATATATTGTCTAGAAGAGAGAAAGTAGACACAAAAGAAAACAACCAAGATATCCAGATACTCAAAGAAGAGTTATAGGTACAACAAATAACAAACCAAGTTAGAACGTCTATCGTACTACCCAGAAAAAAACATCTACAACTAATGGAAGAAGAAATACAAGAACAAATCAAGAAAATCCAAACAAAGGAACAAAAAGTAACAAAACAGTTGGAGAAAAAAGACAGACAATCACAGAAAGAAAACAGAATTGTCTACATAGATGGCAAGATCTATGTCCCAAGAAACAGACAACTTCAAGACAAAATACTCAGCGACAACCACAATCTACCAGATGTCAGACACCCAGGACAACACAGAATGATGGAATTAATCAAGAGAAACTATTGGTGGCCAGAAATATACAATGATGTACGAAAATATATTCAAGGATGCCAAGAATGTCAACAGAACAAGGTGCAACACATGAAGAAAGCGGCATCTTTACACCCCTTACCCACACCAAAAACACCATGGGAGGAAATCAGCATTGATGTCATAGGACCCCTGCCAAGATCATAAGACAAAGATGCTATTTTGGTAATTGTGGACTAATTCTCCAAGATGATCAGACTCATAGCTACAATGACTTCAATCTTCTCAAGTGAAGTAGTAAGGATATATCGGGACAACATATGGAAAATACATGGCATACCAAAAAAGATCATTAGTGACAGAGGACCCCAATTTGCATCAACATTCATAGAAGAACTGTGCAAAGCATTAGGAATCAAAAGAGCAATGTCAATGGCCTACCATCCACAAACAAATAGTCAAACAGAAAGAATTAATCAAGAAGTCAAAGTATTCCTAAGACACTACATCAACTACAGACAAGATGATTGGACAAAATGGCTAGCAACAGCAGAATTCCAATATAATGACAAAGAACATGCAGCAACAGGACACACCCCATTCTATGTAAACTATGGAAGACACTCCTAGAAAAAAAATCTAATAGTGGAAATGGAGATATCAAGTTTGGAAGAATTACTAAAGAAAATGGAAACAACAAGAGAAAAAGCAAGGACAGCTATGAAAAGGACAAAAAACACAATGAAGAGGCAATATGACAGGAGAAGACGACAGGCACAAGATCTCAAAATAAAAGAACAAGTGTGGTTAGAGGCAAAGAATATTTAAACAAACTGACCCTCAAAGAAGCTGGACCAGAAAAGATATGGACCTTTTACAATCAAAGAGGAAATTGGACAGAGAGCATACAGACTAGAGCCTTCAGAAGAATAGGCCATACACGATGTTTTCAATGAAGACCTGTTAACACATTGCAAAAAGGCAGAGTTTGCAAGTCAACACAAGGATCCAGCACCACCACCTGACATTGTTAATAAAGAAGAAGAATATCAAGTAGAAGAAATCAAAGGACATCGCAAAAAAAGAAGAGGTACTCAGTTCTTAGTATACTGGAAAGGATATGAAAATAAACACGATCAATGGATGGCAGAAACAAATCTGGAACATGCAAAAGAAGTAATTCAAGACTATTGGATGCAAACTTCAAGATGAAATCTATAAAAGAGGGAGCTAAAGATCATTTTTTGATATCTCAAATGCACATTAGTATTTGAGAAATACTCCCAAATATGTCCTCTTTCACCAATGCTACTACCAATGCCTCTACTACTGCTGCCTCCCTTACCTGGAACCAGAAAACCTATAACAAAATTATACGTCATAATAACAAAACCAAAGATTGGGCAAGCAAAATAGATCACATTATTCAAGCCATTGAAGCTATGGCAGGACTTGAAAAAAAAGCAAAAGAACTAGTCAGGATGGCCGACATTATCAACAACACTATGGCAGATACAGAAACAGGTATATTACTTGCTGGAGAAGGATATCACACAGATATCACTGTTACACCGCAGGCGAATTTTTCATAGAAGATAACATTTGATATACTTTATACCAATAGATTCTCAATTAGAATTTGCTCTAGAACCCTTTCTATATCCTCAGAACGTAACATTATACGATGAGTATATTGGGCAGGTGATAATCAACCTAGAGCTCATGTTGAGACCTTGAGAGACAAATAGGATAAACTGGCATTAGGTTACTAAGAGAGTTACTAAGGGACTATGCTCTAGATCCACTCTTGAATGGACCAACTTAGAAAGATAGTAAACTTGTACTCTAGAACCAGTACTACTCAGATGAAGAACTTAGACTGATAGACTTTGTGCTTGTAGATAAGCATTGATGGCATCAGATCAATTATATTTAGATAAATGACCTCTAGGATACAACTTGGAGATACTAGACATTTATTGGGACTTGCTAACTGTTTAACAGATATTTAAAGAAGTCCAAATTACAAAGTAGCATCAAGAATATGATAGGGGAAGCTGAAAGAACATTCTAGAAGGAAGCAGCAATGAAGACGCGTCATATTTGATGGGAAAGACTTGGTGAGAGAATATGTCATCACAAAGAAAAGAGAGGGCTGTGTCATCAGTGGGATTTTGGAAGGACTTAGAACAGAAAGAAGTCAATGGAATCCTAAAAGTAGTAATAGTTTCCTTTTTATATCTCATTTCTTGAGTTTTAGCCATTTGTAATATCTTTAATATAGTATCCAGAGTGCAGTTGGATTAGAGAAGAACCTCTTGACTCCTACCTCCATCTACACTGCCTCTGGAATTGTGAATGCAGATCTATTGAGAGTAAGAAGACTAGGACTAGTGGGGTGTCTTGAGAAGAACACAGAATATACCTAGAACTCGATCTAGAGAGAAGATGCAAATGCAACTCAGATAGGCTTTGGAGAGAACAGCAGGCTGGAAAAGCTTGACTAGGTGCACACTTGGATTGTATTACACCCATAAGGTTTGGTGTTGGGGGTGCAGACAAGAGAGCAACTGAGTATAGAAGATTCATGAGTAATTAACTAACTATATTTTCCAGAGGAGCTTTTGTTATGGTGTGTAAAGGTTAACATCTTAGGAAGGCTATGTGATGATGATCTAAAGAGATCTTACAATCCTTTGACAACCACCAACATATATTTTACTAAAGCTGTGTATAATTTTTATTTCTCTAATTACTTATAAACCTTCAATTTTAATAATCTCCTCTCAGACCTTTAGCATGCAATTGGGAGCTGGCACACCATTGTTTTGTTTGTCCCAGTGTGCAATTTCCTTTTGCATACTTTTATTGCCACACAGTTCTACGAAGTGGCAGAAACACTTAGGCTCATCTTGCATAATGCCTTACCTTAACAATTCCATAGTATCTAATGCAACCTGGTGAATGAATTAACAACATGCCAAAATCACAGACATCTAGCAATTGACAGTCATATTCAAGGACTACAAGAATCATTTGCTCATACTAATCAGTTCATTTCACTTCCACGAGTCAAACCAACAGTTCTACCAAAGGAAAACAAAGAAGAAAAAGAAGAAGTTATTTTAATACGTCCCTCTCCACTAACAGATGACAAATCCACAACCACATTATCAAGCAATGAATCAATAGTCTTAGCATCCAAAAATCCTAACATACAGTTATCAGAAGAAATCAACAATCTCATCACAAGTTTAAAATGATTCAAAGCTCCATCCAATATTACTCGCTTCTTACTACCTGCTGGATATCACACCATCAGCAGAAATGAAGAAAACAGTTCTAGATATTGGAACTAGATCATCAAAGAATTGCTTGAATCAAAGCAAAACTCAGAAACAGTATGAAAGGGATTTAAAGTACTACTATATGCAGGAGGACCATCACATGAACCATGGTTCATATCAGAAGCAGCAGATGATGGTTATATTGTGGGACCACAGAAAAAGTCAGTGGCTATCTATGCTATGGAAGAAGAAAGATTGTAGAAGATTCATGAGGACATGAACTCTGAGAAGAAGGTATTGTAACGATCAACCTCATTTTATACAGATATTTATGAAGCAACCACATAGACTACTTCTTTCCTTCATATTACTTCATTTATCTAATAGCTCAGTTAGCGCCTCACTGGTGGGGCATGTTCTTTACTCAGCAGACCTCATATCTGCCATATGTTCTTCTTGTTACTACTTTATAGTACATAGGTATATATACAGTAGATACTCTTCTGTATTCCCTATGCTTTACCAATTGTATCATTCCTTTCCTTTCTCAACTCTCATATCATCCTTAAGTCTTTACTTGAAGTTGCAATCTGAGTTACTCCTCAAGATTGTAACATTGACAAGGAAAACTCAATAGAGTTCCTGTTACTTTTTATACACTACTTATACAATTATTATATAGTCTGTGCACTACTTTTCCACACTCATCATGTGACTTTCCATTTTCATGTGACTGTGATACCTGTGATATGACACTTTCCCACACTCCTTCCTGTATAGTAAGTCCCAAAAGAAAAGTAAAGTAAAATAAATATAAATAATGACTTAGCCGTTTTGCCAAGTCATAACACAGTTATCAACAGATCAGCTCTAAAACCATACTTCAGACCTACCTTCAAATAACAAGCAGAGAAGTCAAACACAATCTTGACACCAAGTTCAGGACAGGAAAGGATTAAAGAAGTGAAGAAAATTTTGGTATCATAAATGGTCACTTACTTGATTTGTGATGAATGGAGATATGAATTCAAGTGCTTATAAGCAGAGTTAGACAAGTGACAAAAGATGTTGTTAAGTCTGAAGTCTAATCCTCAGACTATGAGTCCTTATATACAGAATTGTAATGGTCTGTGCACTAGGACAGATTATCACATGCTACTACCTATTGTTCTATATATAGTAGTGCCTTTGTACTGGAAATAGTGATAACTTAACCATATGGAGGCTGTCCTTTGTTCTAAGAAAAGAACAGATGACTATCTATGGATAATTAATGAAGTCTATATACAAACATTGAGGCCTTTATATCTCCACGGATACTGATCGCCTTGAGGTCGTTCTAGGCTCATTCTGAGCAGTATGAAGAGGGCTTCTGATGAGCCTAGAACCAAAGCTTAGATCATGGCTGTTTCTGAGATATTGGCAATTTAATAAACAGTACCATGGTGGTTACCAGTTGATCTGCCTAATATCTTGGCCAATACTGATCGCTTTGAGGCATGACTGGTATCGATCAAAAGGTCTTTTCAAGGGCTTTCCATAGCTGTTAAGACTGTGAGAATTGTCGAAGAATTGGTAGAGATATGGCCAAATGAAGTTTGTGACATTTGGATTCACAATGGAAAGGTGAACAACTGCAGTATCTAGTGAAATGGAGAGGCCAACCACTAAAAGAGATGACTTGGGAAGATTGTTATAATGTTATACAAGGAGCACCTCAAGCTTGTTGAGACTACCACCAGAAACACCCAGATGCTCCCAAAATGCCCTCAATTAGAATTCTAGGGAAGACTTATAGTGACATTGCTAAAGGGGACAAAAGGGACTATTAGCCTGGTACAAGCTAAAGATGTGGTACCAGGTCCCAATTGCATGCTAAAGAGTTTGTGGGAATGAATCAAGAATGAAGGTATTAAAAAGAGAATATAGAAACTTAGCATGATAATTAAAATAAAAATGTTCGAAAGAATTGTAAGCTTAATCTAGATCCTTCTTGCATAGTGTCTCTAAGGTGTTCACCTTTATACACCGTAACAAGCTTACTATCAAAGTAGTCAGTAAACCACTTATGTGTAAGAGGACCACTCAGTAGGCGATCACTCCTTAAGCTAGTGAATAGTCCTGGAAGCTAGTTTGAGATTCAAGTAGGGATATATCTACACATACTTGCTAGTATATATACTATACTAGATAGTCAGGCACACAGCACCATAGCAACTGACCTATAATCACAGAATGTCCTAAAACAACTAATAATAGGCATTGTATTGTATGACATAGACAGGAGAAGTCAGGAATGATAGGAGTGCGATACATGATCTGTTACTGGGCCATTAATAGAACAGATCCTCAGAACTCACTAAGCACGACCCTAGATGTCCCTTTATATCATGGGTCTTACTATACTCAATCAAGCCCTCATTCGCACCCCTACATCAAACCTTATAGGTGTGATATGATCTGAGTCGATAATTAGCCAGGCTTTTCAGACCTGCTACTCTGTAGAAGGTTGTCTGAGTGACCACTGTATCTTGTCTCTTGACCAAGTAGGGTATAGAGTTCCAGTCTTCTCAACAACCCAACTACTTTACTTAGAACTTAGAAAAGTGCCATAAGACGACTCTCAAGCCCTTGAGATGGCAGTAGGTATCAAGATTCTATTGCCTTTCTCTTGGGCTCTCTGAGTGTTATATTAAAAGTACAAACTAATGAGACTCAATTAAAAATAAATAAAAAAGGAAACTCTTTTTTCTTCCAGCCTCTCTTACTTCTCTTTTCTATGACATTGTCATGTGAACATGGCAGATGTCACCTCCCTATCCTCCATGCCTACTGGCCATAGCCATATGCTCCTACTCTACCTTTATACTTCACTCCTATCCGACATCCTCTAATCTCTGAACTAGCTTTCTTCTACTCTGAATATGATCTGAAAACACATGCAAGTGCATACAAAGGTAATCAATATTTCTGTTGCTCTATGGCGTGTCCACTTCTTGACTGAGTCTAGAAGTGATGGGATCATTTGTTAAGACTCTAAACCTCACAGTTGAATATGCGTTTCAACTTGAAGCTTATATCTAACACTTAATATCTTCACGCTCCTCGCTAGAGGATCCGGTTAAGGTTTTCAGTGAAGTTATATCGGAGGAGAGATGTCAACGAGACTTTGAGTAGCACCCTTGAGGTTGTCCTAAGACAAGTAAGAGTACC
>Ga0153965_1000269_pt1 | contig 11018 bp, 9 predicted proteins | sample TSFL049MetaG_FD_104707 | JGI IMG/M metagenome (GOLD analysis project Ga0153965, IMG submission 104707) | Attine ant fungus gardens microbial communities from Florida, USA - TSFL049 MetaG | ecosystem: Host-associated > Fungi > Mycelium > Unclassified | place: USA: Florida, Paynes | collected... | reverse complement strand
CGTCGGCAACTGGCCAGTGCGTCGGATAAGTGGTTTCGGCCCGGCAAATGAATATGCGACAGATCAAAAACGGCAGTATTTGGTACGTAAACAAACCCTGCATATACCAATGGCTAAAATTGAACCACCAATATGTGCAGGCTTTGTCTGCGCAGTGAATACTGTAGATGGTAAGGCAATTCACTTACACCGTGCAGTGTGAATGGACTGCTTTAGCATTGAAAAAATCTAGAACTTTTTGCGTCGACCACCGGCAAGTTAAGATACACTCGCAAACAATGTCTAATAACCTCACTACCCCTTATGGCAATCACGTTAGCTGGACTGAACCTAGACAGAGCCGACAGAGCCAACTTGAGACTTACTGTACTCTTTCCTTGACTTCAAAGAAGAGATGTATGCAGTAAGAATGGCTGTGATAGGCATAATTTTGGGCCCAGGTTGATAGACCCATCTGTGAACTCAGCAATAGCTGGTTGTAGTCGAATGAAATATACCGATGCACCACTGATTCAATGATTCAAAAACGACATAGGCGCCATTGTCAGTGAGTATTGCTCACACCATAGGCAAACTTCAATTATCTTAATCTGATCAGTCTATGCCACAAGTCAATACACTCACCTCACATGGCTGTAGCGGCACCCGCTGTTCAACAATGATAGCCAGGCGCAACCGAAACTTTGACTTTGACTTGTAGCGCGTTTATTTTGTGTCTGTCAGATACCGCTGCTTCCTGGAATGAAGCAGTTAATCTGTTATCTCAGACACCGGGACACGTATGACTCACCAACACGAGTCTTAACAGAAGAACGCAAGCTCCCAGCCACAATACGAAAGACAATAGGAAAAAGGGAGTTCTGAACAACATCAGAGTGACATAGCCATTCAGCTCAGGGAATACTACGATTCCCAATGATAGTAAGCTGGGGTGACCAAAGACAACTAAATCTATGTATAAGCAAAAGCGAGAAGATGCTTTATGGAAGTCAATTGCTGCTCCCAACTCTTTTGCATCCATGGGCTGGCCCCAAATCGAGACAGGACGATTGAGCTCCGATTCAATAGCGATCCAAGAATCGAGAGCACTGGAAACTCGAAGGATATATCGCTGAGTTTTGAAAGAGAGCCCAAAAAATCGAGAAGGCGGACAAGAAGATGTGAATACAAAGCAGAGTAGAAATCGACAGATAGTATTCCTGGTTCAGCCGCCTCCCCACGTGCTTCCAATTACGGTGAACGGCAGATGCCATAATTACTAGTAACACGTGACCTGCATACAATACTTCCCCCTACTCCTGAGCTATTATTGTCTTTACAGGAGTAACTCTTTGGAATGCTGGCGGCGCCCAACTTTTGTCGGCCACGATTATTTGCATGGATCATCAACAAACTCTTAGAGCCTCCTATTATGCATAGACTCATTGCCAGGAGCTCCACAACCGAAGCAATCTCCTGAGGGACTCCAAATCGACCCATTGGAATGTGGTTCTTCGAAACGTCAGCCGATGCCACCACGCACAAATCTTCTCCGATTATACATCAAACCCGTGGCACTCACAAGTAATTCCTCGGACGGCCTGGCCATCATAGTTGTCTCTATTAATGTCGCCAAGAAATAGGGAAACGAATTAGAACCAACAGGAAAAACTCGCGGCGCAGGAAGACGCTTGAAGTCGATAGCGTCCTTGGAAAACGTCACCATATACTGTGAACAATGACATGTAGAATCCCCTGCTTACACGTTCTTATCAGAGGACGTGATCAAAACATAAGCTCTTATAACCATCCTGTAACCATCACAAGCGTCTGCAATTGAATGTACGCGCCTGGTGGGTTTATATGTGATGATGAGGGATTGAAATCGCTTATCATCTCGGTGACAAATCCTTGATAAGAACAGGTACGATTGCATAGGTCGCTAGCCAACCTTCCACCGTGCATCTAACAGTAGGCAAGGGGACTCGCATGTCGATTTAGGACAAATCCATATAGTTTGACGAGGCGGACCAACAACTCCACCAGCATTTAGCTTTTTCTGCTTTTGTGTGAAAGATAATTTCCACATCTAGGAATGGAACACACACTTTGATTCATCCTAACCCACTTTTTTACTCATTATTAGGCAAGCATAGTTGCATCAAGTGTGCATGATATGTGGAAGTCATTCCCCTCGAACATTTATCTTAAGAGATACACGAAAACCGTTCCTGTATTCACCCTCTCAAGACATTTTGACGCTTACATATCATGTGTTACATTCGGCTCAATCACTCCATCCATAAACCTAGTCTTATTTAATATCCAGATTTCCAAGCAGCTGGTTTTCCAGAATTTGTATGATAAACATATATCATCTAAATGTCATGCATGATTGGTCCAACTCACATGAGGTACAAAGTGTACCACTTTGAAATTTAGTCTGCTCAAGTTTCTTTTGAGTAGAGAGTGAGTCTAAGACTGTGGAAATGCTAAGCTGATAAGATTCTGGGGTCTGTGCAACAAGCTGGGGCATTAGATACAAACCCTTGTACATTTATCTTATTCTAATATAATTCTTCTTACCAATAGGACCTATGTAGTGTTTTCAACTGCTCAGGCTGCAAGTTTTGGTAGACTATAGTAAATACTACAATTTTTCCTCTACAATTGATTTTGGTTAAATTATTCAGACCATGTTGAGTTTCAGGTTGGAATACAGCATCTGAGACACCCTTTTATCATCACCATCCCCTGGGGCAAGATGAACCCCAGGGGTCATACTCTACCTGACACCTCTCACTAATATTGTCATAACATCACCTATCCACTTTATTTCTCATTGCCCTTTGGGGCAGAACATTTGTGCATTTATGTATTGGGGGCATGACTACCACAGCATGTTCCCTTTGCACCTGCTCTCTGCTGAGGCTAGAAGAGAGTGCCATCTGGGGACTGAACTAATGGCCAGAGGGAATCCACTCTCAAAAAGAATCCTATGAACACTGTCACTGAATGACATCCATATGGAAGAGCTCTCTATAGCTTACCACAAATACACATATTCCTCTACAAAATCTGGGTATCACCTTTGGGAAGTATATTAGGGCATAGTAGATACAAAGATAAACTGATTTGAGCTCTCTCTCAGGGTGGGATATCTCTAAGGAAGTCACTAGTACCCTTGAAAAAGGGTTTTGTAGCAACTTAGCCCAGATGACTTAATTACCCTCCAAGTCTGAGTTGACAAGGAGAACTTGATAGAGTTCCCATTATTTCCTATATACTACTTATATAACTACTACATAGTCTGTGCACTACTTTCCCATGGTCATCATGTGACTACCTCATGTGACATCACCTATTGTGACTGTGACTTGTGACCTTGGTCATGTGATACTCTTCCATACTCTCCCTTGTATAGTAAGTCTAAAGAAAAGAAAAGAAATATAAATAATGACTTAGCTGCTTTGCCAAGTCATAATACTACCTCCTCTTAAGTTTTCTTGTCCCAAGAATTTCCTTATAACTTGTGGTATGGGTCAACCATGTTGCCCATCTTGTTATCATCTTCTTCTGTTTACTCTCTTACTCCTGATTTTTCTTGTTTGATTTCTTCTTCTTCCTCAGTTGTTTCCATTGTTTTTCTTTTTTCTGCTTACCTACCTTTCCATTGCCTCCAATTTCTTTCCAATCTTTCCCAATATTCTTGGTCATATCTCTTATCTAATCACCCAAACAATTTTCTTACTGTGAACCTCCCTGGCAATTCTTCCCTCTCAAATATTCCTTCTTTCTATTCTTGTCTCACCACATCTTCTTGGTCTTGTTAATACTCTTTCTCAAATTCTTCTATTGCTTCCTTTGCATTCTTTAAATTCTCTCTACCTTCCCAAGTATCTGATTCTACTATAAATCCTTTTTAGCATACCAAGTATTTATCTCTTTTTCTCACTTATTGCTTATTCAAAATCCTCTCAACTTCCTATTCTTCTTCTCCTTTGATTATAACCAGAGCTGGTTACTTCTTTCTCTGCCCCTCCACTTGTCCTATGTATCTATGTATTCTACTAACATTAACTACTGGGTGTATTGTGGAAAGGCTAAAAGGGGAATACTGTTGAAGGTCTCTGGCCCTATCAATAGAGTGTGTAGTTTTTCTTTTAGAGTTTTATGTTTGCTGTAGAGTCTCCCAAAAGAATGTATTTTTGCTATTGATCCAAGAGCATATATATACTATCAAGTTTTATAGTCTAGTAACAACAAAAAGAAGAAAAATAACAAGAGGACAAACAATGCTTATTTCTATCAGAATACCACAGTAGTCGGCATGACAATCAAGGATAAAGAGACAATAGTCAACAAGGTATCCAAGAAAAGAAGAATAGAATAATCAAAATAAGAAAAGCACTACTATAGCTCACTACTCATGTACAGAATCATATATATGTAGCCCAGTGGCTACTCCCATAGTATTTTGATTATACTTGGTAGTTCTAATTCTACTGTATTTAATAATACAATTTTCTTGATCTTGTAAGAATCAACAAACCTCTCTGTTAACTTCTCTGTCCTTTTTCTGACCATCTGATACTTTAGATCCTTAGTGCTCAACATCACTAAGTCTTCTACTTTATAGTCATCAATCTCCACTCTCTTTCTATCTGCATACTTCTTTATTTCTTCTTGTGCTTTACTTAGCATTGCTTTTGCCTCTTCTTTATCTTTTCAATGAATTTCTCTGCTCCTTTGTATTTCCCCTTCTTCCTTCTCTCAAATCCTATCCTTGGATCTTGCCTGTAATTTACCTTAAAAGGCAATGTTCTGGTACTCAAGTATGTTTTATTGTTATATGCAAACTCTATTGTTCCTAATGTCATATGACAGAAAATACCCATTTAATAATATAATTTCCTTTTTTATTTTATATTAGTATTAATTTTTCGCTCCTAAACTCCTGTTGTCTACTCCTATAGGATCACGATGTAGACTAGTTACTTGTACTCCTCCTATTCCAGACTTAGTATAAGTACTCTAGTAGCTACATCCTAGTTTCTTAGTTCATAGATTAAAGTTGTTTACGTCTTTAATATCCACCTCCATTCCTATCAATCTATACACCACTCTTTTCCTAATCCCCTGGCAACAATCCCATCCTTCTGAAATACGCAACTGCACACGCGACAGCAGATCGAGGCACAGCGCACGAGCTGAGGCCAAGGTTGTTCCCATTTTGTTGTCAAATCCTGCTCATTCTAGGGTATCTCTACCCCTATTCCATCCTGTCCTTGACACCTAACTATTCTGACCATTATTCTTGCCTATGATCAATAAACATCCTTAAGTACTATTTTAACTCCTGATTGACCCTCTCTGTTTGTCTATCTTTTTGAGGGTAAAATGCTATTAACAATTTATCTTTAATTTCCAACATCCCGTTTAACTCTCTCATTAACCCTACTACAAATTAGGGCCCCTTATCTGAAATAATGCTTTCAGGTAGGCCATACAACTTCCATACATTATCCCTGAACAATTATACTAGCCCTTCTGCTGATGTTTTCTTTGTAGTTGGTATGAAGTGAACTATTTTGTTAACTAATCCACTACTACTAAAATAAAATTGTTTTCTTAAGCTGAAGACAATTTTGCTGATATGTGTGTCCAAGGTTTCTTGGATATTGAATTGGACATTAACTTGTTTGCTGGTTACTCTGTGCAATTTTTATTGTGTTGACAAGCATTGCACTCCTCCATATACTGCTTTACTTCTTTAGTTACTCCTGGCCACCAAAAATTTTAGGTAATCAGTTCTACTGTCTTCTATTGTTCTTTGTGTCCTTCTACTAGCATATTGTAATGTAGCCTAATAATCTTTGTTCTCAATTTATTGTCTTTTGGCACACACTTTTTTCTCCTTATACATTACATCATTTACTTCTCTTTACTCCTTATCTCTTAATATTTTCATCCCTGCTCACTTTATTTCTTTTATAGCTTTTACTACCTTGACATCTTTTACACTTGACTGCCTAACCTTTTCTAGCAGGTCTACTCCTTCCACTATAATTTCCACTGCCTCTGTTCTTCTTACTTCTAGCCACTCAGGCTTTACTAACATCTCATTTTTGTTATCTCTTTTTACTCCAACCTCTCAGTCTGGTCTCCTACTCAAACTGTCTGCTTTTCCCATTTTACTTCCTAGAATATGTTTTAACATAAAATTAAATCCAGATAGGTACAAAGTCTATCTTGCTTGTCTCTGATTTAACTTCTGTACCTTCATGAAGTATTCAAGATTCTTGTGATCTGTTCAAATCTCAAATTTAACTGTTGCTCCTTCCAGGAAGTGTCTCTATGCTTCTAAGTATCTAACCATTACTAACATCTTTTTATCATAAATCTTGTAGTTTCTCTTTGTATTGCTTAGAGGTTTGGAGATGAAAGCCACTAGTCTCTATAGTTCATCAGAGCACTTCATGGATAATACTCCTTCAGTTGTATAGTTTGAGGCATTTGTCTCTATCCTAAACTCTTTGTCTAAGTCTAGGGCTGCTAACACTAGTTTTGTTGTGAAAATCTGTTTAAGCTCATTAAATGCTTGCTGTTGCTCCTGTCCCTACTGTCATTTCATATTCTTTCTTGTTAGCATATTCACTGGCCTAGCTGTTTGAGCAAAATCTTTAATAAATCTCCTGTAATAATCTGCAAGGCCTAGAAATTTCCTGATGTCTTTTATATTCTTGGGCTCTGGCCAACTAAGTACTCTATCTATTTTCTCCTTCTCTATCTCTATTCTGTTAGATCCTATAACGACCCCTAAGAATTTTATCTTCTTTACTTTCCATATACACTTCTCTGGTGTGACATATAAGTCATTCTTTTCTAGTCTCCTTAGTACTTTTTCCACAATTTCATCATGCCCTTTCTCTGTTTTTGTCCCTACTAGCATATTATCTACTGTCATGAATGTGTGGAGCAGAGATGAAATAACCTGGAATAGAACAGGATTATTCTGAGGAAAAAGGAGATTGACAACAAAACTAGGAAACAACCTTGGCCTCAGCTTGTGCACTATGCCTTGATCTGCTGTCGCATGTGGTTGTATATTTCAGGAGGACAGAATTGTTGCCAGAAGTTTAGGAGAGGAATGGTATATAGATTGATGGAAGTGAAGATAGAATACATAAGAGATATTAATCTACGAACTAAGGAACTAGGGTGTAACTAATGGAGTACTTATACTATATCTGGAATAGGAGGAGTACAAGTAACTAGTCTACATTATGATCTTATAGGAGTAGACAATAGGAGTTCAGGAGTGAATTTTAGTAATAAATAATATATAAAAGGAATTATTTTTATTAAATTATTATTTTCTGTTATATGACATCTAGTAGTTATAGTATAATTTCAGACTTAATGGTATTCTTTGGCTTGGTCATAGAGCATGACAAGTTAGAAATCTTTCACTTTTCTAGAGTACATAATGACTTCAACCCAGAGCTGGATCTCTCAGCAATTGGCGCTCCTATCCTCAAACCCAAAACTTACTGGCGATACTTGGGCTTTTATTTTGATCAATGGCTCTTCTTCAAGGAATATATTTGGTTCTATTCTACTAAGGCACTAACTACTATCAAGGTAATGGGCATGCTTGGCAACTCCTCTTGAGGTCTCCTTCCTTTACAAAAGCAACTTCTCTATCAGTCCTGTGTTGTTTCCATCACCACTTATGGCTTTTGACTCTAGTACTTTTCTAGAGCTCCTACTAAGGCACAGGTTTCTCTTCTAGCAACCATGTAATGCAAGGCTACTCTCTGGATTCTAGGTGCTTTTTGCACTTCTCCAACTGGTGGAATTAAGGCTCTAGCAGGTCTTATTCCTATTTATTTCTATCTCAAGAAGCTGGCCAAGCAATCTTGTCTTAGGGCTGCTATACTTCCTTCTTAGCATGCACTATTCTCTCTTCTTAGTGCTCACAACTCCAAGGGTGCTCATCCCCACCCACAGTCCCTTGCCCTTCTCACTAATGCACAGAGTGCTCAGTTGAGAAGCCCTTTTCTTGATACTGAAGCATCACTTCTTAATCTTACAAAACGCCTCAATTCACTCCACCCTAAGATATGCCCAGGATATAGGTTGTTGGACAACTTTCCTGATCATGTCTCTTTCTATCCCTGTGACCACTCCAATGGGCACACTTGCAAAGTCCAGTTTGACACTCTTGACTGACTTTGTCATGAGACCTCCTCTGATCTATCAACACTTGTAGTCACCACTGATGCAAGTGTCATTCCTCCCAGGAACATATAGGCTGTTTCAGTTGCCCATTTCTGGAGACTAGGAGAATAGGTATTGTCATCTAAGACACCTACAAGATGAGCCACAGCTCTAGATACAGAGTTGTTTGCTATTTGACTTAGTGTTATTAAGGCCACTTCCTTTGATGTCAAGTGCATTGTCATCATCACTGACTCTCTTACTGTAGCTAGGAGAGCAATTGATGCTTCTATTCATTCAGGCCAGGTCCATTTCCTTGCTATTGTCTGAGCCCTTAGGGGCTTCTTTACCAATCACCTTGATTGTTCTATTCACTTTTGGGACTGCCCAAGCAAGGCTCAATGGTCCCTTTACTTCTTGGCACATGAAGATACTACTAGTACCAAGATCGCTGCTAGATGCCATCTAGCTACTTCACTTGATGCTCTTTGATCTAAGAGTGCTATTGCTTGTCTCGACACATGAAGAACTTTCTTTGCTCATCCTTTATCTCAAGGTTGTCACTTCCTCCCTCTCAAAGGTAGTATTGAGAACCTTCTCCAGCTCTCCTATACTAAAGATGAGGGCTAGCTTCCATTTATTGGCAAGTTGGTCATCTTGTGTGCTAGGATAACCTAAGCTATTCTTAATCTTGCTCCTATTGGGGAGTTCAGATAGCGCTTTTTTCTGCAGAGTGTACCCAGTGTCTATGTGGTCATTGCCAGGTAGAAATATATTGATATATCTTTGCCAACTGTTGTTGGTTTGCCTATTTTCCCTTGACTGACCTAGTGCCAACAGTCAAGGACTTTGTTAAGTTCCTGAAGGAGCATCCTAGTACCTTTGCTTTTCCTTCCCAGGATTGCCTACCCATTGAGCCCCCTGAGCCTCCATGAGTGTTTTACTTGGTTTCTCTTTTCTGTGTGCTATAGATAGTTTCTCAGTCTCATCTCCCTCTCAGTTTCATTTGACTCTGTATTCTAGGCATGATAGGTCTCTTGACTTGGACATGTTATTTGAAAATTGGTTACAAGCAATCTATATCTAGTTCTCTCTCCTCTTAGGTTAGATTTCTTCTTTGATACTGATAGTATCTCTTGCCTGTGATAGGACAATCTGATCCTTGAGGCTTATGTAGACTACTTGTTGTAGATAGTCTGCTGTGGACTGTGATCGAGCACTATGTTATAAATTTTTGAACAAAAAAAAAAGAAAAAAAAAGAACTCAACTGCTCTGACTTGTTTTCCATTGACTATAGGTTCAAAGACAACATTCCCCATACCAGCTGAGTAGATGACAATATTATTTGCAAGACAGATAGGGGTCCTACAGTGAGTATATGACTTAAACCAGTGGTGGTAAGGAGTTATGTGGGATGTAGCACCAGTGTCAGCAATCCAGTGAAAGTCAGCATTGAGCTGAAGTGGTGAGGATAGTGAGGAAGGATTGGCTTAAGAATTTCTTGCAAAATCAGTGGATTTAACAGAAGACATATTGAGGAAGAAATTTGAATTGCTTATAGCAGAGGAACTCATTGTGCAATTCAAACAAAACTGTGTAGAGATGCTCTTGGTAATGCACAAATTTGGCCTGCGAAGTTGTGGATTGAATAGATTAAGAACAAGCGAGAAACAGCAAGTTTGTTCTGATATGCAAAAGTGATAGATTGCGAGAGGTCTAGTGGTACGATCAATGCAATTCTTGCACACTAGATTATCTGTATAAAGGAGAATTTGCACACAAAGTTTGAGGAGGATCATGCAAGAATCAGGTGAGAAAACGGCAAGATTGTTGATAGGGGAAGATCTTGATCAAAATTTCTTAGTCAATTTTGATACCATTGGGCTGAAATTTGAATGGTGGATACTGTTTAGAACAGTACACCAGTGTGTTGAATTTCAAAGCAATTGGACAAGAAATAAGTGTAGAATTTGCATTTTGATTTTGTGTTTTGAAGTTGCTAGAGACCAGGGCCTATAACCTGGGCAGTGGTGACAGCTGTGAGGTCCCAGCAACTCAGTAACACTGTGGACAACTGTAAGTGACTTTATTGAAAGAGACAATAGCTAACTATCACCTGTGGACAACTATAAGTGACAGAGTGCCAACTTCAAGTCCATAGGGAATTGTACATCAAGTCAGGTGACCTACTACATAATCAATCACCAACATATTACTGAGGGACTGTCTAGAGCACATCTGACAAGATTTGTGCATACATTAGAGTTTGATCACCATAAGGAAGAAGAGCACCAGTGAGATAATGAAGCTCTTCCTAGATTTTGAAATAGTAGGGACCTGATTGCCTAGTGACTGAGTTGTTGATTTTGACTCCTACTGAAGTCATAGCAAATGCTGCATTATACTGCCATATATTGTTATGAAATTCTCTTGAGGAATAATCATCTCTAGTCAAGTAGTTATGAAGAATTCCAGTAAGTAGTTGAAAAGGAGGTAGTTGGATTTGTCCTTGTAGACAGCACATGCCAAACTTTGGATAATTGACCCTTGAGGAAGTGAGCTTTTTACAGTCAAAGTGAAGAGCATAACAATAAGGACAGATAATAGCCAACATGCCCAAGTTGAGATAGTGAATATTGTTCTCTAGGAATGGCTGTTTAGCTGGTAAATAAGGTATAGGCTGAAGAACAGAAGGTGGGAGATTATCTGCAACAATAGCATCTTGAATCTAATAACTTGTGAGCATATAGTTTTATTATACAAAAATCAACATACCATATTGTCATCATTATTGATTTGATTTACTTCATCATTT
>Ga0153965_1000265_pt1 | contig 11056 bp, 8 predicted proteins | sample TSFL049MetaG_FD_104707 | JGI IMG/M metagenome (GOLD analysis project Ga0153965, IMG submission 104707) | Attine ant fungus gardens microbial communities from Florida, USA - TSFL049 MetaG | ecosystem: Host-associated > Fungi > Mycelium > Unclassified | place: USA: Florida, Paynes | collected... | reverse complement strand
TCAATATTAGTGGAGATATGAAGACCTCAATGTTTGCACATGGACTTCATTAATTACCCATAGATAGTCATCTGTCCTTTTCTTAGAACAAAGGACAGCCTCCATATGGTTAGGTTATCATTACTTTAGCACAAAGGCACTACCATATGTAGAACAATAGGTAGTAGTCAGGTGATGATCTGTACTAGTGCACAGACCATCACTTTCCTGTATATAAGGACTCATAATCTGAGGATTAGACCTCAGACTTAACAACATCTCTTGTCACTGTCTAAACTTCGCATTTTTGAACCTTTCAAGATTCTAAAGCACCAATCACAAATAAGTAAGTGACCATTTGTGATATTCTCACTGGTATTCTTTCACTCTCCACCTTTCCAAAGACTTTTAACCATTGATGAAATTTCTTTGATACTATCCCCTCAATTTTTTATGATCTATTTCTATTTCCACCCCTTTTCCCTAATCTTCCTTTTTGTCTACTTTCCATCTAATTGCTTTTTTTCTTCTTATTCCCTTCTTTTCCTCAATTCCCTCTTCTCTTTCTTTTCCCTATTCTTTCCACATAGCATCAGGTACCTTGTCATCTTTACCTCTCTTGTTTCCCAATTAATTTCTAGGTTATGTATAGCCAACCATAGTATTCCTAGAATTACTTCTGTTTTTCCTAGATTGCATACATCTAACTTTATCCTTTCTACATGTCCTTGATAGTACACATTCACCTCAATTTCATGTGTCACTAATCCTCCACTGTTTCCTGTTCTATTCACATTTTGAATTCTCACTAGTCTCTCCAACTTTTCTAATTTAAACCCATTCTTCTCTATGAACTTCCTGTCTGCAAACATTCCCATCGCTCCATTGTCTAGTAATACCTTTACTGATATTCCTTCATGATTATCTACTCTTTCTAATCCTATGTTCATCCACACTTCTTTTAAGGATTGTAGGGTTTGCCTTAAATCTCTTACTCCCTCAGTGTTGTCTGATTCAAGTCCTTTATTCATAATGTGACTCAACAAAGTACTATACTTATTGTAGGAGGGCAGGCAGAAGTCTACTATCCTCCATTGTCTTTTAACTCTTCTCCTTTGTCTGTCTGAATCATTCTTCTACTCTTTTCTATTGGTTTCCCTGAGTTACAATTTCAGGTCATATACCCAAAACCACCACAATTGAAACATCTTTGATCTTCTTCTGTCTGACCCCTATCTATAGCCATTGCCCCTGGTTCTCTTTCTCCTCCTATCAATCATAGGATTGTTCCCCTTTGATTTTACCATTCTCCTCTTAGAAACCAATTTCTTTTCCATGTTTTATTATTCCAGGAGGGTCATTGCCCTCCAGTTTGCTGCACATTTCCCATTATAGGGTGTGCTGTGTTTTCCCCTCTTTTTCCTAGAATCTTTTCTTTTGCTCTACTCTGTCTCATATTGCAGTCCAACTGGACCACTCTCTCTTGCCACTACATAATTGTTGTTGGAGATGACTTAGCCTCTGCCAACCTTCTTCTTACTCTATTTAGTCCTCTCTTAAATTCTTCTACCAGGGCTCTTCTCTTATAACTACTTTCTCTCACTGCCCTCCTGAACTCCTACATATATTCATCTATAGTTTTTCCTTCTTGTTCTAACACTCTCAACTTGTCCACTTTTTTGCTTTTCTCATCAAATTCCCCAAATTCCTGCCTGATTTTTGTAAATAATTCTTCCATCATCTGTACTGCTAATGTTCCATTTGTAATTTCATCCAACATATTATCTTTCCAAATTTCTGCTACCCCTCCTTGAACATATGATAAGACCTAACTAATCCTATTCCTATCCCTAACTTCATTCTCATTTGCATGAATAAGCAGCAGGCATTGATGAATCCTACTACTTGACCTCTTTCTCCACTAAATTTTGGAGGTGATGCTACCTCTAGAATAGGCACTGTAATTGGTGCAGGTGCAGGTGTTGGTGTTGCTACTGTGATAGTTGCCATTTGTATGGCAAGGAGTTGTTGTTGGAGAGTATTGATCATCTTCTGTTATTGTTGCATGAATGCAAGAAGTTGCTCCATAGTAGGAGTAATGTTTTATTATTGTTGTTATGATATAGTATCAAGTAATGGTGATAGAGGGGATAAAAATTCTTCTTCTTCATCAGAGGTTTCCTCGTATGAGAATATATAGTTTTCTTCATCTGAGAAAATTATAGCTAAACTTGATTAACTAGAAAGGGTAAAATAATATTGGCCCTAAGAAGGACACTTCTAGTTTCTAGATAGCCTCTTAAGGAGTAACTGTTAATCCTCTGCATAGACTTGTGACAATGCACACAGTAGCACAGAGTATCTAGTAAAATGCTATTTTTACTACCTTCTCAGATTGATCAGGTCTGGACTTCACACAACTATCCTGAGCTAATTGAAGTATGTCCTTCTCCAGTATCTCCCCATTAGTAATACTCCTTTATAGCTAGGGTCTGCTATCCAAGAGGCTTTCTGTCGCTATGACAGGTAGCGAGTAGATTTAGAGAGTAAGTGGAATACAAGGTTATATGGTGCAAGGTTAAATAGTAGTGATAAAAACAAGTTCTAGTGTCAGGAAAGCTAACTCTGAGCTGGAATTAAGCTAACTGCTCTTTATCAGCATTAGACAAAGAGAACTCATTAGAGTCCTTGCTGTATTGGGTTAATCTACTTATACTAATTCTAGTTGGTCTATGCACTCTTTACTCACACTCCTAGCTAAACTCTTGTGACATTCATATGACATGACTTATGTGACTTTTTTTGATGTCACATCCTGTCATGAAGTGTGACATGACTTTCCTATGCTATTTATAGAAAATAAATAAAAATAAAATAAAAATAAAAATAAAAAGTCTTGGTGAGGTGATTCATGACAATAGAAGAGAAAATAGTTTGAGATTTCTTCAAAGAGTCTTGTCTATTCTGTGAGTCTATTGTCTCTTAGAGTCCTCAGACATTCAGTATATTTACTGCATAGTAATGTCCTCATCTAGTATTACCAATATCCTATCTACTAACCACTCATTATCAGACTATGGCTGATAATAGTTGTAGTCCCACTCAATGTTGATAATAGTTGCCACTGTTTAAGCTCTTCCATAATTGCTAGTAATTCTCAATCATATATTTCATAATTTTTTTCTGTCTTGTTCATTGTTTTTGATAGGTAAGCAATAGATCTCTAGAAATTGTCTTCTTGTTGTTGAGACAATACTCCTCTGATGGCATATTCTGACACATCAGTTTCTAATTGCATCTTTCTTTTACTATCTGGAATTACTAATGTAAGAGGGTTTATCATCTTGTTTTTAAGTTTGTCAAAGGTATTTTTCTTCTTGTTTTTCTATTTTCACTCCCTCTTCTGTTAGCAGCTTGGTGACTTTAGTGAACCCAGGAATGAATCTACAATAGAAATTACAAACCCCAGGAACTATCATACTTTTCTTTTGTTATAGAGTTCTGGCTAATTGGCTACTTCTTTTGTCTTTGTGGGATCAGCTTCTACACTATCCTGTGATATGATGACTCCCAGATAGTTAATCTTGGTCTAATGGAATTTGCATTTTTTTGGATGGAGTAATAGTTTGTTGTCAGCCAATATTTATAAGACCTGCTTTACTATAGCTCTGTGCTCATTCATTGTTTGAGTGAAGATCAAGATATTATTCATGTAAATCACAATTTTCTCTTTCATGATTAGTTTGTGAAATAAAGTGTTTATCATAAGTTGAAAGGTCATGGGGGAGTTACACATACCAAAGTACATCACCAAAGGTTCAAATAGTCTCTAATTCATCCTAAAGACTGCTTTCTACTCATTACCTTCTTGTATTCTTATGTTATTATATCCCTATTAGATATTGAGTTTAGAGAAGTATTGAGCTTCTCAAAATTTATCAATTAACTCTTGAATTAACAGTAATAGGTATTTGTTTTTAATTGTTGCTTTATTGAGTTGTCAATAATCTTGTACTAGTTAAAGGGATCCATCCTTCTTTTTGATAAAGAAGAAAGAAGCTGTACAAGGCAACTTAGAAGGTCTGGTTTATCCCAATTTTAAATGTTCTTTAAGGAATTTGTTGAGTTTCTCTTGTTTCTTGGTGTTTAGTGGGTAAATCTTGCAGTTTTTTAACATCATGTTGGGTATTAGTTTGATTGCATGGTTCTACTTAGATTGGTTTGGTAATTGATCAAATACTGCTTTATTGAACACTTGGTTATTAAAACTTTGGTATTCTTTGGGTATTCCTTCTTCTTCTCTTTCTACATTTTTGCCTCTGCTTCTGATATTCATTTTCTCTCTTTTCTATGCTTTTTCTTCTAGGTTAACAAATAATACCTTTTCTCTTTCTTCTATTATTTCTTTCTCAGTATTTTCCTCTTCTACTTCTTCTAGTTCTTTTGGTATATAGACCTTTTTGTACTACTGTCAATAGTTCCATAGACTGATTAAGAAGTTTCTCCAATCAATGGACAGATTATGCTTCTATAACCAGTCATATTCTAGGAATAGGTTGTGGTTACCAAGATTCATTACTGACAGTTAAATAAGTTCTTAGTGGTCACCTATAGTCATATTCATTTTGACAACTTCTGTAATACTACCATTTTTGTTTGTAGTTCTATCAGTGTTGGAACAGGTAATTAGGAATGGTAATTGGATTATGTTGAGATTGTTTTCTTTTATGAACCTCTAGCTTATACATGAACTTGTACTTCCTGAATTGACCAGTGCCTGTTTGCAGAATATTTTGTAAGTATCTATTGTCATTAATTTGACTTGGACGTTTAGCTACTTATATTTCATTTTCCTAAGTACCGATAGTTCTTCTAGTGCTCCTAAGGCCAATAAGACTTCATTGTTTATTATCCCATTTAATTCTTCCAGTTCCTCTCTGTACATTCTTCTACTTTCAAGCTGTGGGCCCATATCTTTAATATGCTGACTATTTTCTCTTTGCTACTTCATCAAATTTTCTTTGTTATCTATTCTACTGAGTATCCTTTATTTGTCTTATATTTTCTTATACCAAAATAATCCAAAAAGTCTTTCATTGATTTCTCAGGTAATCAAATTTTTGAATCTATGAGGGCAGGTGAGTTGGTACTTACTCCCTGCCTAAGGAAAAATCCTCCTTTATGATTCTTACTTCTTCTCTTCTTTCTTTCCTTGGTTTGGAGCACCTTGCAGTGAGATAATCTATTTCTCCACAATTATAACATCTTCTCGTCTCTCTGTGTTTGTTCACTTCTATTGCATTGGGGTCTTATCTTAGAATATCTAGAACTAATTTTTTCTTCATCTCTCCTGAACCTTCCAAGTTCTTCCTTCCTTCAAACTCTTTAATCACTTCTCTTCTTAACCTCTTAAAACTTAACACCTTTTCATACTAGTTATCCAATGAGTCTGAATTTCTTGATTGACTAATCTCAACCAGTTTTTGTGCCAGTACTAGGTAAATCCCCTTTTTGAATAATCTTACTAGTGCTATCTCATTATAACTAGAGAGTTCCTTCCAAGTGACAAATTCTGACCAGAAATCTTTAAGTAACTGATTCTCTTGGTTTAGCTTGGTTAATTTGTTGATTGCATAAGTTTGGGTTTCTATTGATATGAAGAACTGTGCTATTTTATTGGCCATTTCTTCCTATATTTCAAATGGGGGCTTGCTAGTCATGATTGTCAGAATGGCTAACTCCTGAGCCAGAATAAAGCTAACTACTCCTTTATCAGTGCTTAACAAGGAGAACTCGATAAAGTCCTCATGTATTTCTTATATACTACTTATACAATTACTACATGGTCTGTGCACTACTTTCCCATGGTTATCATATAGCTTGATTTGTGTGATATCACACTGTGACATCTGTTCTGTGACATGTGACACTTTCCCACACTCCTTCCTTATGTAGTAAGTTCAAAAGAAAAAAAAAAGAAAAGAAATATAAATTATAACTTAGCTATTTTGCTAAGTCATAACAATGATCAACATATCTAAATCTCCACTAGTCTTCTTTTATTCCTTTTGGAAGAGTAGAAACTTTCTAATCTTTGTATCTGCCTATTGTTAGGCCTAGTTTTTTTTTTCTTTGATTTTTCCTAAAGCCAATTTAATCCTCTTCTATTTGTTTGAGATACCATTACTTTGGAAAAATAATGTCATTCTTCTATACTAGGCCCTTACTTTGTCCAGATTTCCTTTGAAGTTGTTTGGTTCTTTCATTCATCTCTTGGCCAGTTTGTTAGCAAAGTCTTTCTTGACTTCTTCTACAAAGTTTTGGATACTGGAGGTGTAAGCTTCTTTGGTTTTGGCCCTCAGATCTTTCTATGTATTAGATAGGTGTCACAAACTTTATTCAGTCATATCTCCATCAATTCTTTAACGATTCTCATGGTCTTAAAGGCTATGGAAAGCCCTTGAAAAAACCTTTTGATCAATACCAGTCATGTCTTGAGATGATCAATATTGGCTGAGATATTAAGCAGATCAACTAGTAACTACCATGTTACTATTTATTAAATTGCTAATATCTCAAAAACCACCATGATCAATGCTTCGGTTCTAGGCTCAGCAAAAGCCTTTTTCATAACACTCAGAATGAGCCTAGAATAACCTCAAGGCAATTAATATTAGTGGAGATATGAAGGCCTCAATATTTGCATATGGACTTTATTAATTACCCATAGATAGTCATCTGTCCTTTTCTTAGAACAAAGGACAGCCTCCATAAGTTTAAGTTATCACTATATTAAGCACAAAGGCACTACCATATGTAGAACAATAGGTGGTAGCATGTGATGATCTATTCTAGTACACAAACTATTACAATCATGTATATAAGGACTTATAGTCTGAGGATTAGATCTCAGACTTAACAACATCTTTTGTCATTGTCTAAACTTCACTTTTTTGAACTATTCAAGTATCAAATCACCTATTATAAATTAGTAAGTGACCTTTGTGATAGATAGGGAGTTAAATAACAAGGTTATGATTGCAGTTCAGAATGTCATAATAATAGTGAGTGAAATCATGATGGTGGAATGAGGTTTGTATATGTATTGATAGTTTCATTCTTATGTTATGATCTCTCTTTAAACCCAGTATTTGAGTTAAGAAGATGATATATTAACCAGAACAAAACTAAGTCTCAACTATTCTACTGTTTGCTATATATACTACTTCTAACCCTGTATCCTCCTCGATGTATGACATTATGCTTCCCTTGTCATACCTACATTATAGCTATGGAGCAAACACAAGGTAAACTCATTACAGTCTAGGGGTAGATATTTGAAGAGCAAGTATATCATGAACATTATTGGTAATTTTGTATGCCAGATCTAAAGACAAGCTATAGCATTTACTAAGGTCATTTCTAGATCATAAAGTAGTATGGTTACCAAGCTTCATGATTCAAGTAAGAAGAATATAATTATGTTCTTAATTACTTTGTTAGTAATTTTTGAATCTAGGGCTCTGGCATCAGACTACTTGTTGTATATATTAATGATAAAGTCATTGAAGTCAATACAATAGTGGAATTTTGCAGGATCTATTTTGCATTTAATTATGCTATGTTAGATGCCTTCTCATAGGTATTTATGTATAAAGTCCAGACCTCAGCTATAGTGCTGTCAATGTTGATTCCTAGTCCAGCTGGGTTCTTTGTGTTGATTAAAAGTAGGCCTAAAGTCCAAGCATCTTGTGCTCTCCATTCTTTTGGGGGTAGTGTTTCTGAGTCCCAGGGTTTTTTTTGGTAAGGAGTACATTATCTGGTGAAGTAAAGAGTTGTTTAATTGATCCATAAAGGTAACCAAAAGCTCCTTCTAACACAGCTATTATGCAAATAAGTTTTCTCCATGATGCCTAGTTAGTGTCATTAAGTTTGTCTGGTTCAGAAAAAGTAGAAGTGATTAATGACATAGTAAGTTTACTTAATATCAATTTTCTGGTGATATTAATTGAGTACTTATGTCATGACCTGGTAAAATGGCCAAGTTAATTTTTCTTTTTCTTTTAGTTAGTTATTTTTCTTTTAGTTAGTTAGTTAGTTAGTTATATTATTAGGATGTGTGAGATACCAGCTAGGGTTAGGGTTAGTATTGTGTATAAGTAGTTTACCAAATCTAAAAAGAACTCTATCAAGTTCTTTTTGTCAACTTGGATAAGGAGTAGATCTAAGTCCTTATAGCTAAGGTCTTATAGCTTGGGCTCATAATTTATCAGATGTATAAGCTAAATACATCAGTAAACTATTAATACAGGGAAATATAGTAAACATCTCACCTCAGATATCATAGGATAATGTTAAGACTCTAGACCTCATAGTTGAATACATTCAACTTGAAGCCTATATCTAATACTTGATATCTTCATGCTCCTCATTAGAGGGTCTGGTTAAGGTTTTCAGTGAAGTTATATTGGAGGAAAGATGTCAAAGTAGTACTCTTGAGGTTGTCCTAAGACAGTAAGAGTACTAGTTCCTCAATATAAAGATTTACAGGGAAAAACATAAAAAGAGAGAACTTGCTATTCCCTTCTCTTTTTGGTCTGTATTTATTCTAACTAGGTATGTAACAGTCATTACAATGTGGTGACACTACTTGTAACTCTAAGTGACTAGTTAAGTAACAGATCAGTAGCAAAGGTAACAAGTCGAGTCAGAGTTGAGTTAATGTTTAATAATGGGTTAGTCCAATATTGTCCCATTTAGTCCAGTCCAAAGATAGAAAGAGAAATAGTCTGAGATTTCTCCAAAGAGTCCTGTTCATACCATGAGTTCAATGTTTGAGTCCAAGACATTCAATGCATTACTGTATTGTAATGTCTTCATCCAACATTTTGTCAACTAACCACTCATTATCAGACCATGGTTGATAATAGTGGTAGTCTCACTTAAGGTTCATAACAATAAGGTAGATGACTGAGAGAAAAGAAAAGGGCAATAGTTGTTAAATAGGTTGTTAGAGAAAGAAAATATGTACTGAATTAGTGAGTACCATATGCATCATAGACTGGGGTATGAGTACCATCCCAGTCTGGCAATGATGTAGGTAATGATTCTTTACATAAATGAGATGTTACTAGACTGCTTTAATAGTATATAGTATAGATTATTCCTCTAGAAGCCTCATCCTATACTCTGCTCTAGTTTCCCTTACACACTATGTGTTTTTAGAGTGAAGCTTCTAGTCATATGGTTAGTTGAAGTACAGCTTACATAAGAGCAACAGGAGATCTAAATAGAACTGCTATACCAATGGCAAACCAGTCTACTAGACTAGTATTAGGAGGGTAGTGTTATAGTATGAGATGAATGTATACTCTAGAGATTCAAATTAGTGAAAGTGTACTTGGGTGGAAACTAAAAACATCTTTTATTCCATAGGTTTTTACTGAATCTTATTTTTATTATTTGTAAGCTCTCTATTATTTACCTCCCCTGTGCTTACTTGTTTGTGTACAACTGTGAAGCAGCTTGGAGATTCTGCTTGTCTGACCTGTTTTATTCACCCTTGTACATTTTCTTCTCTATTAATGTTGCCCTTACAACTACCTTATATTAGCTGCAAAAGACACTTTTATCAGGGTTACAGTTGACTATGACCTTATGGTTGCACTTAACCCACTAGCTTCAACTTCTGTTAATGAAGTCTAACTATATAGTATACATGTATACCATATATGCTTGGTCTCTCACATCTCATAAACCAGTGCCCATTGGTCCATGTACATTACCTACAATCTGTTTTCAATTTTTTTCCCACTGTTCTTTGATGTTTTTCTAAAATCTTTTTTTTTTTGAAATAGAGTAGACATTCAATTTTCAGATCTTATATAGAACCTACTTAAGTAGATGTGATCTACCGTTACATTGAAGGTGGGATATTGATACCCGTGACCTGGACTTCTTGGATCCACTGTCAAACTTCTGGAATGTCAATGGGTGCTATTTGGTCGGGGAGGGGCCTTTGTTTAGGGTCCAATGTTGCGTCTAGGGAATGAATGTAAGATGATGGTGTATGACAAGCAATTAAACAACGCACCATCTGGTAGGAGTGGAGCACTCGGAAAATTGGAAGGCTGCACACCAGCAGTGTGAGTGCTAGCAAGGTCTTCAGTGGTGGCACTAGCGGCATTTCCATTGATGCTATAGAGGGGAACGGCGGTGGGGTTAGTTGGAAGGAGCGAGAAGGAAAGGTGACTTTGGACGCGGTGGAGGCGACGGCATTGCTGGGAGACGAGGCAGCAAATACTTGGCGAGCATGGACAGAGTCATCTGTATGGGCAGTAACAATCGGAACGACTGCAACGGCGACGAGCGCAAGTCTCATGACTGGTAGAGGAAAAAAAGAAGTGGAATTCTGATTCGGCCTTTGTTGTTGTACATATCCAAAACTATTTTTGACCAACATCTCCTCACTTAAAAGTGGAGAACGTTGGCCCAATAAAGAGCAGAACATTGGTTATGGTCGAGTACTAAAAAACAGCTGTGTAGACTCCACACGGGAAGTGAGGTAGAAAAACTTACAAGAGCCTGTATGCTTCGCGACTTGTGATGGGGATGTGCTCGTGCCTCTCGGTGAACTTGAAGTAGCAGACACGACAACAGTCTGTCAGACGGAGATAGTTGCCGAAGCAATCCTGCCATTATTTATTTCATGGAACCGTTTGATTGAGGTCCTGAACCTGATGTTCAGCCAACAACCGCAATACCGCGGGGATATCTTGGTCCACCTGGACATCCATTCTTTGGAGGATAGTGGAATGCACTTGCGAAAACATCATATAAAACCTCCAAAGTTTCCAAGAGAGAAATTATCGAGTAAAAGATCAGTGAGGCAACCAAAGAATTTCGAAAGCGAGTTCTTGAGGAACCACGAAGCATGGTGGTTCCGTTAATATTTAAGCGAGTAAGAGTAGTTTCAATTTGACGTTGGTAAGATGCGTTCGTGAGACTTTATTGAACACAAACTCAGTGTGTACTCGGAACTTTAAAATATAACAACACACGGTCGTAGCAGCCTATA
>Ga0153965_1000258_pt1 | contig 11151 bp, 5 predicted proteins | sample TSFL049MetaG_FD_104707 | JGI IMG/M metagenome (GOLD analysis project Ga0153965, IMG submission 104707) | Attine ant fungus gardens microbial communities from Florida, USA - TSFL049 MetaG | ecosystem: Host-associated > Fungi > Mycelium > Unclassified | place: USA: Florida, Paynes | collected... | reverse complement strand
TTTTGAGTGGAAAGAGAGGATGTGGGAATGCTTAGGTAAAATTTAGTCAGCCATTAGTCAGTGCCATCTTCCCACATTGGTCTCGCGTACATACTAGATAGTCCTATTCTAAATTCATACTACTATATATACAAGTTATGCTATTTGTTCACATTTATTCTACAAGTGTCTATCAGTCCTCAGTTCAATTCTAGTCTATGTTATTTTTCCTAGTCATGGCCAAGACAACTCATGACAACATAGTGTTATAACTTGGCAAAATAGCTAAGTCAATATTTATTTTTTCCTTTTTCTTTTCATTTTCATTTTATTTTCTTTTCATTATTTATTTTCTTTTTCTCCCAGTTTCTAAAGATTGGATATGTAGGATAGTTGGATGAATTGGAGCATGTGGGACTTTACAAATAGAAGTAAATAGTGAAATATGTATACTTTGTTAGCTTGGATAAGAAGTGAATCTAAGTCATCATAGCTAAGGTCTTACACACAGGATAGCTGAATGAATCAAAGCACATGGAACTTTACAAATAATAGTAAATAGAGAAATGTATACAAGGAGTATACAAAAATTGAACAAGGACTCTATCAAGCTCTCCTTGTTAACTCAAATAAGAAATTGTCAGTAACTGACTTAAGACCTTAGTCTAGGGTTTAGACCAAGGAGTTCTTCAGGGTTAGAAGAGAACTTGATAGAGTCCTCACTTGGTTCATCTATACTATATATACATATTTTGCTTATTTGTCCTTATTACTATTACAAGTGTCTCTCATTTACTGGTTCAATCCCAGTCCATATAATATTTCTTAGTCATGGTTAAGGTAACTCATAACAGAAATAGAATTAAGTTATCAAATTTACAATAATAATATCATGAGGATAGGACATAGTCAACTATAAATACTAAGAAAAGTCAGATACTAAAATTATCAGCAACTGACACTTAACCCTAAGTTAAGGTAACTTAGGATTAGAGTACTTTAGGGTTAAAAGAGTGTTATGAGAGCCCTAAAAAGGAAATAACTTCCTGTGCTTTTGAACAGTTAATTCATAATCTCTAGATATATAATGGGATAAAACTATAAATAGCACAGGAACCTTAAATAAACCATATCACATGATTAGGTCAGGTGATTTTAGAATATTCCAGAAGAGCATGTGATCATGGGACTTTAGTGCACAGACCATGTAAGAATAGTATAAGTAGTATATAGAATACAACAGGAAACTCTATTGAGTTTTTCCTGAACATCCACCTAGGGTGAACTCTAAGTCTTCATGACTCATATTAGCAAAGAGAACTCAATAGAGTCCTTGCTTAATTCAGCTATACTATATATACAAGTTTGTGTTATTTGTCCTTGTTTATTCTACAAGTGTCTAATGTCCACCAGTTTAACTATAGCCCATGTCATATTAAGTTATAATCAAGGTAACTCATGACAAAAATCTAGACATAGGAGATATTTAGAAATCAAGTTGCTACTTGAATTGGGATATTAAGTCATCTGATGGTGTGATGTCATCTTACATATCAAGTTATCTAAATTTGTTACATAGTTATACTCTACCACTATACTATTAGATATTGAAGAAAACTATTCATTCTGTATTAGATTTAGCTACTATTGTAATTATGTTGAATGTTTTTTGAAGATAGTTGAGCTTAGGTCCTTGTACTATACTATATCATAGCCTTTACAATATCAAATAGAATATCTTGCTTTTTTACTGTTATAATTATTTTTTCTCTCAATAATATCATGGACAATAGAGATGAACACATTTATTCCTTTGGTTATATACCTATTGATCCAGACTAGCTAAAGATAATAGAGAATTTGTTTTAGGCCTGAATTTTGGGGATAAAAAGAGTTGTTTAGCAGCAGTCAGCTATTGAGAAAGCAAGCTAGATCTAACAGAGAAAACTTCAAAAAGCAGTGCTTAGGAAGCAGATTGAGGAGTCATAGCAACATTTATCTAATATGTTACATCCAAGTCCTAAGCAAATGTATTAAGTCTGTTAACAGTAATATCTGACTTTCCACATAGTAAATCTTTACCTGTGATACCTTGCTATTCAATAAGATCCATGCTAGCTTCTACTAGTCAACCAAGAAAAGGACCCAAACCCTTAACTATGATCCAAAAAAAGAGATATAATGTCACAAACCTCATTTGGCCATATCTCTATCAATTCTTCAACAATTCTCATAATCTCAACAGCTATGGAAAGCCCTTGAAAAGACCTTTCAATCAATGCCAGTCATGTCTTGAGGTAATCAGTATTGGCCAAGATATTAAGCAGATCAACAAGTAACCACCATGTTATTATTTATTAAATCACTAATATCTCAGAAACTGCCACAATCAATGCTTTGGTTCTAGGCTCAGAAGAAGTCTAGAATGACCTCAAGGTAATTAATATTAGTGAAGATATGAAGGCCTTAATGTTTGTACATGGACTTCATTAATTACCCATAGATAGTCATCTGTCCTTTTCTTAGAACAAAGGACAGCCTCCATAAGGTTAAGTTATCACTATATTAAGCACAAAGACACTACCATATGTAGAACAATAGATAGTAGTATATGATGATCTATTCTAGTGCACAGACCATCACTTCCCTGTATATAAGGACTCCTTGTCTGAGAGTTAGACCTCAGACTTAATAACATCTTTTGTTATTGTCTAAACTTCACTTTTTGAACTATTGAAGTATCAAAACACCCATCACAAATTAGTAAGTGACCTTTTATAATATATAGACTAGAATTAAACTGTTAACCTGAAGGCAGCTATAGAATAAATAAGGACAAATAGTGTAACTTGTATATATAGTATAGAACAATCAATTGGGAACTTGTCAACAACTGACTTAAAAACCTAGTCTAGGGTTTAGACTAAGTAGCTCTTCAGGGTTAGAAGAAAACTTAATAGAGTTCTCAATTGATTACTGTACACTATATATACAGTTTAGACTATTTGTCCTTATTTAATTTACAAGTGTCCACTAGTTACCAGCTCAACTCTAGTCTGTATCCATTTTCCTAGTCATGGTCATAATGACTCAAAACAGAACTCCATTGAGTTTTCTTCTAACCCTGAAGAGTCTACTTAGCCTAAACCCTAGGCTAGGTTCTTAAGTCAGTTGCTGACATAAATTCAGCTTCTCTAACTTCTGATTTCAGTACAGTACTAGCTCCAGAATTGACTACCAAGACCTAGAAAGTCACAACTCCCCACAAACTTATATACTAGCTTTTAGAAATTGAAGTGCCTAAAGATGCCAAGGGCATAAAGGTGAGTAATGATCCCCAAAAATGAGGAGCTGCTATGTATAGATCACAGTGTTCACAGCTTTTCTCTGAAGGGTCTTATGTTAAGTACATGTAGCAACTTAGTCTAAATGACTTAATCACCCTCTAAGTCTGAGTTGACAAGGAGAACTTAATAAAGTTCCCATTAGATTTTCTATACTACTTATACAACTACTACATGGTCTGTGCACTACTTTCCCACACTCATCAGGTGACTTGTCATGTGACATGATCTTGTGACTTCCTATCATGTGACTATAACTATATGACACTTTCCCATACTCCTTCCTGTGTAGTAAGTCAAAAAGAAAAAGAAAAGAAAAGAAATATAAATAATGACTTAGCTATTTTGCCAAGCCATAATAGTACAAAGCTTAGCAACTTCTTTGAGTAAATAACAATGGAAGTATTTAAGATAGCATAAGTAGTATATAATCCAAGGTATAATAGATAAGATTGTTATAGCAGTATGAATGTTGTGTGGTAGTGAGAATGAGTAAGTGACCAGAGATTATTGGTAGTAAGAGATCCAATGAATAAAATGGTGTATTGGTAGCATTTATGATAGTTTCAATAAATCTGAGAATTCAAGCAGTTGTAAAACAGATTATTCTACATGCAAGATGTTGCCAAGCAGCAACCAAGTATATAAAGCAACGAGTGTGCTGCTTAAGACACTGATTTTGTAGTGCGAGGTTGACTGTTATTATATTATAGGTTATAGTCCGTGTTTTTATAGTCTACAGTCAGTACATCGAATGCTGTAGAGTTCCAAAGGACTATGTAGCTAGTAGACTGACAATAAGTAATAAAGTATATGTATTACAAGTGTCCAATGGTGAAGATCCAAAGTTGTTGTCTAAGATTATCACAACACTCCCCCTCAACGAGGATCTATGTGGTTCTAGTTATGCCAAGAAGTTTGGCAAAATATTCATGTTTTGCTTTTGGGAGTGCCTTGGTAAAGATATCAGCAAGATTGTTTTCAGTTGTACAGTATTATACTGAAACTTTGTTAGAAGTAGTGTGCTCTCGAATGAAGTGGTGACAGATATTGATATGCTTTGATCGAGCATAGAACTGTGAGTTTTCTGTGAATTTTATTGTAGCTTGGTTGTTGACATTGATGAGAGTGGATCCATTAGGTGGTATTTCAAGTTCAGTAAGTAATTCCTGGATCCAGAGGCATTCATGAGTTGTATTGCTGAGTGCCATGTACTCGGCTTCCATTGTAGACAATGTAACTGTAGGCTGTTTCTTTGAATACCAAGAGATAGCTCTATCCCTAAACATGATAGTGTAGCCTGACACTGATCTTTGGTCAGTCAGGTTTGTCCTCCAATTGGCATCTGAATAACTGTGAGAGTCAAGGTTTGAAGGTAGATAGGTGATGCCTAAGTTAAGTGTGCCTTTGATGTAGCAAAGATGTCATGACTTGGCAAAACAGCTAAGTCATTATTTAATATTCTTTTCTTTTTATTTTCTTATCGATGGACGCACGAGATAAAAGTGACTCATATGGAAGTGCAGGACTTTAGTACAGGGTTAGGGTTAGTCATTTGTATAAGTAGTGTAAGAAATCCAATAGGAACTCTATCGAGTTCTCTTTGTCAAATGCTAAACAAAGAGACAGTTAGCTTAATTCCGGTCATCGGACTTTAGCTGCTGACAGAAGAGCATGTTTGGCTGCTGTCCAATAGATTGGTGAGGGATTACTCATGAACTGAGATAGTTCATGGACTGTGTATTTGAGATCCAGTCTAGTGGCGATAGCAGCAAAGTTGAGTAAGCTAATAACAGCAAAATATTCATGCACTAGCTGAGGTAATGCAGGCTCAGCATTATTAGAGGTCTTGTTGAGCTTGACATTGGGATCAAGTGGAGTAGTGACAGGGTGGCATTCAGTCATCTGAAATCTCTCAAGGATCTTCTTGAGGTATTGAGTTTGGGTGATTGTAATGGAGCCAATGGTTTTGTCTCGGGTTATTTCCATACCTAATATTTGTTTGACTGGGCCTAAGTCTCAGATTTGACCTGTGACATAAGGGTATTAGAGGATGCTAGGATGGTCATATCGTCAACATGTATAGCAACAATGATGATACTATCTCTGGTTCATTGAATGTAAACATATTGGTCTGTAACAAGTCGAGTGAATCCTAGGGAAATAAATTCGGAGTTCAGCTTCTTGTTCTAGATGGCACCAGACTGTTTGAGTCCATAGAGTAGGCAACGTAATCTATAAACATGATTTGTTCCATCTTCATAGCCAGGTGGCTGTTCCATATAGATCATTTCATTGAGTTCACCATTTAGGTAAGCTCCAACTACATCCATAGTGTGAATATCGAGCTTGTAGTGGGTAGCAATAGCCATGAGGGTCCAAAAAGTTTCAAGTCAGACTACAGGTGCAAAAGTTTCTGTAAAATCAATACCAGGGATCTGAGAAAATCCCTTAGTGACTAGGTAGCCTTTGTAGTGTGTGATGGCACTAGTATGATCTCGCTTGACCTTGAGAACCCATTTACATTTGATTGGTTTGTGATCTGCTAGTAATTCAGTGAGTTCCCAAGTACCAGTGTTTTTTAGTTGAGTAATTTTTTTGTCCATTGCATCTTGCCATTGTGCTGCATCATGTTGAGATATGGCTTCATAATAGGATGAGGGCTCATCTGAAGTGATGGGATTACTTGAGAGAAGTGCAAACTCATTGGTAGATTTTTGATCAGGGCTGAGTGGAACGACAGTTTCCCAGCCTGGGGGTTTGTTCCTGGCTTAAGGATTGTTAAGGACATGATAGTCTATTGATAGTTGGGATGCAATATAAGCAGAGCGTTTGTAGGGTAGTAGAGCTAGTTTTGGGATATGTGGCTTTGATAGTACATTGGATGGTTGGATAGAATAGTTTGTGGTTATTTTATTTGGGGTTTCAGGAGGTTCTGGGTCAAATTTTGGATTAAGTTGTAAACCCAAAATTTGCTTGGATATTTCCTGCTCCCCCTCAAGCAATGGAGGGTTTGAAGTATTAGTATCATTGTTGGAACTGGCAGGATTTGGGATAGTGTAGTGGTACTCATGTGTTTGATTCTCAAAAATCACATTCTGGAATGTCTAAATCTGGTGTGAGTAGGGGTTCCAGTATCTCCAAGCTTTGCCATGATCTGATAAGCCAACAAAGATGAATTCTTGGGATTTTGGGTCAAGTTTGGAGTTTTGGCCGTCTTGTTGGAGGACCCAGTATTTGACTCTGAATTCTTGAAGCATTGAGATATTAGGCTTTTTTCCTATAAAAGCTTCTTCTGGGGTAATGAGTTCTTTGAGAGCTCATGTTGGTGATCTATTCTTGAGATAGCAGGCATAAGCGACTGCTTCTGGCCAAAGAAAGTAGGGGATATTGTGTTTAAGCATCATAGTGCATATGTGCTCGATTAGGGTATGGTTGAGGTGTTCAGCAATGCCATTTTGGGCAGGTGAGTGGGCAGCTATGATTTCATATTGTATTCTACAAGATTTGAGGTAGTCAATTACCTCATGATCAATATATTCTCCTCCACCATCAAATCACATAGCTTTGAGGTTTTTGCTAGTTTGAGTCTTGATAAAGGCTTGGTAATCCTTGATATGTCTAAGAACATCCTTTTTCTTCATGAAGTGAATTTGAGTACATTGTGTTACACCATCAGTGAAGCTAACATAATAGTGTTCACCTCTAATTCCAGTAGTTTGAGCTGGCCCCCAGCCATCAGTAAATATTATGTCACCAATTTCTTTATATTCAGTCTTGGATTGTTGTGGGAATAGTGTGACATAGGATTTGGCCTTGATACATGATATGCACTGAGGTGACTGAATGTCTAGGTTGATCTCCATTTCTTTGACCATGTCCTTTTCCTTTAGCATCTTAACTAATCCCATATAGATATATCCCATGACTTTATACTAGTCATGCCATATACAGTTTTGTGGATTTTGGGCAATACAAGCATGGTAAGAGGTGATTGGAGTAATATCAAGCATGTATAAGCCATTCTGTTTTGGTCCTGATATGATAATTTCATTCCAGTTGTTTGGTGATGTGATAGTAATCCTCTTCTAGTAGAAACTGACCCCACAGTTCATGTTTGTAATGTGGCTAATGGATACTAAATTGAATGGAGTAGTGGGACAGTAGATAGCATCGCACAATAGTATAGGGTAAGATTAGTTTCCTACTGTAGCAGTAAGTTTGACATCTCCTTTGCCTATGCCTTTAGTGGTGCTGCCAACACCCTGAATTGGGTGATCTTGTAGTTCTGTGTAGGTAACAAAGGCAGAACAGTCTCAAACAAGATGTGATGTGGTACCTGAGTCAGCAATCCAGACAATAGAAGTGAGTACACTTGCTAGGAGAGCTATGTCTTGTGCAATGAATACAAATTCTGACTATGCTGAGTAGGCAGTATTGGAAAAATTCTGAAAATTTTTTCCATGGCCACGAAAATTACTATTATTGTTAGAATTATTTCCAGGCTTTCCTCCACTCTGGAGATCTCATTTCTTGGTTTGACATTCCTTCTGAATATGGCCAACATGTTTACAGTAGTGACAAGTAACATTGGTATTGTATTTTGACCTGTGATAATGATTGTTGATTATTGATGAGCCTCAATGATTGTGATTGCCATGGGCTGAGAGTGTAATTTTGGAAGAGGTGTTCTTAGATGTCTTGCATAGGTCTTCTTCTAGGATCTTAGATATGAGTTTAGATGAGTCAGGGTCAGCAGTATCTGAGATAGTAGACTTGTCAATGGTAGACGCAAAGAGGTCCCAAGAGTCAGGTAGTGATGTGAGGAGTATGGTAGAGAATTCTGATCCTAGCATAGCTTGTTCTTGGCTAGCAAGCTATTGATGGAGTTCACAAAGAGTATAGATATGCTCTTCAATATTGGCCCCTTCCAGGCAGTGACCTGCAATGTAGACAAGAGCACTGTCATCTACACACAAACTAATAGTAGAGAGGGCCTTGTGATTCTTCTTATTTCAAATTTTGATAGCAGATTTATTAGCAGCAAGAGAGGGTGCCATGGATTCAACATATTTGAATAAGCCAAGATCAATCAAGATATGTCTTATCTTGATATGCCAAACATTGTAGTTGGCTGCACCATGCAGAGGTTCAATCTGATAGGTGGATGTTGATTTTGTACCAGTAGACATTATGATGTGGGTACAATGAGGAAGTAGATACAGCTATGTGAGGAGGTTTTTGAAAGAGAGAGGTAGGCAGCAGGGACAGAAGTAAGATAGTGAGCAATTTTAGTAAGGGCCGGGGCCCATAATCTTTTGTAGTACAAGGTTGACTGTTATTGTATTATAGGTTGTAGTCCGGGTTTTTATAGTCTACAGTTGGTATATCGGATGCTATAGAGTTCCGAAGGGCTATGTAGCTAGTAGACTGACAATGAGTAATAAAGTATATGTATTACAAGTGTCCAATGGTGAAGATCCAAAGTTGTTATCTAAGATTATCACAACAACTGATAGATGGTTTAAATGGTAAGAAGAGAAAGTGAGTAGAAAATATACCTGGATAATCTCCTATGTTATCAATTGCAACTCAAATACTCTCTCTTCCCTCCTGATTTATGTTCTCTGGTTCAAGATCAGTTGCTGCAGGTATACTTCATCTTAGGAATATAGTAAAGGAGAGATTAGTCTAATGAAAATCTAATATACAATAACATACCTGATCTACATTGCTGGCTACCATATCTTTTTCATGAATGTGCAGTGCAAGTATTGGGTGATACTAGTTTTCCAGGTATAACAGCAATAATCAGTGCAGCTACAGATAGCTTTTTTTAAAAAAAATCATCAATTATAAAGCCAACTACTCTAAATACAAATGAGCAGGAGGCAATTGAGGGCACAGTGGCAGACCCTATGGCATATATTATAAGCATGCCTCCTAAGTACCAACATGTAGTTAGTAGCCTAGGCAGTGAAGAATGAGAAAACTACACTAAATAACAAACTCTTTACTGCCAAATATCTGCCTTCCAAAAACATTTATCCACCTAAAGACTTTTCCACCCCTTCCATTCATGATATCCACTACCCTACCCTAGCCTTTATCCCCTGCCATAGAACTTGATCATCATGGAACAATCCCATTGGGATCAGATGACAGACACCAAGATAAGTACTCTGGTCAAACTCCTTTTCAAGGGTACCAGTGACTCCCTCAGGGATATCCTACCCTGAGAGAAAGCTTGAATCAGTTCATCTTTGTACCTACCATGCCCTAATATACTTCCCAAAGGTGATACCTGGATTTTATAGAGGAATATATGTATTTGTGGTGAGCTATAGGAAGCTCTTTTGTATGGGTGTTGTTTAGTGACAGAGTATTCATAGGATTCTTTTCAAGAGTAGATTCCCTCCAGCCATTAGTTCAATCCCCAGATGGTGCCCTCTTCCAGCCTCAGCAAAGAGCAGGTGCAAGGGGAACATGCTGTAGTAGTCATGCCCCCAATACATAAATGCACAAATGTGCTGCCCCAAAGGGCAATGAGAAATAAAGTGGATAGGTGATGTTATGACAATATTAGTGAGAGGTGTTGGGTAGAGTACAACCCCCGGGGGTCACTTGCCCCAGGGAATGGTGATGGTAAAAGGAATTGTAAATAAAACAATTATTATAATGTGTACTGATTAGTAATATGAACTGGACTTGATCTTCTACGAACATCATCGCACCGCCCTCTAGTTGAAGCACCTCAAGTACTATTGTTATAATGTGAGTAACTAGTGTACTTAAGGCCACTACGCTATGCTGGGTACCTCCTTTTACAGGAATGGCAGCTACAGATAACCTGATGGTGTAATAGTAGAATGTGACAGTCTAGATGACTTGACAGGTGACTTGACTTCTAAATATCTGTAAGACGAAGTCACTGGATTGTCGACACCCAAATAAGCAACTCAACACTCTAACCACTGAGTTGGTGGTCTGACGAGGCATAAAAGCACTTGTTACTCGTTGTGGATCCTAGCTGAATGAGCTACCTTAGTACTAAAGATATACCCATATTTTGTGGTGCAATGGAGACTGTCAGAACTCTATGTGTTCGTCGCTATGTGACTATGAAATAATGAGAACAAAGGTGAAAAATTGAATCAGAGAGAAGGTAGACAAATATGAATTGGACTGCGAAGGGTGAACCATGCCCTCACAGCTTCAAATGCGTCAACTGCAAAGGTGAACACATGGCAGATGACAACAAGTGCCCCTTTTGGAAGCACAGATTCAATCGTGAATGGCACTTGAAAAAAGCACAAGAAACCAGGGAAACCAGGGCCAACTCAACCCACCTAGCCATTGGCAGTAACAAGATATGATCAAAAACAACCTAAAGATCTTTTCATAGAATGTTAGGAAAAATAAAGTCTTAACCAATATCATCTTAGAAACTCAGAAGAACTTAGTTAACATCATTTTCATTCAGGAGCCACCTAGATCCCTCATACGATGCATCCCAAGCCACTCAAACCCCATGGGAGACCCACTCTATGGTACCCCTAACCACCCAAAATGGACTCTGTTCATCCGCCAAGACACAACACAGAAAAGCTATGCAAGAGTTGCTACTTATGTCAACAAACATCTTGCTAGGATGAGATTTGCTTTACGACTGGACATCATAAACCACCGAGATATCAACATCTTGGCCTTTCACAATGACCAAGACACTAACTACATAATCAACTTATACTCAGACAGCAATCAAACTGCCCTCCGAGCCCTCTGGGAAAGCATGACAAACATAGATAAGACAATCATCTTAACAGGA
>Ga0153965_1000254_pt1 | contig 11205 bp, 7 predicted proteins | sample TSFL049MetaG_FD_104707 | JGI IMG/M metagenome (GOLD analysis project Ga0153965, IMG submission 104707) | Attine ant fungus gardens microbial communities from Florida, USA - TSFL049 MetaG | ecosystem: Host-associated > Fungi > Mycelium > Unclassified | place: USA: Florida, Paynes | collected... | reverse complement strand
TGGCTTTGTAGCATAGGACCTGATCACCTCTATCTATAACTCTGGTTGGGACAAACTGCTAGCTGACAATAAATCAAGGACCCTCTAACAATACATGGCATCAAATTTTAATAAAAAAGCCATTCCCAAAGTTAATGTAAACCACAGTGACAATCTGGCCAGAATTTCTAGAACTCCCCCTTCTATCCCCCCTAAACCTAGTACTAATGTCTTAGCTAAATTCAAGTACCACAAAAGCACCAAATCTTTTGCTCAAGCCACCAAAGGTACTGCTGAAGATATCTTAAAAATTAAGAAGGCCTTTCCCAAATCGTTACCAAAGAACATTGTGAAAATGCACAACATTGCTGTTATGCCGCTAGAGAATTTTCTGTGGAATTGTAGCATAGGATACACATTATACCCCTGGATTTCACTATTGGAACCTACTCTAGAGACCTCCTACAAGCCCCAGACATAATTTAGACCCAAGATTGGGTACTTCTATTAGATAGTTGCCAAACTACCATATACTAGAATAGCATATACCTCAGGAGGCAAGACTGATGAGCTAGCATCAGGTTTCTCAGAGACAGACTATCAATGTTGATACTCTAGAACTCAGATGTTAAAGGATACCTCTGGAATGCAATATAATTTCAATCTAGAGCAGACTTGGACTAATATGATACCAAGATAACAGATCAAAAGTCTATCAATAGCTAATGATCCTATCACTACTAGACTCAGTCAAGAAGCAGACATGCCATAGAGCAACAGAAATATTGATTACCTTTGTATGCACTTACACATGTTTCTAGATCATATTTGGAGTAGAAGGAAGCCAGTTCAGAGATTAGAAGATGTTGGATAGGAGTGAAGTATAGAGGTGGAGTAGGAGCATATAGCTATGGCCAGTAGGCATGGAGGATAGGGAGGTGACATCTGTCATGTCCACATGGCAATATCATAGAGGAAAGAAGTGTGAGAGACTAGAAAAAGAAAGAGTTTCCTTTTTTATTTATTTTTAATTGAGTCTCATTAGTTTGTACTTTTAATATAACACTCAGAGAGCCTGAGAGAAAGGAAACAAAATCTTGACACCTGCCACCATCTCAAGGGCTCGAGAGTTGTCTTATGGCACTTTTCTGAGTTCTAAGTGAAGTGGTTGGGTTGTTAAGGAGACTAAAACTCTATATCCTACTTGGTTAAGAGATAAGATGCAGCAGTCACTCAGACAACCTTCTATGGAGTAGCAGGCCTGAAAAGCCTGGCTAATCATCGACTTAGATTGTATCACACCTATAAGGTTTGGTGTAGGGATATGGATGAGGGCTTGATTGAGTATGGTAAGGTCTATGAGTAGTTTACTGACTACTTTGATAGTAAGCTTGTTATGGTGTGTAAAGGTGGACACCTTAGGGACACCATGCAAGGAGGATCTAGATTGAGCTTACAATCCTTTCAAACATTTTTATCTTAATTATCATGCTAAGTTTCTATATCCTCTTTTTAATATCTTCATTCTTGATTCATCCCCACAAACTCTTTAGTATGCAACTAGGACCTGGTACCACATCTTTAGCTTGTACCAGGCTAATAGTCTCTTTTGCCCCCTTCAACACCAATCCAAAACCATGCCCTAGAATCAATATGACTACTAAGAGTTCCTCTCAAAAACAGGTTATTATCCTTATAAGCCAAAACAATACCAATACTATTGCAAATAAGGCAGACAAATATATTTTCAACATTAATAGACTTCTCAAGTCTATTAAGTCTAACACCATAGCTAACTTCCTCCAATTGGATAATAAAAGTATTATTGTCACTCTCAATCAAATAGCATCACTTTCAGACATGAACATCATTGACAGATATATCAGAGGAACTAATGATATTAACTCTAGCGACATTGCACCTACTCATTTTCCTCAATCCAAATCTTATCTCAAGATCCTAGGCATCCCCTACATCACTAATAGCACCTCTCCCATCACATATAATCAGATTGAAGAGATCATCAAAGTAACACAGCTATTCAATAACATCACTCTAGTGTCCCAACCTTGCATTATCAAAGCTTCTCCTAAATTGGATGTGGCAGTTATATAGATTGATATATGGGATTCCAAAAATAGTGCCAAGGCTAAAAGACTTATTAACAGGTCCTTTAATGTAGGGCAATATATTGCTACTATCTAAGGCACTAACATGAATCCTGGAGTTCTCCAATGCAAAAATTGCTGGAAATAGGATCATACCACCTTTGTATGCAGATCACATGGTTCTAGGTGTCAAAAATATAACAGACCCCATAAACTCAAACACCACAGGGATTTAGTCTAGTGCTGTAAAGCCAATCACAAAACAAACCTTCCTAGACTTGAAACTCCAACAGGTGAACCTTGTCCTTACTAGTTCAAATATGTCAATTGCAAAGGAAAACATCAAGCCAACAGCTATTCTTGCTCCTTCTGAAAGCATAGGTTCAATTAAGAATGGCACAACAAAAAATCACAAGAAGCCCATAAAATCAGGATCAACTCAATTTACTCAGCTATAAGTGGTATCAAGCTATGAATAAGTACAATTTAAAAATATTTTCTCAGAATATCAAAAAAAGTAAAATACTCACTGACGCTATTCCAGAAACACAAAAAAATCTAGCTAATATTATTTTCATTTAGGAACTCCCTCGTTTCCTTATCTGACAAGTTCCATGCCACACTAACCCCAACAGAGTTCTCCTATATAGAACATCCAATCACCCCAAATAGTCCCTCTTTGTAAGGGTGACTGGAGCACATAAGGCTCCAGGAGAATCCTTAGTTAATATTATAGTTTGTAATTATGATACAACTCACCTCCAGGAGAATCCCCAGAGATTAGGATGAGGCTCCTGAAGGGATGTTCTACATTATATACTAGGTTTACATTCTTTGGTGTCAGGGTCAGTGTGATCAAAGCTATACTAGTGTGTTTAAGTATTACTAAAATAATACTTGAACAGGCTTAGGTTGCTCCAGAGCATCATTATACAGTTCAGGGGTGAAAATAGAGCTGTCCCCTTATACTCTTCATACAGAATGACCTATTACAAGAAAACTTTTCATATGTTGTTGCACTGCCAGTGAATTTGCAGTGGAAAGTAGCATTTGATACACATTATACCAACAAATTCCTAATTAGAATTTGCTCTAGAACCCATTATCAGTCCTTGGAATATACCAAAGTGTTAGGTGAAATAGTGAGCAAGTAGAACTGGACCTAGAGCTTATGCAAATACCTCAGGAGGCAAGTAAGATAAGCTGGCATCAGATTATAGACAAAGTTATTAGAAAAGAACATTCTAGATCCACTGTTAGAGAACCACTCAGAGGCAATCACCCTTAAGCTAATGGATAGTCCCAGAAGCTAGTATAAGATTCAAGTGGGGTATATCTACATACACTTGCTGATATATATACTATAACAGATGGTCAGGCACCAACCTATAATTGCATATTGTCCTAAATATAGAATAAAAGGCACTACACTGCATAATACAGATAGAGGAAGTCAGGAACAATAGGAATGCAATATACGAACTGTCAATGAGCCACTAATAGATTCAGGTCCTCAGAACTTACTAAGTGATACCTTAGATATTGTCCTCTTACATCCACTTTGTATAGGATATACCTTAATAGAGATGGGGCCCTTGCCCTCTAGAACCAGCAGTATACCAGTAATAGACTTAGACAGATAGGCTGTTGATTGTAAATAAGCATTGATAGTATCAGATCAGTTATATTTAGATAACTAACACTTGATAGGTAACTAAGGAGTTCAAAATCACAAGCCAACAACAGAGAGAAGACCAACAAAGAATAAAGAAAATTCTAGAAAAAAACAGTAATGGGAACATGTCATTGATGGGAAAAAGACAGAAGAGAGATGTAAGGGGACAGCCTGAGATTGCTTAGATAACCTGGTAGGGTTTGCATCAGCTAGCGTTCCCACGGATCCTTGGAGTCCATGGTCTATAGTTCCCTTCCCTCTAGTTCAGGTCTCTATCACAGTACTACATAGCCATATCTGGTAGTGTAGTTATTATTGTCCTGATGTATGTGTCCATGGCGACTGGCACACAGACCAGGCTAGTCTAGTATAAGTAGCTAGTGATGTATGGTAGAATACCTTATCTCAATAATAGTTTGAGCTTCTGGGCTATCCATCGCTCTAACTTAAGATGCCTGCTTTACTATACTGCAGTGTAACTGGGTGCCTCACTAAGCGTGCCCCTTACAAGAGACATGTAATCAGTAGGATTTTGGAAGGACTTAGAACAAGAAAGAGTTAAGGGAATCCTAAAAGTAGTAATAGTTTCCTTTTTATATTTTATTCCTTGAGTTTCAGGGCTTTGTAATAATTTTAATATAGTATCTAGGGCAGGATGAGAAAAGAAGAGAACCTTTTGGCACTTACTTCTATTATCACTGCCTCTGGAATTGTGAAATGCAAAACTATTAAGTGTAAGAGTTTGGAGTCAGTAAGATGTCTTGAGAAGAACACAGAATATACCCAGAACTCAATCTAAAGAGGAATAGCAGATACAACTTGAGCAGGCTTCAGAGAGAACAGCAGGCTGGAAAAGCTTGGCTAGGTGCACACTTGGATTGCATCACACTTGTAAGATTCAGTGTTAGGGGTGCAGACAAGAGGGCAACTGAGTGTGAAGGATCCATGAGTGATTAACTAACTGTATTTTCCAATGGAGCTTTTGTCATGGTATATAAAGATTGACACCTTGGGAAGGCTATGCAATGATGATCTAGGGAGATCTTACCTTCATTTTATAACAACCAACCTATATTTTACTGGAGCTGCATATAATTTCTATTTTCTAATTATTTATAACCTTCATCTTTGATTATTTCCTCTTAAACCTTTAGCATGCAATTGGGAGCTAGTACCATGTCTTATTGTTTGTTCCAGTGTGCAATTTTCTTTTTCACCCTTTCAGCATTGCAACATACATCAATGAAAAAGTCAAAAAACTTAGATTTTCTCTCTGTCTTGACATCATTAATTATTGTGACATCAACATCATAGGGTTTTACAGTCACCAAAATACAAGCTATATCATTAACATATATTCTAACAATAACCAAATTGCTCTTTATGCCTCTGTGACAACATCAGAGGTCTAAGCAAGACACTAGTAATGACAAGAAATTTTAATATCAAAGATAGTGATTGGGACCCAAACTACCATCATTATTCTATCCACACAAAAGACCTCTTGACAATAGCTGACAGTCTTGGCCTTGAACTCTCCTCTTTTTCTAATCTTAGACCTATGAGATATGCTGATAACTACTGTAACACTAACTTGGTTCTAAACGTTGTCTTTCTAGGTCCAGATGATCCTGGATTTGGCAGACATTCTCTTCTTCTGGAACTACACAAACCCTCTGACCATATGCCCCTCATCATTAATATGGGCATCAATGAAGAGAACATTGACATTGCAATCACATTCATTAAAAAATATAGCGACAAAGAAAGAGACTTCATCAGCAATATCCAAGACAAATTAAATACCTCAGCATATTAAACATTAATAACAAAACTGCACTATAAGAAGTTGTTGATTGGCTCTTTCTTATATATGAAAATGCATGGTTCAAGCACTCCAAGATAAAATATATAACCAAAGTGTCACAAAAAAGTAACTACTAAATAGTATTATAGAGGTATAACAAAATACCTGTTCAAATGAACTATATAAATAGCTGGACCCTTATTAGCAAGTAGCCTTGTTAATGTCACCCTTTTGGTATAGTGGTAAACCATACAATATGTAACTATTGGTCTATAGCACAACTGTGACACTAACTATGCACCACTTTACTGTGCCTTTGCTTCTCTAGGCTGTGCTGCTTCTTTCTCTTTTCTCTTTTGACATCCACACTATCTTTGCCTATCTGAGATTACCCCCTGTCCTCTGTTTTCCTCTACATGATATTCCTTCTTCCTATACCTTTCACATTCTATATATGTTGTAAGGCCTAAAATACATTCAGGCCTAAAATTAAATAAATTTCATGACTTCATACCCCAAAACAGGACTAAGATAGAATTACCTGCTAGGTAGCAGAGAAGACACAGAGGACTTTAGTACCAAAAAAGCTGGCTACCTAACTATGTAGTAGTATATTTAGGGACATAAGGTCGCTACTAACAACAGACCAATCACTCAAAAACTAGCAGAGTCGAGCCTGCAGCCTCATGACATCATTGCTGAAAATAGTAGCTTAGTCAGAGAAAGAAACCTTATGTGGAAAAGTCTGGCAGGATGTCTATCACAAAGGAATATATCCTTGTTGGAAGAAGGACTCAAAGACAAGAAAGTCTTTGACCAGTTCTTGCAGCGTTGTTGTTCTATGGCAGCAATGCGGTCCGCCTCAATATGATGAGCCAGATCTCTCTGGCATTCTTCCTCTCTTCTCCATGTCTCTTTCTCTTCTGCTTTCCTCTGCACCTCTTCCTCCTCCACTCACCTCCTTAGTTCTTCCTCCTGTCTTCTTTTCTCTGCTGCCTTCACCTCTTTTCTTGCTCTCTGCTCTGCCCGTTGTTATTTCTCTTCCTCCCAGAGTTTTTCCTCTGCTTCCTGTCTTCATTTTACAAGCTTCTGCTCATACCTTTCATCATTGGAGTCTGACATGGAAGCAGAATTAATGGTGAATGATGATATTGTAGTTCAAGATCAAAGGAGAAAATTTCTTGGAGCTAGTTTTTAAACCTTCAGATCAGGTGATAATTATATTGCTTATTCATCAGGGCTTCGAGGGCTCAGCCTTAAGGGGGGGATACTGTCATATGATGGAAAATAACCATTAAATAATATAATTTCTTTTATATTTTATATTATTACTAATTTTTCGCTCCTAAACTCCTGTTGTCTACTCCTATAAGATCACAATGTAGACTAGTTACTGGTACTCCTCCTATTCCAGACTTAGTATAAGTACTCTAGTAGTTACATCCTAGTTCCTTAGTTCATAGATTAAAGTCATTTATGTCTTGAATATCCATCTCCACTCCTATCAATCTATATACCACTTCTTTTCTGATCTCCTGATAACAATTCTGTCCTCCTGAAATACACAACCACATATACAACAGCAGATTGAGACACAGCACACGAGCTGAGGCCAAGGTTGTTCTCCTACTTTTGTTGTCAACTCTCTTCTACTTCAGAGTAATTCCGCTCCACTCCGGGTTACTCTGCTCCCACTCTGCATGTCCTTAACAAAATCTACAAACTGACTAGTGGTCTGGCAGAAAAGGAAAGAGTCAGGTTCCAAGTTGCTGAGATAAGCTAAAGAAAGAGGGAAATTGCCATGGGATCAGTGGTAGGTAACCTAGTAACTCAGTAAGGGCAGAGCGGACCTGGTAAAACTAATAGGAAATAATTGAGAAAAGACAAGGAGGTACAGGATTCCCTATCACTACTGGAACAATCATTGTAATAATAGATTATGACTGGGTTTATTATTTTCTCTATTTTTCCATATATTTCTTTTGTATTTCTCTAAACCTATAAAAACTCTCACTTAATAGAAAGAGGACAAGCAATCTTGGTTGTCTCTTTTCTCTATTTGGGTTTTCAAAGTGGAAATCTATTTTTAGAGTGATCAGATCAGTGATTAAGTTGCTTTGACTCAAGACTGAGTCAAACCAAAGAGATTACAGGACAAAGTGACTTAGCCACAGGGACAATATCATAAAAGCTCTAAGACAGAGTTTAGCATTGCTAGAGAGTCAAGTTATACAGAGAGGATTCAAAGTCTCATATCTGATCACATAGTCAAGAGTACTACTGTGAGGATAGTCTGACCACATAGCCAGAGAGTGCTACTGTGAGAACAACTTTGAAACAGGACATTAGGATAACACCAGACAAGCAAGACTCATGTGAGGGTGACCAGAGTGGAGCACTCTAGGAGATTCCTCAGTTAAATTATACTATGGAATATGTTACAACTCACCTCTAGGAGATTCCTCAGAGAATTAGATGAGGCTCCTGGAGAGAATAATCTACAATATATACTAAAATGTCCTTGCATTCTATTCTTTGGTAACTAGGGGCTGCACAATAAAATTGTGTTGGGAGGAAATGGGGGGTGCTCTGGGGTTATATGTGAGAGGTCTCCTTACAACTCAGGCATAGGGCCAAGATAGTAGTCTAGAATCAAGAATCAAGTTTCGAACATCACCACTACTATAATATATCAGCAGAACTTAAACTTTACAACTTCTTTTAACCTTTATCTTTCAAATTCATTTCCCCATGAATTTGCATAAGGGATACTATGCTGATACATGGTATCAACTAGGATGCTTTCCTTAGGAGATCATACATCTTAATTTTATTTAAACTTTTATCTTCACTACTACTTAGACAGTAGTTAGGGAGAACTTCTATTTAAAAAGAAAACAGGAAAACCCCTAGCAACAACAGTCTCTTCAATATCACTATAACTTCCCTAGTATACTACCCCAACTCAAGTAGGCATACCTTATCTGGAATGCCATTTCCACAATGTTCCTGTGCTTTCTATTGTAAGATGTGTGCTGGACTTCTCTTTCACTCTTCTTGCTATGCTTTTCATGGCCCAGTCACGTATGCTGCCTCTTGCCTCTCAACTCTTCTCAACTCCTTTTGCTGCACCTTTTGTAGCATTGCCATACATGCTGTCTTCTTTTCTACTTTCTTCCATAGAGGGCACTTTCTGCATTTGTGCTTCTTCTTTTCACATTTATAGCACTCGATCTTTTACTTCTTTTCTTTCGTCTCTTGTCTTCTCAACTCTACTCCACACTTCATTACTCTGCTTGCTAGAATTTCAAATTTATTTTGGGAAGTTGGTTTTCCCTTTTTCTTTTCCTCTTTTCTGCAGTGTTGGGCTTAGTGTCCAAACCTTCTGCATTGCCACTACTCTCTTTTTCTTTTTCCTTCTAACTTTGCTCTTAGTAAAGCAAGGGCACACTTTTTTTTGAGAAAGTTGCTTATGATGTTGTGATATTGTTGTTGAGACATAGTGACAATATCTCAGAGTATGGATAGAATGTTGAATCTTGCTATTTACTGCTATGTTTGCTAGGACGTAAGATTTTTACCCAGCCAGATGCCTACTGCCCTACTAACTACTACCTTAATAATATGGTTATACTATCACCTCAACAGGGAGGATCCTTACTCTAGACAGCCTTCTAAAAGTAACTGTCACTCCTCTGCATGTACCACTCACAATGGACAATGGAGTGCAGCATAAGGTTTATACTGAGAAGATATAGCTAATACATTCAATTGGCAGGTCAAGACTCAACTATACACCTGAACTTGGTACAAAGTTTCCTCTTTCAGTCCCTAACTGACTGAGAAGTCCCCTTAAGCCAAGGGCCTAGCTATATATAGAGGTGACTAATGATTGTGATGATTGTTGGTTAAGGGTTGATAAAATAATCGAAGAGATTTGTAAGCAAGGTTTGAAATGAACTAAGCTCTAGTAGTGGTTATCGAGTTCTTCTGTCAGCAACTGACTTAAAATCTTAGTCTAGGGTTTAGACTAAGAAGCTCTTCAGGGTTAGAAAAGAACTTAATAGAGTTCTCACTTCATTCCAGTACACTATATATATATATATTTACTATTTGTCCTTGTCTATTCTACAAGTCCTTACAAGTCCAGGGTTCAAATCCAGTCCATGTTATCTTTTTTAGTTATAGTCGAGGTAACTCATGACATTTTCCCTCTCTCAATTATTTCTTTCTATCTATCTGTCTAAAGAAAGCAAGTTTCAATACTAACATTCAAAACTTCTTCAACAGCTATTATACAAACTGATCCATGACATACATGTGGAATGGCTTTACTTCTCCCTCCTTTTATTCCAGTATAGGAGTAGAACAAGAGTCTGCTCTCTTTTCTATTATTTCCACTATCTATATGGCTTCTATTATCAAAATGTTCAAAAAAGAATAAAAAATCTAAAAAACAAAATTCCTTCTGATATCCTTTCTTTTGTTGATGATAGCCTTTTAATTTTTCAGGAGAAAAGCTATGATCTATTTCTTTTCTTCTCTGTAGTTACAATGTAAGAAGACCTCTCGCACACCACTCTGGAGCCTGTATTAGTCCTCTGGAGTAACCCTGCAGCTGATCAAATATTACTATGTAATATTTGGTCTTACTCCCATTATTCCAAGAGCACTTTGTTGTCTCCTAGCGTACTTTCATTGTTCAGACCCTGGTTACCAAATACAGGGATGCGAGGACACTGTAGTATATATAATGTAGATTATTCCCTCCAGGAGCCTCATCTAATTCTCTGAGGAATTTTCTGGAGGTAGGTTATAACATATTTCATAAACTATAATTTAACTAAGGAATCTCCTGGAGTGTTTTCGCTCTGGTTGCCCTTACATACAACATCATATCTAAAATCTTTCTTGATGCAGGTCTTGTCATGGAACACAACGAGTCTGAGGTGTTTTACTTCACAACTATCACTTTCCAATCCTCTTATTGATCTGTCATTAGTAGGGGGTCCTATCCTTACACCCAAACCTATATAGCAGTACCTAGGATTTTACTTCGACCAAAAACTCAATTTCCACTACTATATACATTTCTATGCTACAAAGTGCCTTTCAACTCTTAATACCATAAAGCTTCTAGGCAACTCAGCATGAGACATCTTACTCCTACAGAAACGCCTTTTATATAGAACTTACATTCTGCCTATTATGCTTTATAGCTTTCAACTCTGGTTCTTTAAAGAAGCCCCTCTTATCAACAATCTCTCTAAACTCAAGAAAATGCAGCAAAGAGCTGTATTATGGATCACTGGTGCCTTCTATACATCTCCATCAGAAGGCATTAAAGCTCTAGTAGGTCTTATCTACTTACACCTTTGCAAATTGAATGGATACTATCATCTTTGATATGCCTTCATTCCATTATCTCATGCCATTAATGCCTTACTGAATACAACTCACACCAAGAACCACCCCCTACAAGTTTGCAACATCCAACCTTATAGTGAAACAGTAAACAAGACTCAAAAGCCCCATTAAAGACATTAATGAATGTCTTAACAAAATCATTTCTTGCTTCAATCCTACTCATTCTCTTTTCTCCTCTGGTTTGAGAGTAGTCAATCATTTCTCTAATA
>Ga0153965_1000253_pt1 | contig 11224 bp, 8 predicted proteins | sample TSFL049MetaG_FD_104707 | JGI IMG/M metagenome (GOLD analysis project Ga0153965, IMG submission 104707) | Attine ant fungus gardens microbial communities from Florida, USA - TSFL049 MetaG | ecosystem: Host-associated > Fungi > Mycelium > Unclassified | place: USA: Florida, Paynes | collected... | reverse complement strand
AGTTCCTCTCTCCTTTTAAAAATATCATAAACTATCTCTTGGAGAGATATTCAAATATCAACAGACTTAAATATTTACTTATACTAAAAGCTGATCACTTACTATATGTTTTCAGAGTAGGCTTCTAACTGTACAGTCAGTTAAAGTACAGATTATATGAGGGCACAAGAGTTCTAGGTAGTACTGCTATATCAATAGCAAGCTAGGCTACTAGACTAGATAAGTGTCATAACTTGGCAAAATAGCTAAGTTATTATTTATATTTCTTTTCTTTTTTTTCTTTTTCTTTTAGACTTACTATACATAATGTGGGGGTAGCTTTGGGCTACCTGCAGAATGCTGATACTTCTTTAGTTTGATTATATTCTCTTGTTTCTCTTATTTCCTTACTGTTTTTACTTTTTTTCTATCATTTAATTATTTAATTATTAGAAAACACTCTAGCTATTACATAAGTTAGAGTACACAAGAATGTGATGTGACAAAAAAATAGAAATCTCTTTTACCCTTAACCACTCTATCCTAAGACTACTCTCCCCTGTCATATTCTGGAAATATGATAATTATGTAATTTATTTCTCCTAATAATTCTCCTAAGATTAATAATAGTAGGATAGCATAGTAGACTACTCTTCTCCTATTCCAGACTTCCTATAAGTACTGAGTAGTTACAGTGTATTTCCTCAATCTGTAAATTAACGTCAACTAGTCCTAATCTTATCTTATCCCCTCTGACTCCTTCACTTGTCCACTTAGGACCTCTGTCTTGATGACTTCCATCACTCTGAAATACACAACCAACCTCACAACCAGAGACCAGGGTGCAACACATAAGTTGAAGCCAAGGTCGTTCAACAAGTCGTTCTCCACTCTGATGTCCTTGCTTGTCCACTGGAGCCTTCTTTCTGGTTTTGCAATCACTATTAAGTACCATCTATTCTCCAAGGTAGTTTAGTACATCATTCCAGAGTATAATTCTATTATTACTCCACTCCTTCACATTCCACCCATCCGTTCTTAATATCCCCTCTAAACTCGTTAATCTTCCCACAATAAGGAATATGGGAAAGTGTCATATCACAAGTGTCACATATCACAGTCACAGTCACATGATAAGATGTCACAGTATCACATCATATAACCAGGTCATATAAGGAGTATGGAAAAATAGTACACAGAGTAGTTGTACAAGTGGTATATAAGAAATAAATAAAAACTCTATTGAGTTCTCCTTGTCAACTCAGACTTGGAGTAAATTTAAGTTATCTTGGCTAAAGTCTTACAGTAAGGGCAGCAGTGTTATGGTGATGTGATATCACAAAAGGCTACTTACTATTTGTGATTGGATTAAAGATATATTTAAAAAGTGCTTATAAGTAAAGTTTAGATAGTAACAAAAGATATTGTTATCACAAATGGTCACTTACTATTTGTGATGGGTGCTTTGATACTTTAAAGAGTTCAAAAATGTGAAGTTAGATGAGTGACAAAAGATGTTGTTAAGTCTGAGGTCTAATTCTCAGACTATGAGTCCTTATATACATGAAAGTGATGGTCTGTGCATTAGGACAGATCATCACATGCTACTACCTATTGTTCTACATATGGTAGTGCCTTTGTGTTTAGAAATAGTGATAACCTAACCATATGGAGACTGTTCTTTGTTCTAAGAAAAGGACAGATGACTATCTATAGGTAATTAATAAAGTCCATGTGCAAACATTGAGGCCTTCATATCTCCATGAATATTGATTGCCTCGGCGTTATTTTAGGCTCATTCTGAGCGGTATAAAAAGGGCTTCTCTGATGCCTAAAAGTGAAGCTTAGATCGTGGTGGTTTTTGAGATATTGGTGATTTAATAAATGGTACCATGGTGGTTACCAGTTGATCTGCCTAATATCTCAGCCAATACTGATTGCTTTGAGACATGACTTGTATCAATTGAAAGGTCTCTTTAAGGGCTTTCTGTAGCCGTTAAGACTGTGAGAATCGTCAAAGAATTGATGGAGATATGGCCAAATGAAGTTTGTGACAGCTACTCCACCTCCATACTTCACTCCTGCCCACTGTTCCCTGAACCCCAAACCAGCTTCCTTCTACTCCAAATATGGTCTAGAAACACATGACAGTGTGTCCAAGCATCAGCGATACAATCATCATCTAGCGGCATATCCATTTCTTGACTAAGTCTAGCAGTGATGGGATCACTAGTCACTAATAGACTTTTGATCTGTTATCTTGATGTCATATTAGTCTAAGTCCTCTCTAGATCAAAATTATCTTGCATTCCAAAGATATCTCTGAGCCTCTGATTTCTAGAGTTTTAACATTGATAGTCTGTATCTGAGAAACCTGATGCTAGCTCATCAGTCTTGCCTCCCAAGGTATATGCTATTCTAGCATGTGGTAGCTTGTCACTACCTAAGAGAAGTACCCAATCTTGGGTCTAGATTATGTCTGGGGCTTGTAGGAGATCTCTAGAGTGGATTCTAATCATGAAATCCAGGGGTATAATGTGTATTCTATGCTACATTTCTGCAGAAAAATTCTCTAGCGGCATAACAACACTTTTTGTTAAAGGATCCAATTAAGGTCTTCAGTGAAGTTATATTGGAGGAGAGATGTCAATGAGACTTTGAGTAACACTCTTGAGATTGTCCTAAGACAAGTAAGAGTACTGATTCCTCAGAGTAAGATTTTACAGAGGAAATACAAAAAGAGAGAACTTGCCATTCCCTTCTCTTTCTGGGCTATATTTATTCTAACTAGGTATTGTGACTATGTTACAATATGGTAACACTACTTGTAACTAAAGGTAACTAGTTAAGTAACAGTCCAGTGACAGAAGCAATGAGGGTGACAAGTTGAGTCAATGTCTAATAATGGATTAGTCCAATGTTGTCCCATTTAGCACAAGTCCAAAGATAGAGAAAGGAAATAGTCCAAGGTTTCTCTGAAGAATCCTGTCTATACTATGAGTCTATCGTCTCTTAGAATCTCTAGACATTCAATGAATTACTGCATGGTAATGTCTTTGTCTTGTGTTATCAACATCTCTTCTTGCATTGCCAACATCTCATCTACTAGCCATTCATTATCAGACCAAGACTGATAATAACTGTAGTCCTACTCAATGTTCATAACATGTTGTTGTAAGGGGACCTCTCACACATAACTCCGGAGCCTGTATTAGTCCTCTGGAGTGACCCTGCAGCTGATTAAATATTACTACATAATATTTGATCTTACCCCCATTGTTCTAAGTACACTCTAACGCAATTTCATTGTTCAGACCCTGATTACTAAAAGCAGGGACATGAGGACACTGTAATATATATATTATAGATTATTCCCTCCAGGAGCCTCATCTAATTCTCTGAGGAATCTCCTAGAGTGTTCTGCTCTGGTTGCCCTTACAGCAGAATTAGATCTTACTACTAGAGCCTCAGAAAGCCTTAGTAGACAGCCGCCCTCTGGTCGCTCCTCCACTGACAAACTCTAACTCTCTGATTACTTTGCTCCAGGAAAGATATTGCTGCCTACAGATATCTCTCTAGGTATAGCCAATACCTTGGGCTATCTGCAGCATCATCTCCAAGAGCTGACTGAATGTCTGAATGCCTCCGAACATGCTATTAACACTACCCTTGCAGTCTTAACTGCCTAACTACAACAAACCACCTAACTTCTACCTCTGATACCCGTGTCCCCCCCTCCTGTTAGCCCTTCTTCCCCTGTTCTGGTCACTCTGCTCAAATAGCAAGCAAGGCCAAAACTCCTCTCTCTCCTAGACTTCTTTAGTGAATGAAGTTCCAGTCGAGCCTTCTTCAACTCCTATATGCTATATTTGTGCCTGGCCCCAGAGCAGTTCAGCTGCAATGAGGAAAAAATCTTCTGGACCCTTGCCTTTTTCAAGAATGGACAGGCTGCAAGGTAGTCTGAGAATCTCTTTCGCCAGGAGACAGACACTAGTGTTTTTCCCATTTAATCCTGGACTGATTTCAAACAACAGTTCTGGAGTCAGTTCTTTCCAGTCAATGCAGAAGCAGATGCTGTTAATACTTTGGAGGGGTTTTCATACTATCAAGGAAACTGGACAGTGAATGATTATTTGGACAGCTTTCTAACCTTAGTCTTGGACCCTGGATATATGGACCTTCAGACCCTAGTGGTAAAATTCCACCAAGGACTTAAGTTGAACATCCAAAGTCAGATCACCACAATGCCCTTTGGATGACCCGTAGACACCAATCCAAAAGCCTAGTATGCAGTAGCTCAGAGGATTGACCAGGCATGGTTGGTGAATAAAGCCTTCCAATCTATGCTCTGTTCAACGACCTCAACCCCCACATACTCTGCCCTTTCTCAATTGACCCCTTTCTCAGTATTCCGTCCCCCTCTGACAGCTCCACCCTCTATTCCACCAAGGCCCCCCCTATCTATACCATCAGGAGAAATACCCATGGACATAGATGCAGTCTAAAAAACATGCTCTTTACCTCTGTGAGGGTGCTATCAGTGTGGAGAAACCAATTATCTTGTGAGGGACTGCTCTTACTGCTTGGACATCTGAAGGTTAACTGTGGAACAGAGAGAGGAATTGATTGAAGACTTAATGGCTCTGAAGGATACAGTAGAGGAGGAGGAAGTTTGCTCTGCCCTGGAAAAGGATTTTGCTTAGTGCAGCCAGTGAAAAGTGTGCCCTGGTCACTACTAGTAAATAGGTTTGCTGTATTGAATGTAGAAAATGTCAATACAGATACCAGTGAACCTATAGACACACACACACTCTCTGCTCCAGACAGGAAAGCCCTACCTCGGAAGCCAAAATAGGAAAAGAGGTTATCCAAATGACTCTCCACTAATACCCTTGATACTTGTGGAACATCCATTATCCTCTCTATAGAGATCAGCATCACCAACACCAGCAAAGTACATTTCATCAAGACACTTTTGGACTCCAGAGCTATGGGCAACTTCATAGATAAAGACTTTGTCTGTACAAAAGGTATTAGTACCTGGAGCATCTTTCACCCCATACTAGTATACAACGTGGATGGCTTCCCCAACGAGGCAGGTTAGATCTCCAAAGTAGTAGATATAGTCCTCTATTACAAAACCTACTCTGAGAGGACACTCCTCACTGTCTCCAGCCTTGGAAAGCAAAGCATGATCCTCAGATATACTTGGCTCAAGGACCACAACCTAAAGGTCAATTGGCAAACCAGAAAAGTACAGATGAACCAATACCCTTCTCGATGTAAAGGATGCTATGTAATACAAAAAAAACAAGTATCATGGAAGAAAATGGAGACTAGGGCCCTTAACGTCTGCTAATCTAGACCCCTTCTGGAGTATGCAAAAGACTTAGAGGAGAACGAGACCCCCTTTCAGATGTGCAGAGTTGAATACAAGCAAGGGGACAGACTCTTTGTGATAAGAATCCTCCCAGAGCCTACTATAGAAGACTTACATGCCACCTCCACAATCTCCTAGAAACTCACAGAAGGAGCCTGCCGAGCCTTGGAGGCACAAAGAGAACCTTTCACCCCACCTGACTATGTCAGAGAATTCAAATCTATATTCACCAAGGAAGACTTTGACATTCTCCTGGAGCACAGGCAATGGGACCATGCTATCAAACTTGTTCTGGGTTCAGAGCCCAGATCGTTAAAAGTCTACCCTTTGTCTCTGGTGGAACAAACGGAGTTGAACTCCTTCTTAACAGAGAATCTGTGCACTGGACAGATCTGTTTCTCCAAATCCCCTATGGCAGCTCTAGTGTTCTTCATCAAGAAGAAGGATGGCTTGCTCTGGTTGGTCCAGGGCTATTGTGCACTCAATTCTATAATGGTCAAGAACAAATACCCCCTTCTACTGATCTCTGAACTCGTATCCCAACTCTGCAGAGCTAGATACTTCACTAAGCTAAACATCCATTAGGGTTTCAATAATATTTGCATTAAGCCTGGAGATGAGTGGAAGGCAGTCTTCTAAACCAATTGAGGTCTGTTCAAACCCTTGGTAATGTTCTTCAGGATGACCAACAGTCCAGCCACTTTCCAAACCATAATAAATGACATCTTCCAAAACCTCATAGTGGAAGGCATTATAGTGGTCTATCTGGACAATATTCTGATCTTTACTAGGATGGAAAAAGAGCACATACAAGCTATCTGATAGGTGTTGCAGATCTTACAGAAGAACAAACTTTTCCTCTGCCCAGAGAAGTGTGAATTCCACAAGGAGTGAATCAAGTACTTGGGCCTAGTCATCTCAGAGAATGAAGTTTCCATAGATCTAGTCAAGGTCGCAGGAGTCCAGAAGTGGCCTACTCTAGAAAGCAAGACAAACATCTAGGCCTTCCTAGGCTTCGTGAACTTCTACTAAAGGTTCATTCAGAACTTTTTCACCAAAGCTTGATCCCTCTTTGACCTAACATGCTCTGAACAAGTCTGGACATGGAGTGGAAGGGAATAGACAGCCTTTGAGGACCTCAAAACAGCAGTGACCACTGCTCCGGTGTTAGTATCTCTTCAAAAATTGGATCTCTTCCGGATTGAAGTAGAAAGCTCAGACTTTGCTATAGGAGTAGTCTTGTCTTAGCAGTCGATGATGGATGGAAAATGGCATCCCATAGCATTCTATAGCAAATCCTTGTTCTTCATAGAATAGAACTACAAAATCCATAACAAGGAGATGCTAGCCATCGTCTGCATGTTAGAGAAGTGGAAACACTTTTTGGAAAGAGTGACCCATCCAGTAGAGATCTGGACCGACCACAAGAACCTTGAGTATTTCATGATGGCCAAGAAACTTAACCATTGTCAAGCTTGTTGGTCCTTGCATCTGGCTAGATTCGACTTCCTGCTTTACCACCATCCTGGATGCACCATAGACAAACTAGACATATTGTTGAGGAGGGCTGATCATGAAAACAGAGCCTCCAATAATGAAAACATAATCCTCCTTTACCCCAAGTTCCTTGCTGTGCATGCCCTGGAAGGGGTGGAACTGACAGAAGTAGAACAGAAGATCTTGTCAGACATCTGCAAGAGAAACTGGAATAGAAACCAAGAAGAACCTATATTTAAGGTAGCCTGAGAGCTCTAGGGCTCCACCAATAGGGCAGTGTACTCCTCGGAGTGGTCAAACATTGATAGTCTGCTCTGGTTCCAAGGGAAAATATACATATCACAAAGTCCAGACCTACACAGACAGATTGTAGCCCTTTGCCATGACATCCAGATCATGAGACACTCTGGATGCTAGAAGACACTAGAACTGGTATCCTGGAACTACTGGTGGCCCCAGATATCTAGGTACATTAGCCAGTATATAGATACCTGCAATCTCTGCCTCTGGACAAAACCTTGGCAACACTCTCCAGTTGGTGAGCTTCAACCACTCTCCATTCCAGACATATGGTAGGATATGCTTAGCATCAATTTCATGGTTGAACTTCTGGAGTCCTCCAGACATGACGCCATTATGACTGTTGTGAATTCTATTTCCAAAAGAGTACACTTTGTTCTGACATACACAATGGTCACAGCAGAAGAAGCAGCTAGACTCTTTCTCTATTATATCTGGAAACTCCATGGCCTCCCAAAATGTGTTGTTTCCAACCACAGACCCCAATTCATGGCTTCATTCACTAAGAAACTGTACAGGCTACTAGGTATACAACTATCCTCCTCCATAGCTTGGCACTCCTAGATGGACAGACAAACAAAACATGTCAACTAGAAGCTTGACTAGTTCCTTCGTCTATTCATCAATAAATGACAGAATGACTGGTATGACCTTCTACCCATCATAGAGTTCCAGCACAACAACTATGTTCACTCCACGACACAACAATCTCTGTTCCTACTGGACATAGGACAAATTCCCTGTATAGGCTTTGAGCTGAGACAGAACCTCTCAGGCCTGAAGACGATCAACAAATTCATGAAGAGGATAAAGTCTGCCACTAAAGAAGCCAAGTCTGCAATCTGTAAAGTACAGAAAGACATGACATGGTACTACAATCAAAGAGGTCTCTGGTCTCTATGTTCAAACCAGGAAACTGGGTATACCTAGATGTATGAGATATCAAAACGACACATCTATCTCCAAAGTTGTTATATTGCAGACTAGGACCCTTCAAAATAGAATGTCAAGTAGGACTGTTAGCCTACTATCTCAAGTTGCCCCATAGAATAAGACAGTTGCACCCAGTGTTCAATGTGGTAAAGTTGTCTGCTGCTCCAGAAGATCCAATACCAGGAAGACAGCTACAAGCCCTGCTGCTACCCATTGTCATTGATGGAGAAGCAGAGTGGGAAGAGATATTAGATAGTCACTGGCACCAGAGGAGGTTCCAGTTCCTGATTAAGTGGAAGGGTTTTAGTAGAGAACACAACTCTTGGGAGGTAGCCTCCAATGTCAAGGTGCCAGATTTTGTTGCAGAGTACTATTGAAAGCACCCAGCCACCCTAAGACACATCTGCTGGACAGACTTTGATGCTCTTTTCAAGTCCAGAACTATTGCTTTGAGGTGCAGCAATCTTGGAGGGAGGGTAAATGTAAGGGGACCCCTCACACACAACTCTGGAGCCCATATTAGTCCTCTAGAGTGACCCTGCAGCTAATTAAATATTACTATGTAATATTTAATCTTACCCCCATTGTTCTAAGCATACTCCATTGCCTCCTAATGCAATTTCATTGTTCAGACCCTGGTTACTAAAAGTAGGGACACAAGGACACTGTAATATATATATTGTAGATTATTCCCTCCAGAAGCCTCATCTAATTCTCTGAGGAATCTCCTGGAGTGTTCTGCTCTGGTCGCCCTTACAGTTGTCTTCATCAAACCTCTCTTCTACCTCTCTCCCCAATTTCTCTAGCCTTCCTACTATCTCTTTTATATCTTCTTACTTCTCTAGAATCCAGTTTCCTTCTAGTGTGATTGCAATGTGACTCTGCTTCAACTTGGCCTTCTTGATATTGCTATAATTAGCCATTCATGATGATAGCTCAGATCTAATGGTAACTCTGCTAGATATAGCACTGCTGGCCACTGAGGTATAATATCACTCTAGCCAAGATTAGGCTTTGAAACTTGCCTTTGCCCTTGAAAGTACTCTAGAAGGGAAATCCTTTATAGATCTGATATGAGGTGCCTGGGCAAGTGTTTATGAGGTATCTGTAGTAGTGGTCACAGCCACTACTCTGCTATTCAAGTGGTGTGCTCGAGTCTATAACTGGGCATCTAGAGAACATTACTAGGGGGCCGAACTCAATTCTTAAGCTGGTTATTCTTATTATTGAGGTGAAAATAGTCACTTATTTTGCCTAAATGGCTGTCCAGTGTGACAGAATAACACCACTGACAAGACTGTTAGTACTAGGGGTTTTTCTGTTTTCTTTTTAAATTGAAGTTCCCCAACTACTGTCTAAGTAGCAGCAAATATAAAAGTTTAAATAAAGTGTGTGTGATCTCCTAAGAAAAGTACCCTAGTCAACACTGTGTATCAGTACAGTGTTTCTCATGCAAATTCATGGGAAAATGAATTCAGAAGTTGAAGATGAAAGGAAGTTATAAAATTAAAATTCTGCTGATTGTCAAGGACCATGCAGAGCAGGAGCAGAGTGACCTGGAGTGGAGCAGAGTTGACAACAAAAGTGGGGAACAACCTTAGCCTCAGCTTGTGCACTGTTCCTCAATCTTCTGTCATGTGTATGGTTGCGTATTTCAGGAGAATAGAATTGTTGCCAGGAGTTCAGAAGAGGAATGGTATATTGATAAGAGTGAGGATAGAACACGTAAAAGATGTTAATCTACAAATTAAGGAACTAGGATGTAACTAATGGAGTACTTATACTAAGTCTGGAATAGGAGAAGTACAAGTAACTAGTCTAAATCATGATCCTATAGGAGTAGACAATAGGAGTTCAGGAGCAGAATTTAGTAATAATATAGAATATATTATTATTATTAAATAATTATTTTCTATCATATGACACTGATGTATTATAGTAGTGGTGATGTTTGAAATCCAATTCTTAATTCTAGACTACTGTCTTGGCCCTGTGTCTGAGTTCTGTCTATCTAGTGTTTGTAAGGGGACAATCTAGGATATCACTTAGTAAGTCCAATGAGCCTATATCTACTAGAGGTTCTATATCAGTTCATATCACATTATTACACCACAAGCAAATTTTTCACCGAAGATAACATTTGATACACTTTATACCAATGGATTCTCAATTAGAATTTGCTCTAGAACCCTTTCTATATCCTCAGAATGTAACACTATAGGATAAATACATTGAGCAGGTGATAATCGACCTAGAGCTCATGTTGAGACCTCGAGAAACAACTAGGATGAACTGGCATCAGGTTACTAAGAGAGTTACTGAGAGACTACACTCTAGATCCACCTTTGAATGAACCGACTTAGAAAGGCAGTAAACTTGTACTCTAGAATCAATACTACTCAGATGAAGAACTTAGGCTAATAGACTTTGTGCTTGTAAATAAGCATTGATGGCATCATATCAATTATATTTAGATAAATAACCTCTAGAATACGACTTGGAGATACTAGACATTTATTGAGGCTTGCTAATTGCTTAACAGGTAATTAATGAAGTCCAAATTACAAAGCAGCATCAAGAACATACTAGGGAAAGACAGAAGAATATTCTAGAAGGAAGCGGCTATAAAGACACATCATCTTTGATGGGAAGGACCTAGTGAGAGAACGTGTCATCACAAAGAAAGGAGAGGACCACATCATTAGTGGGAATTTGGGAGGACTTAGGAGAGAAAGAAGGTGATGGGATCCTAAAAGTAGTAACAATTTCCCTTTTATAATTTATTTCTTAAGTTTCAGGGCTTTGTAATATTTTAATATAGTATCCAGAGTGCAGTTGGATCGGAGAAAACAAGAACCTCTTGACTCCTACCTCCATCTACACTGTCTCTGGAATTGTGAATGTGGATCTATTGAAAGTAAGAAGACTAGGACTAGTGGGGTATCTTGAGAAGAACACAGAATATACCCAGGACTCGATCTAAGGAGAAGATGCAGATGCAACTCGGGCAGACTTCGGAGAGGACAGCAGGCTGGGAAAGCTTGGCTAGGTGCACACTTGGATTGCATCACACCTGTAAGGTTTGGTGTTGGGGGTGCAGACAAGGGGGCAACTGAGTATGGAGGGTCCATGAGT
>Ga0153965_1000252_pt1 | contig 11246 bp, 7 predicted proteins | sample TSFL049MetaG_FD_104707 | JGI IMG/M metagenome (GOLD analysis project Ga0153965, IMG submission 104707) | Attine ant fungus gardens microbial communities from Florida, USA - TSFL049 MetaG | ecosystem: Host-associated > Fungi > Mycelium > Unclassified | place: USA: Florida, Paynes | collected... | reverse complement strand
GTGTTTAGGAAGAACTCGATGGAGTTCTCCGTTGGATTGAACTACCTACTTATACTACTTTACCAGTGGCTATACACTACTAGCCCACGATCACATGTCCTTCTGGAATGTTCTACAATCACATGACCTTGTCACATAATATGATTACATAAGTTCCCATGCTATTTATATCTTTTCTTCATTGTATGACTTGATATTTGCGATCAAGTGTTTGAACACATGGGAAACTTTCTCCTTCTTGGGGCTCTCATAACACATTGCCTATTGATGACTGCCTAGATCAGTCATGTCTGCCTAGTTAAGAATATAGTTATTAGGGTCCTTATCTCCTATGTCGTCCAATAAGGGGAATCTACTGACATCTATTTCGAGGTAAAGCTCATTAGCTCCTGTTTCTACATCTCATATTTTGCAAACTTTATTAGCATATGTATCCAGGTACCTGGTAAACTCCTATTGACCTTTTTGCCAATCAATATTTGGATTATGCTTATACAAGTATGAGTAGCCAATCATCATCTCCTTATTCCCTAGATTGGTGACAAAGAGGTATTAGATTATCTTGTGAGATCCAATTTCTACATTAGCTCAGATATATTCAGTTATTTGTTCCATCTTATTAGGAGTGCCATCTGTATTGATTACACAATATGGATTTGCTAGTTTATGTATTGCTAGGTTATTATTTTTCATGACGACTCTATTGACAAAGTTCATAGTAGCTCCTGAATTAACTAAAACCTTGGTCTGTACTTTTGTGTTGTATACCCAAAGTGTAACTGGAATATTTTTAAGGGTAATAGTCTTGTTGTACATTACAAGATTCCAGTACTACTTCTGACTTTGTAGGCTAATAGAGGGTACACTTTTCTCTGACTGTAGATCACAGACATTATACTCTATAATTTCAAGGTAAATCTAATTTTGGAGTCCTCTTTCCCTTCCCACTTGGAGGAATAGGATCAAAGATTTCCTCAATTGATGTGCTGTTTTATATAGATGGCCTTAAGGGGGGGTCTGGGTCATCTCTTTTTTCCTACAATGATTTTATCAGTTATGATTTAAATAACTGATTTATCTTGCTTGAATCTAGTAGAGATAATTTCTAGAAAGAGGTTCTTCTAAGGATATTTTGTCACAAACTTCATTCGGTCATATCTCCACCAATTCTTCAACGATTCCCACGGTCTCAAAACCAGCTTAAATCCCTTAAGAAGACCTTTTGATCAATGCCAGTCATGTCTTGAGGCAATCAATAATGGCCAAGATATTAAGCAGATCAACTGGTAACCACCATGTTACTGTTTATTAAATTGCTAATATCTCAGAAACTGCTGTGATCAATGCTTTGGTTCTAAGCTCAGCAAAAGAATTTTTTATAACGCTTAGAATGAGCTTAGAATGACCTCAAGGTGATTAATATTAGTGGAGATATGAAGACCTTAATGTTTGTACATGGATTTTATTAATTACCTATAGATAGTCATCTGTCCTTTTCTTAGAACAAAGGATAGCCTCCATATGGTTAGGTCATCACTATTTCTAGTACAAAGGTACTACCATATGTAGAATAATAGGTAGTAGCATGTGATGATCTGTCCTAGTGCATAGACTATTACTTTTCTGTATTTAAGGACTCATAGTCTGAGAATTAGACCTCAGACTTAACAACATCTTTTGTCACTTGTCTAACTTTGCATTTTTGAACTCTTTAAAGTATCAAAGCACCCATCACAAATAATAAGTGACTATTTGTAATACAGTTCACTGGCCTTTTTTTCCATAACTACCTAATTTGTCATTACTAGATTGGTAAACCCATACATTGCTTCCCCACTCCATCAGGCCACTAAGATCTAGTTTCTTAGCATAGACGAGTTCAAATGATGTTTTCCCTTGGATAGCCTTGGAGCTTATTTGATTCATTAACCAAACAACATGTGAGACAGTATATGTTCATAGAAATTTTGGAAGACAACTAGCATGTAATAATGCCCTAGTATACTCTAGAATACTTTGGTTGAGTTTTTCAACAATACCATTGTGCTGAGGTATATTATATGTAGTGAGTTTGATTTGTGTACCTTGAGATTTGAGATAGTACTGAAAATTTGTAGCAGTATATTCTCCCCCTCGGTCAGAATGAAGTATTTTTACCCAAGTATTAAACTGAGTTTCATATATTGTCTCAAATATAAGCCTCAAATGCTTCTGATTTGTTTGCTAAGAATTCAACCTGAGTCCATTGGGAGTAGTCATCAATAAAGCTGACATAGAAATGCTGGTCACCTTTTGTCTTTATCCTAGAAGATCCCTATACATCAGAGTGAATTTCTTCCCCAAATACCTTGGCTCCTTCATTCTCTTATATTTTTGCAACTAAGGTTCATGTCATTGTGCCATAAGCATAGGATTCACAGAAGAACTCCCCAACATTACTACCTTCTAATCTTAAGCCAATAGTCAATCTATCAGATACTAATTTTTGCCATACTAGCAGAGATATGGCCAAGTCATTGGTGAAGTTAATCTAGTATAAGCACTTCTTTAGCAACATTCACCTCATTTCCTTTCCTAATCATTTTATATAGCCCTTTTCTATTTTTAGGTATTTCTGCCACTTATGTACCACTTTCATCACGAATAATATATTGTCTATTGGAACATATAGCTGAAAATCCTTTATTATTTAGACGACCTATTGAAACAAGAGTATAGCTGGCTTCAGGAGAGTAGAGAACTTCACTTAGGTATAATTTGGATGTTGTGTTGTCATTTGGTAAGTCTAGAACCATTTCTCCTTTTCCTATTGTACAAAAGCCTTGCTTGTTTATAGTATATAGAACTTTGGGTAGAATTGGTTCAAAGGTAGTAAAATTACTTTGATATAGGGGTATATGAGTAGTTGCACCAGAGTCAAAAACTTTGACTCTTGTTAATGATGGTTTCATAATGCTACTGACTTCTTTGATAGCTAGCTCTTCATCATCTTTTACTATGAAAGAGCAATCATCTTTCTTTATAATATTTGCACTTATGCCCAGCTTTCTAGGTGGGTTATCTCCATTGCCTCTTTTGTCCTTTTTCCAATGATCTATACTACTATATTCCCAACATGATCTCCTTTTCTTTGGTTTCCACTTTCTCTTTTTATTTTTTCTTACTTTTCCTTTTGGTCTTTTGTTTATCTCAACAAATAGTATATCTTCTTCCTCACTTTGTGATGTATCCTTTCTAAACAGTTGGCCACAGTCCCATTCATCATAGATGAAGGTAATCAAGAGGTCTAGCATCACAGTATTTTTAACAAGTAAGACAGATGTTAACTGGATTAATGCAAAGCTTGCTAACAAACAGGATAGAGATTGGATAATCACATTCCAATACTCATCATCATCAATTTTGATACCAATAGCAGCAAGCTCAGCTCTTTTGGCACATAGGTTATTTAGAAAGACTCAGATATCTCCTCCTTTAGGACATCTAGAGAATGTAAAGTCATGGTAAAAGAGTGCAAAAGGGAATTGCACACTGGGACAAACAAGATAATGATGTACCAACTCCCAATTGCATGCTAAAGGTCTGAGGGGAGATAATCAAAGTTGAAGGTTTATAAATAATTAGAGAAATAAGAATTATATGCAGCTCCAGTAAAATAGTAGTTGTAAAAAGGATCATAAGATCTCTCTAGATCATCATCACATAGCCTCCCTAAGATATCAACCTTTATATACTGTAACAAAAGCTCCTCTGGAAAATACAGTTAGTTGATCACTTATGGACCCTCTATACTCAGTTGCCCCCTTGTCTGCACCCCCAACACCAAACCTTATGGGTATGATACAATCTAAGTATGCACCTAGCTGAGCTTTCTCAGCTTGCTGTCTTCTCCAAAGCCTACCCAAGTTGCATCTACATCTTCTCTCTAGATCAAGTTCTGGGTATATTCTGTGTTCTTCTTAAGACACCCCCCTAGCTCCAGTCTTTTTACTCTTAATAGATCTGCATTCACAATTCCAGAGGCAGTATAGATAGAGGTAAGAGTCAAGAGGTTTTTTTTTGATCCAACTGTACTCTAAATACTATATTAATGTCATTACAAAGCCCTGAAACTCAAGAATTAAAATATAAAAAGAGAACTATTGCTACTTTTGGATTTTCTTTATCTCCTTTCTGTTTTAAGTTCAAAATCCTACTGGTGATATGGCTTTCTCCTTTCTTTGTAATAACGTGTTCCCTCACCAAGTCCTTCCCATTAAAGATGACATATCTTCATTATCACTTCCTTTTAGAATATTCTTCTGTTTTCTCCTATTATACTCTTGATACTACTTTGTAATTTGGACTTTATTAATTACTTGTTAAACAGTTAGTAAGTCCCATAAATGTCTAGTTTTTCCAAGTCATGTTCTAGAGGTCATTTATCTAAATATAATTGATCTGATGTCATCAATGCTTATTTACAAGCACAAAGTCTATCAGTCTAAGTTCGTCATCTAAGTAATGCTAGTTCTAGAGTACAAGTCTACTATCCTTCTAAGTTAGTCCATCCAAAGATGGATCTAGAGCACAGTCCCTTAGTGACTTTTTTTTAGTAACCCGATGCTAGTTCATCCTAATTGTCTCTTGAGGTATTAGCATGAGCTCTAGGTTGATTATTGTCAGCTCAGTGTCTTTATCATATAGTATTATGTTTTGAGGATTATAGAAAGGGTTCTAGAGCAAATTCCAATTAAGAATCTGTTGTTATAAAGCATATCAAATGTTATCTTCTGTGGAAAATTCACTTGTGGCATAACAATAGTAGAGATGAGCTTGTGAATAAACACTTTTGTAGGTGTATTCTTTGACAATTGCTTTTTATATCACTTTAACAGTGAATATTGGTGACATGAGAACTAGAATAGCATTTAGTAGTCATTGACCAAAAAGTGAGTGAGTAATACTCTCATCTTGTTTCTAGGCATTGATTTCATCCTAGGTACCAATAAGTAAAGAAACTAGACTAGGTTGAGGGGTTTGGATAGATAAAGTTGTGGTAGAAATAGCAATAGTAGGAGCAGTTGTGGTAGGTATTACCTACACAGCAGTCAATACTGGGCAAACACTCATTCTGTTAAAGTGTCCCAAAAGCTCTTTTCCTTGGATTACCATCTGAAGACGCAATGAGAATATAGCCCAATTTGCTCTAGAAATATCCAGTTTGGGCACTAATATAGGTAATATATCATTTACTGTACTTAACATAGTTCTCCAAGATGTTGATCTATTCTTTTCAGCACTGCAGTAGATAGGGCCAATAACCTAATAGAACATAGAACCTCAGTATCTCAAAGACAACAAGAACTATATATATTGTATACCTGATAGAATATAGAACCTGGTTACAGTGAGTATGAATAGTATATAAATAGTTATATACACTAATCTTAGTATCTTGAAGACAATGAGAACTAAGGTATATATAATAATTGTCACAAACTTCATTTGGTCATATCTCCACCAAATCTTCGACGATTCCCACGGTCTTAAAACCAGCTTAAAGCCCTTAAGAAGACCTTTCGATCAATGCCAGTCACGTCTCGAGGCAATCAATAATGGCCGAGATATTAAGCAGATCAACTGGTAACTACTATGTTACTGTTTATTAAATTGCTAATATCTCGGAAACCGCCGTGATCGATGCTTCGGTTCTAGGCTCAGCAGAAGCCTTCTTCATAACGCTCAGAATGAGCCTAGAATGACCTCAAGGCAATTAATATTAGTGGAGATATGAAGACCTCAATGTTTGTACATGAACTTCATTAATTACCCATAGATAGTCATCTGCCCTTTTCTTAGAACAAAGGACAGCCTCCATATGGTTAGGTTATCATTATTTTAGTACAAAGACACTACCATATGTAGAACAATAGGTAGTAGTCAGGTAATGATTTGTACTAGTGCACAGACTATCACTTTCCTGTATATAAGGACTCATAGTCTGAGGATTAGACCTCAGACTTAACAACATCTTTTGTCATTGTCTAAACTTCGTTTTTTTGAACTTCTCAAGTATCAAATTATCAATCACAAATTAGTAAGTAACCTTTTGTGATAATAATACAGCTATATTTAAGAACTTTCGCTGACAACAATATCCCTAGGAACATGTACCAAGTGGTGACAAGCAATGAGCAATGATCCTCTTTGTCTTGGTAGCTGTTTGATCTCCAACATTTACTGTATAATAATGTCCTTGTCTAATATTGCCAGTATCTCATCTACTAACCACTCATTATCAGACCATAGCTAATAATAGTTATAGTCCCACTCAATGTTCATAACATTGTGTCCTAGGTGTTATTTATCTAAATTTAACTGATCTGATACCATCAATGCTTATTTGCAATTAATAGCCTATTTGTCTAAGTCTATCACTGGTATACTGCTGGTTCTAGAAATCAAGTGTCCTATCTTTATTAAGGTATATCCCATACCAAGTGGATCTAGAACATTCTCATCCAATAACTCTGTCTATTACCTAATGCCAGCTCATTTTACTTGCCTCCCAAGGTATTTACATGAGCTTTAGGTCTAGTTCTACCTGCTCACTATTTCATATAATACTTTGGTATGTTCTAAGGACTAATAAGAGGTTCTAGAGTAAATTATAATTAGAAATTTGTTGGTATAAACTCTCTTTATAATGCTCATAATGAGCCTAGAAAGACCCTGAGGCAATTAATATTAGTAGAGATATAAAGTCCTTAGTGTTTGCATATAAATATTAATTAATTACCTATAGATAGTCATCTGCCTTTTCTTAGAACAAAGAAAAGCCTTTATTAAGTTATTGCTATTTTGAGTACAAAGGCACTTCCATATACAGAACAATAGGTAGTAGCATGTGATGATCTGTACTAGTGTACAAACTATTACAATTTTGTATATAAGGACTCCTTGTCTAAGAATTAGACCTCAGACTTAATGACTTCTTTTGTCACTGTCTAAACTTTGTATTTTTGAACTCTTCAAAGTATCAAAGCCCAATCACAAATAAGTAAGTGACCATTTGTGACACCTAGAATAACAATAGAGTAGTGAATTGAAGACTGGTCTACTACAAAGGCTAGGATTGGTTTGTGTTGTAGAAACCCAGTCATATGTTAGTTTGACTTAAAATCAAATGTATTCTGTTATAAACCAATAAGTACATCTAATAAATTACAAACTCATATATTAACAAAATATTCTAGAAACTTCCACTAGATTACAGTGTTAGATTTTTCAACACTTCATATCTCCATTAATATTGATTGTCTTGAAGTTACTTTGGGATTATTCTGAGCATCATAAAGAGTACTTCTGCTGATGCTAAAAGTGAGATGTTGATTGTGATAGTTTCAGAGATATTGTCAGTTTAATGTATAGTACTATAAAGGTTACCTATTGATTACCTGATAGCTCAATGAATACTAATTGTGTCAAGATACTTTGGGCATTGTTTGAAAGGTCTTCTGAAGAGCTTTTGAGTGCTATTAAGACTGTGGAAATTGACAGATAATTAATAGAGATAGGTCTGAATGAAGTTTATAACATATAGTAATATTTAATTAAGTGTAGGGTTGCTCTGGAGAACTAGACTAGTATACTGGGAGTGACATTGGTAGGATCACCTTACAGCTGTAATAGCACTAGGCATATCAGCTATTGACTACAAAATTGACATCTAAGATAAGATATCTTAGCTTATTAGATAGACAAACACTTACTTAGTCTATCTTAGAATAGATGGGAACATGCATCAATTGGTGACAAGTAACAATCCATTATCTTGGTAGCTGCTTGATCTCTAACATATAAGAATTGAGCAGTAACTGCTTAACTCTACTCCTTATCTAAGTTAACAAGAAGAACTCAATGGAGTTCTTGTTAGATTTGGCGAGCTACTTATACACAATACTAACCCTAACCCTAGCTAGTAACATCTCCTATGCATCCTAATATGACTAGAAAAAGAAAAAGAAAAATAGATATTGACTTAGCTATTTTGCCAACAAGCACTACACAATGGGTCATACAGATAGTTGGAGCAAAGTGGACTGACTCTCACATAACTCAAAAATTAGCAGAGGTAAAAATCTGTGCTAGAGGCATAGTAATTGCCTCATGCCAAAAGCATCCTCTGTGGACTATTATTTTGTCTCTTCTTTCTCTCATTACTAGATTCTGATTGATTAGTAAGCAATGAATGTAGACTTTTCTTACACCTCAGTTCTGCACACTTCAGACTAAGGTTGCTTATTCATCTCACTATAGCTAACTCTTCTTTCCTTGTTACTCTCATCCCTTACCTCAATTGTATCTACTTGAATCTTGGTTTCTGCATCCACCAGTGATACTGATGTCTCTACCTCCAATTCTGTTGCTGTTACTCCTCTAGAAACCAGTGTTCTCACTACAATAACAACATTTTTATCCCTTCCTGCCAGTCGGGAATGCAGTAGACTAGTTATTACATAAAATTGTCTCATGTACTTCATCTTCATTTTATTAAACATTCTCTTAGCAATGTAAGAAAATATTTCTGAGACTTGTCCATTTCATAGTCTTGTATATATAGCATCCATTTGTAAACTCTAAGGCCAGTCGTTTTTATCTAGCCTTAGCTGTTACGATCTCTCTCAGAACCTGGTGTTCGAGTTAAGAAAGCGATATATAAACTAGGACAAAACTGGGTCTCTACTACCCTTACCAACTACTATTTATACAAATATTAGACCTCGTGCATTCCTTTCTATACTACGTTGAAAGAGGAAAAAGAGATGTTTACTGTGACAAGCAAAGAGGAAAGGTGGTGACAGCTCTCAATTGCATGCTAAAGGGTTCGTGGGGAGAAGTAGGAAGTGGGAGTATCAGAAAGAAATTAAAAAGTGAATATGCAGCTTATTTGGAATCTAAGTATAGAAGGAATGATGGGAGCTCAATCTAGATCCTATCTGCATGATGTCCCTAAGGTGTTCACCTTTACACACCGTAACAAGCTCACTAGTAGAATAGTCAGTAAACCACTTATGGGCCTTACCACACTCAATCAAGCTCTCATCCACACCCCCACACTAAACCTTATGGGTGTGATACGATCTGAGTCGATGATTAGCCAGGCTTTTTAGGCCTGCTACTCCATAGAAGGTTGTCCAAGCGACCACTGCGTCTTGTCTCATGAAAGAGTAGGGTATATGATAGAAAACATTTACCAACTCAACCTCTCATCAAGATCACCTCTTACACACTCAAGAGAATTGCATTTACAACCTCAAGAGCTTCTGAGATGAAGACAAGGGCCAAGAAGGCTCTCCCCATCAATCTCCACTCTGAGAAATATACAAATGTTAGAGACTCAATTAAAAAGAAATAGAAAAGGAAACTCTCTATTCTACCACTCTCCCTCACGTCTCTCCTCTATGACACTACCATGCGGCTATGACAGCCATCACCTTCCTGTCCTCCATACCTTCCAGACATGACCATGTGATTCTGTTCCACCTCCATACTTCACTCCTGCCCATCGTTCCCCAAACCCCGAACCAGCTTCCTTCTACTCCGAATACAGTCTAGAAATACATGACAGTATGTTCTAGCATCAGCGATACAATTGTCGTCTGGTGGTGCGCCTGTTTCTTTACTGAGTCCAGCAGTGATAGAATCACTAGTCACTGATAGACTTTTGATCTGCTATCTTGGTATCATATTAGTCTAAGTCCGCTCTAGATTGAAATTATCTTGCATTCCAAAGATATCTCTGAGCCTCTGATTTCTAGAGCTTCAACATTGATAGTCTATATCTGAGAAACCTGATACTAGCTCATCAGTCTTGCCTCCCGAGGTATATGCTATTCTAGCATATGGTAGCTTGGTCACTACTTAAGAGAAATACCCAATCTTGGGTCTAGATTATATCTGGGGCTTTTAGGAAGTCTCTAAAGTGGATTCTAATAGTGAAATCTAGGGTTATAACTTTTATCCCATGCTATATTTCTGCAGAAAATTCTCTAGTAGCGTAACAATGTCATAAAACAAGTTACTATATCATTACCTTATACTCTCCTTTCTGTACTACGTTATGAAGCAATCTACGTCATAAAATGAGGCGAACTCGTTACATTACCCCCTTTTTAAGATTATGTCTTCATGATATCAGCATACATTTTACCAGGTAATCAGATAACAGGAACTATAGGGGCATCTAGGTGTCTTTGGTGGAATTCCTTGTACAATCTTAGAGCTCCTTTGATTACTTTGGTCCTATTTTCCCAAGTTCTCTCTTCTAGTGGTTAATCTTTTCATTTGATAAGGTATTGTAATTTGTCTCCTCTCCATCTAAAGTCGAGTATCTCTTCTACTTCTTGTATACAGGTTTGATCAATAGGATTAGCAACCCTATTATCAGATCTCTGTGACTGTTGTTCAAATATTGGTGTCACATAAGATGTGAGATATAACTCATTGACAACTGGATGAATAGATTTCCATGTAAAGGGAATCTTGAGTTCATAAGCCGATTTACCAACTTTCTGTATTATGAGAAATGATCCTAGTCATTTGGCAGATAGTTTCTTGGAAGGTTGGTTTGTATTATAGTGTGCTGCATCCACCCATACTAAATCTCCCTTCTTCCATTCAATCTCTAACTTCTTCTTAGCATCCCACTTCTTTTTCATCATCACATTTGTTTTCTTTAATGTCTTTTCTACTTCGTTCCTAATTTCTTTGATTGTTGTGAGGAATTCTTTGGTTCCAGGGGAGTCATCTGTAGTTTTTCCTATGTCTTGTCCCATGTTTGAATGACAACCTAAGTTGACTAAAAACAGTGACTGTCCTGTACTAGAGTGAATCCAATTGTTATAGGAGAACTCTATCACAAATGGTCACTTACTTATTTGTGATTGGTGCTTTAGAATCTTGAACAGTTCAAAAATGCAAAGTTTAGACAGTGACAAAAGATGTTGTTAAGTCTAAGGTCTAATTCTTAGACTATGAGTCCTTAAATACAGAAAAGTAATGGTCTGTGTACTAGGACAGATCATCACATGCTATTACCTATTGTTCTACATATGGTAGTACCTTTGTGCTAGAAATAGTGATAACCTAACCATATGGAGGCTGTCCTTTGTTCTAAGAAAAGGACAGATGACTATCTATGGGTAATTAATAAAGTCCATGTACAAACATTGAGGTCTTCATATCTCCACTAATATTAATTG
>Ga0153965_1000250_pt1 | contig 11264 bp, 2 predicted proteins | sample TSFL049MetaG_FD_104707 | JGI IMG/M metagenome (GOLD analysis project Ga0153965, IMG submission 104707) | Attine ant fungus gardens microbial communities from Florida, USA - TSFL049 MetaG | ecosystem: Host-associated > Fungi > Mycelium > Unclassified | place: USA: Florida, Paynes | collected... | reverse complement strand
TTCATTGACGAAGCCCGATGGTGTTCACACACAGGATGAAGAATTCAATGCTTCTTGGGAAGCACTCAAGACACTGCTGTCAAACTGACTTCTGGCTCCTTCAAGCTCTGCGACTTCCTCACCGTACGTGTCACTCGACACACCAACTCGACGTCGGACATCCCTGACTCAAATGTCCCGTCCTGATCATATCCAACATCTGATTCGTGCTGCTCCCAGAAGCCAGAGATGAGACGCATGTACGTAGAACGTATGTCCTTCAAGCAAACATCTTCCAAAAATGATGGATCCAACCCTGAGCTTGGCTGCAACACATTCTTACATCGTTGACCCAAAATTTCATGATATTGCCCCGAGAGTCAAATAGCTCGACAATTCATGAATTCATGAATTTACTTTCCTGGAACACTGTATCTAGCAGAATACCCATTTGTCCAGTTTCAGATCTCTAGATTAACAAAAATGTCAATAGTTTAGTTACATTCCAGGCACTTGTCCAGATGTGACGTGAGAGCACTGTTGAGGCACATGAAACTTGATGGCACACTGACCCTGACCCTGACCATTCACAGTATCGCATTCAAAGAATAGTAAGATCAACATGGAACTTATGAGAAGAAATGAAACCTGCCCGAGTCCATTCTTTAATGAGGTGGGATAGAACGTAAATGAAGAGTCAATTGATTGATTGGTTTATGCCAAGGTGATGAATTCATACTGACATTGGCCATTGCTTGAGAAAAATGAATAGTGGGAAGACTTTGGGTAGGTTTTACAAGTTAAGCTCAGTAGTCAATAATATAGATTGACAACTGAGGTGGTAAGACAATAACAAGGATATATATACATATATGGAGTGTAGTAGCTTAGCCTGGACAACTTAGAAACCCTCCTAGTCTGAGTTGACAAGGAGAGCTCAATAGAGTCCTTGTTCAATTCCTGTACACTACTTATATACCTTTCACTATTTACTTTTGTTTGTAAAGTCCTGTGCACTCCAACATGTGTCTGATCTTTAGAAACTAACTCTCAACAATATTCTTACCCAAGATCAAAAGAAGTCATTCAAGAAAGGGAAATGCTTCAACTGCAGAATACCAGGGCACTTTGCTACTGTGGGAGTAGCCACTGGGCTACATGTGTATGGTCCTGTACATGAGTGGTGAGCTATAGTAGTATTTTTCTTATTTTGATTATTCTATTCTTCTTTTCTTGGACACCTTGTTGACTATTGTCTCTTTTATTCTTGATTTTCATGCCAACTACTGTGGTATTTTGATGGAGACAAGCATTGTTTGTACTCTTATTATTTTTCTTCTTTTTGTTGTTGCTAGACTACAAAACTTGATAGTATATATGCTCTTGGGTCAATAGCAAAAATACATTCTTTTGGGGGACTTTACAGTGAACATAAAACTCTAAAAGAAAAACTATATACTCTATTGATGGGGCCAAAGACTTTCAATAACATTCCCCTTTGAACTCTTTTAGCCTTCCTATACTACTCAATGCCCAAATTGACCCAACCACAAAACTCTTCCTTACAATAAGATCTACAAGGCTAAGAAGAACTTTCTCACCAAAAAAGCTAATAAAAAAAGAGATCTCATAGAAAACATCCTAGAAAAATCCCCAATAAACTCTGACTCTAACAAAGAAAAGGATGATTTTCCCAAAGTAACTAGAAACTATGTCTAATTTGCTTAAGACTTCTAGCACAAAGAACAATAAAAGGCAAGCAAACAGACTACACATTGAAGACATTATAAAAATGCAATTAAAACCTTATCAATCTAATACTATTTACTCATTTACTCAAGTACTTCTAGGAAGAAAAACCATGGACACTCTCTCACTTATAGATTTTTTATACAATAAGTCTATAACACCACTATCAGATATGTAGGTAACTAGTAGATGAAGAGTATCTCACCTCAGTAGTCAACAAGTAAATTGATAACTGAGGTACAGTAGAAGGCATAGGCACATATATATAAGATCCATTATTGCATGACTGGTATAGCACTGATAAATCTTGTCAAGGACTAGAGTCTACCAAAAAAACTCAAAAAACCCCTTGTAATATGAAATAGAGATGGAAATATAAATAAACACCAAAAAATAACTAACTTTGTGAAACTAGATGCAATTATCAATCAACAATAGATCAAACTCAAGCTCATGATTGCCAACTTTGGACAACCACAAATTATATTAGGAATTTCATAGCTCAAGAAACACAACCTAATCATCAATTGAAAGATAGGTATAATAAAATAGAGAAATGCTAAACTAACAAAGAATTATAGTAAACTACTTAACTCTTAACAAAAAGATCTATAGTTGATAAACTATGAGATCTATAAACTGAATACTAAAACCTCTGCTTCACAGATATTAGCATAGAAAGGTAAGTAGAAAAATAATTCTACTACTAAAGAAATTGTTCCAGAAGAATACCACAAATATCTATTGCTATTTAATGAGAAGAAAAGTAAACAATTTTTACCAGTAAAAACTTGGAACCACAAGATTGAAATGAAGCTAATATTAAAACCCAAAGCTTTTAAGCCTTATAAGCTTTTCTTTGCAAAAATTAAGAAACAAGAAAAATTCATTAAAGAAAACTTATGAAAAGAATATATCAAGTATTCAAATTTACCAATGGTCTTACTATCAAGAATACTTATCTAGTTCCTAATATTCAAATAATATTGGACAAAATATGAGAATCAAAATACTTTATTGTACTAAACATATGACTTGAATACAACAACATTTATATCCAAAAACAAGATTGATAGAAAAGAGTATTTAGAACTAATTAAGAATTATTTGAACTCATTGTCATGTTCTTGAGAATATGTTCTAGTTTATATAAACAATATTCTTATTTATGCTTTAACAAAGAAACAACTCCAAAAGATAATGAAAAAAGTATAAAGTCATTTTCTCTGATCAAGTCCAAATAGACCCAATCAAACTCAAAGGCATATCTAACTAGCCTTTTTTTTATATCAATAATTTATTACATAGAACACAGTAGCAGGCCATAGTAGCTACACAAGATATCTACTTAAGTTATACATAGAAGGAAAGAAAAAGAAACAAAGAGAATTTTTGGAGACGATATAGTCTAGATGACAAAGGAGTTATCCTAGGGTATTAACTAAGTATCTAACTAAGTGATACTGTCTTGGAAGCAGAAAGTACTAGGGTTGAATTCAAGAAAAGTAAAAACATCTTTAGAGATTCTTTGTTATGAGAGTCCTAGAAAGGAAATAACTTTCTATGCATTTGAACAGTTGATTCATAATCTTAAGACATATAATAGGATAAAACTATAAATAGTATATGAACCTTAAGTAAACTATATCACATAATAAGGTCAGGTGATCATAGAATATTCCAAAAAAACATGTGACCATAGTGTTATGCTAGACAGCCATTTAGATCATAGAAGTAACCATTTTCACCATAATAATGAGAATAACTAACTCAAGAGATAAGTTTGGCCCCTTAAAAATGTTCCTTAGATGCCTTGTCATAGACTTGAGTATACTACTTGAGTAGCAGAGCAGTAGCTATGACCACTGCTATAGAGACCTCATAGATGCTTGCCTAGGCACCCCATATCAGATTTATAACAGAACACTCTTTTAGAGTACTCTTGAGGGTAGAGGTAGACTTTGGAGACTAGTCCTACATAGAACAACATCATACCTTAGTGTCTGGCAACGCTATATCAAGAGCAGTTACCATCAGATCTGAGCCATCATTGCTGATAGTTAATTATAGCAAGATCAAGAGAGATGAGCCAACACAAAGTTGTATCTCAATTGGAGCAGAAAAAAACTAAAACCTAAAGAAGTAAGAAGATGTAGAAGAGATAGTAAGAAGAATAGAGAAGTTAGAAAAAGAGGCAAAAGAGCAGTTTGATGAAGACAAAGCACTTGAGGGCAAGATGACTTGAGATTGCTGATGGGGATCAAAGGGAATTTGATCGTAAGACAAAAGTGATAATAAATGAAAATATAAAAGATCTTTAAGATATCTCACAATTGTACACTAAACAAGTAGGCACTGGGAAAATGATCAAATAACAAAGAGAGCTTAAAGACAGAGGGAATAGAGGGGAAAAAACTCAAATAACCAAAAGAAATGATAATAAAGCTTTTTATGAATCCACTTAAGATAGATCTCACCATAATTGGATCTCTAAGACATGCATTTGTCTTACGTTGTAACACTACTGTCCTTACCTAGTCTAGTAGTCTGGCTTGCCGTTGATATAGTAAAACTACCTAGAACTCCCGTACTATCATGTGGGCTCTTCTTTAGCTAACCATACAACTGAAAGCCAGCTCCAATGATATGTAGCAAGTAGTTAGCTCCTAGCATAAGCGAATGCCCAAGTCCATTGGGGCTCAAATTTCTATTGAGGGAGAGGTCTAGTGGTTTTTAGAAAAGAAGAAAGAGCACACAGAAAAATAAAGACTTAGTCACTCTAAGTAGCTATTAAGCCCTAGAGCAACAGAAAGGAATAATGATAGTAGTATGATGCTTGAGTTCCCTTCTGTGCCCTAGAGTATTTTATTAAGATTACAAAGCAAAGAGACAACAAAAAAAGTGAGACAAAAAAAACCTCCAAATTCCCAAACATAGTAAGGCTAATGTGATGTAATAGTACTTCTCCCAAACACTCAGTGACTACTCCCCAACCCTCTAACCCTACTCCAGGAATCCTCCTTTGCATGATAGGCAGTTCTCAAGCCTCTTACTGGGCTGTAGAAGGAAATAATGATCTTGAGCCATTTTTCTCTTAAGTGCATTGTCTTCATCAATCCTCCTTTTTGCCTTTTTCTCTAACTTTCTTATTCCTCTCTCTACCTCCTCTATGTCTTCTCATTTCTTCAGAACCTAGTTTCCTTCCCTTGCCATTGTAATATGACTCTATATTAGCTTGACCCTCTTGATCTTGGTATAATTAGCCATCAGTGATGATAGCTTGGATCTGATCATAACTCTTCTGAAAATAGCCCTGCTAGCCATTAAGATATAATGTTACTCTGATAGCGCTAGGCTACCTAAGTTTACTTCTGTCCCCGAGAGTACTTCTAGAAGGGAAATCCATTGTAAATCCAATATGAGGCACCTGGGCAAGTGTCTATAAGGTATATGTAGTAGTAGTTACAGCCACTACTCTGCTACTCAAGCAAGATGCTCAAGTCCACGACTAGGCATTTAGGGAACCTCTCTGGGGAGCTAAACTTTTCTCTCAAGCTAATTATCCTAGTTATCACAGTGAAAAATGTCACTTATTTTGCCTAAATTATTGTATGGCATGACACCGCTGCCTCTCTCTATGGCCTAGCAAGAGGCTCAAAAGCTATCTATTGTATGAAAGAGGATTCCAAGAGTAGAAGTAGAGGAGTGGGAAGTAGTCACCAAGTGTTTGGAAGAGATGCCATCTCATCATTTTTAGCCTTACTATTTTTGGGAATTTAGAGGGTTTCTTTGTCTTACTTTCTTTGTTGTCTTGTTGCTTTGTAATCCTAATAAAATACTTTAGGGCACAAAAGGAAAATCAAGTATCATATCCCCATTATCATTTCCCTCTGTTGCTCCAGAGCTTAACACCTATTTGAGTGACTAAGTCTCTATTTTTCTAAGCTTTCTTCTTTATTTACTAAAAACTACCAAAACCTCTTCCTTGAATAGAAATTTGAACCCCAATGGACTTGGGTATTTGCTTATACTAGGAGCTAACTACTTGCTATGTGTTTTTGGAGTAGGCTTGTTAATGTAAAGTTGTGAAGGCTTAGAGTTCACCCTAGGTAAATGTTCAGAAAAAACTTGATAGAGTTCCCCATTGTATTCTGTATACTACTTATACTACTTTTACATGGTCTGTGTACTAAAGTCCCACAATCACATGTCCTTTTTGGAATGTTTTACAATCACCTGACCTAATCACATGATATAGTTTACTTAAGTTTCCTGCACTATTTATAGTTTTATCCTATTATATGTCTTTGAGATTGTAGATTAACTGTTCAAAAGCATAGGAAGTTACTTCCTTTTTGGGACTCTCATAACAAGGCTTCTAGTTATACAGTTAGCTAAAGCAGAGCCTATATGATAGCATGGGAGTTCTAGATAGTACTACTGTATCAATGGCAAGCTAGGCTACTGTTATGACTTGGCAAAACAGCTAAGTCATTATTTATATTCACTTTTTTTTTTTGGACTTACTACACAGAAAGGAGTATGGGAAAGTGTCACAAGTCACAGTTATGTAATAGGATGTCACAGTGTCACATCACATGACTAGTCACATAATGAGTATGAGAAGATAGTGCACAGACCATATAGTAGTTGTATAAGTAGTGTAGAAAATCTAACAGAAACTCTATTGAGTTCTCTTTGTCAAATACTGATAAAGAGCAATTGGCTTGATTCTAGCTTGGAGTTAGCTCTCTGATACCCAGTGTCTATTTGTTAGTATACAATTGTGAAACATCTTGGAGATCTTATTATTTTTATTTGTGATTATCTTTGTTTTGTGATCAAACCTTTTGATCTCTATCAATGGGACCTTAGTGCACAGACCATATAAAAGTAGTAAAAGTAGTATATAGAATACAATGGAGAACTCTATCAAGTTCTTCCTAAACATTTACCTAAGGTAAACTCTGAGTCTTTATGACTTAACATTAACATGGGAACTTGATATCTAATAGTGATCTCATACCTTGTGGCCTCACCACCACTTATTCTCTTATTTTCCTTGCTAGTAAGCACAGCACTTACAAGTATCTTAGATAGCAGATCCTAGTTGTAAAGAGGACTTCTCAGTCAGTTTGTAAAACTCTAGCCATGATGACTTAAGCCTACTCCAAGTCAGAGTTGACAAGGAGAACTTGATAGAGTTCCCATTTGATTCTGTATACTACTTATACATTTTACTATAGTAGCTATGCAACATCCTTCTGTGGTCCTCATGTTATTCCCGTCATATGTTTACCTTCTCACATGTTGTGACTGTGACCAATGTCACACTTTTGTGACTATGTGACTGTCACATGATGCTTTCCCATGCTCCATCTTAGTAATGATCTAACTAAATAAAACAAAAGAAAACAAAAGAAAAATAAAAAATGACTTGGCTATTTTGCCAAGTTATGATAGATAGAGAGAAATTATGAGATCTATGATCAAGAACTATTGGCAATCATAGAAGCACTCAAACAGTGGTAGTGTCATGACTTGGCAAAATGGCTAAGTCATTATTTATATTTCTTTTCTTTTCTTTTTCTTTTTCTTTGGACTTACAACTACAAGGTGGAGCGTGGGAAAGTATCACGTGACTTTGTCACAATATCACAAATTGTGTGACGGATGGTCACGTCACAAGTCACAGTCACAAGGTGTCACATGACTAGAGTAACATGAGGACCATGGGAGAATAAGTGCATAGCCACAGTAGTAAAGTGTATAAGTAGGTGGAGAAATGAGTGAGAACTCCATCGAGTTCTCTTTGTCAAACTCTGAACAAAGAGACAGTTGGCTTAATTCCGGTCATCGGACTTTAGACGCTGACAGGTAGTAATATCTCATGGGAGATAATTGCTTTGAAATATGGACCAACCACAAAAACCTTGAATATTTCAAAAAATCACAAAAACTCAACTACCATTAAGCTTGTTGAATGACAAAACTCCAAGAATACAACTTTGAGCTAATGCACAAACTAGAAAACACCCAGAAAAAGGCACATGCACTATCTCAAAGACTGGACCACATGCAAGGGAAAGATGATAACAAAGATCAGATACTGCTAAAGAAGGAAATATTTAGACAACTAATAGTAGAAGGAGAAGAGTTTTGGAAGGAAATGGAGGAGATGGAAGAGTTTATGGAGAAAGAAGTAAGAGGAGCACTAGAACAACAAGAAGAAGGATGGAAACATGAAGGGAAAGTGTTGCAGCAAAATAAATTGAGCACAGGGGAAAAGAGGGAAAGACAGAAAGACTTAATTAAAATGTAACTACAATCCCATATTTATATGTAAATATCTGAAACAAATGCTCTAGCAAATGGAGTTTCCAAGACAACTTGATGTCATTCCATAACAAGAATGTCATTTTGCAACAGAAAATAGTAGTTTCGAGAAAAAGAGTTTATGTTCCAGATTCCACCATGCTCCAAGAAGAGATTATCACTAGACACTATGACTCTGAATTGGCCAGACATTCAGAATACACCAAAACACATGAATTGATAACAAGGAATTATTGGTAGCCTTGAATGTTAAATGACATCAAATGCTACATTGCAGGATGTGAAAAATGCCAAGCAAATAAACCTGATTGACAATCCAAGAGGAACCACTTATACCCTAACAAAATACCATGAGGCCCTTGGGAGATTGTTAGTGTTGATCTAGTAGGACCACTATCAGAGTCAGCAAGATATAATGGCATATTGGTGATAGTAGATTGATTCTCCAAAATGGCTCACTACATACTGATCAACATGAATATTTCTGCCCAAGGGGTAGCCAAAATGTCTTGGGATAGAGTCTTCAAGGATATGGGAGTCCCTCAGGAGGTCATCAGCAATTGGGGTCCTCAGTTCATATCATGGTTCATGAAGGAGTTATGTTCTCAACTTGGAATAGAGAGGAACCTATCAACCCCCTGTTGGAATTAGGATCTCATGTGAGCTTGCACAGTGCAATTGATGAGATCAATCCTATTGTATCTTGATGTTGGTAGCTATGTTACATGATGAAGATACAAGTATATAGGTAGTGTAACTACTTGGTGCTTGCCATCTGTTTGTTTACCATTTACTTTATTACCCTCCTCTGTTTGTATTTTGACACCCCCTACTACCCTCAGACAGACAGACAGACCAAAAGAGTCAATCAAGAACTTGAACAGTACTTGAGGCTCTACTGCAATTACTGGCAAAACGATTGGGCAGAATAGTTGTCGATTGCTGAATTCTCTTATAACAACAGACTTCACTCCAGTACAGGACAATCTCCGTTTATGATTAACCTAGGTCATCATCCTAATGTGGAGGAAGACATAGAGACAACGATGGAAGACTCTCCAGGAACGGAACAGTTCATAAGAAACCCAAAATCCACCGAACAGTAGGAGACTTAGTTTGGGTAGATGCAACACACTATAGTACAGATCAACCCTCAAGAAAACTGTCAGCCAAGAGGTTAGGCCGTTTCCTATAATACGAAAGGTCGGCAAGGCATCGTATGAACTGAAGATTCCACCCACCTGGAAATCAATCCACCCAATCGTTAACGAATCCTATCTCACATCTTACATAGCTCCTACATTCGAACAACAGTCCGACAGCAGAATCGCCAATCCCACAGGCCGAGAGAACGTACAAGAGGTTGAGGAAATACTCGATTCTGGATGGAGAGGAAGCAAGTTACAGTACCTAATCAAATGGAGAGGACAACCGCTCGAGGAAAGGACATGGGAAGATAGAGAAGAAGTAATCAAGGAAGCACCACGAGCGTGTAAAGAGTTTCACCAGAAACACTCGGATGCACCCAAAGTACCCATCATCCGGCTGCCGGTGAAGACCTATGCTGATATCGCAAAGACGCGATCTCAGGAGGGGGGTAATGTAACGAAGAATTACACGTGCTCACCTCGCTTCTATGATGTAGATGACGAAGTGCCTCAGGAAGGACACGAGGGAGGTTCGAGTAGTATATATAATGTTTACTAAAGGTCATTAGGACCTTAGTCTCGTTCTGGTCAAAAATACATTTTCGCAACTTGAATACCGAGCTTGAGAAGTGTTTGGGGAGCCCAGGACCATAGGTGAGTTGGCCATTGAGTTGAATTATATAATTCTTATGTGCGATAGGTTCGGTTAAGAGCAACGCTCGCCCACAGCGGGGTTGCCCGTCAGAACTGGTGGCCCACAGGTGAGTCGTTGATTCATGACATCCGCACAACTCTGATTCCTTGCAGGTTGAAGAGGATTACTCACACTTTTGCGCCGTTGCTTTGGGTCCTAGGTAAGTAGATGGATCCTCAATCAGTCGATGGATGCTGGATGAATGGGTGAGTGGGCGACCGGGTGAGGCAATGGCAATGGATGCTAGGTGCGTGGTCAAGTTTATTCTCCCGGTTGGGTCACCTTGACGCAGTGACCTGTCATGCGCCCTTGATGTGGGTCGGGAGCTCAGTAAGCTCCATTCAGTGAGATATGTTGAGAAGAGTCGTTGTTTTTGCCTTGGGTAATCTGGATGAAGACGAAGTTGAAGGCAACGAGGATGGCGCATGGTCAGGATCAAGTGCTGTCGTTGCTATTGCTGCTGTGGGAATGTGTGATTCGACGCCGGCATCGGCATCGGCATTTGTAGCAGTTGTATAGTCTGGTAGAGGTTCAGCTTAAACCGTAGTGCCATTTGTCGCTATACTTGCTAGAAGGTCCGGCTTTTGGGAGGAATTCAAGGGTCGAGGACGGCACAGAGTTTGCCGATTATGGGCGATATGAGCATGAGTGGCGGGATGGCGATGCTCAACAGCACAAATTACTGCCATCGTCGGACCAGCCGAGAAGTAAGACAAGTGCGAGGAAAGATCGTTGAAACGCAGCCATCGCAAAGAGAATAACGAAAAACGAAGAAAAAACAAACGAAGGAACGCTTGAGTTACACCCAACGCCCAATGAACAGTATTCAGCTTCATACCTCTTCCCACAAGGTTGAATTGCATTCATTAACATCGAAGAAGTACAATGTCGAAATTTTGATCCTCGATTACCAATAGAACCACGACCCAAGCTTCTCAACTTTGTTCGATGCCCGAGATCCAGATTTTTCCATATCTAGTCTTATTCCATTGTCCCCATCGTGTGATCCTAGCAATGAACGTCCATGATTCGATTGATTCCAAGCGCCAAAAGAGGGTTGCAAGGCGCTAGTGCTTGCATAGGTGATCCACAGAGCTCCTGGCTTCCACGTGCTTACGGAAGAAACGCCCCACTCCTCCTTTCGAGGTCAGATGTGAGTGCTTGGGTCAGCACAGCGGTCGGCTCCTCGGACGTCAGGTGTCATCACTCCTAAGATACTGTTACCCACACAGCCAGTTGTATGGCCTAGCTGACATGCAGGACAGTGGCAATCCTTGTTGGCAAGACTATGGTTGTTCCATCTTCACTGCAACAGGCTTCTTGAATTTGTCTTCTTCCCCACAGTGAGATACGAGGGC
>Ga0153965_1000248_pt1 | contig 11267 bp, 4 predicted proteins | sample TSFL049MetaG_FD_104707 | JGI IMG/M metagenome (GOLD analysis project Ga0153965, IMG submission 104707) | Attine ant fungus gardens microbial communities from Florida, USA - TSFL049 MetaG | ecosystem: Host-associated > Fungi > Mycelium > Unclassified | place: USA: Florida, Paynes | collected... | reverse complement strand
TATCATTATTGACGCTTCAGCCCACCAGTTCTTCCGGTCTTGGGCTCGCGACGGTCGAAGATCTACTCTCTCAACGAGCTTTCGTTTCCGTTGTCGATCGTTCTCCTCCTCCAAACACTATAGCTCACCATCCGAATCTCAAATTCTTCAAAACCGACATCACAAATGTATCACAAATTGAGACTGCGGTCAAATCGACTGTTGCATGGACGCGCGAAACAAAAGCTTGTCTCGGTGGTGTAATCAATTGTGCTGGTGTTGGTACAGCTGCTAAGATCATTGATGCACATGGAGAGCCTCATTTACTGGACCTTTGGGATTTTTCATTGGCTGTCAATCTGACCGGATCCTTCAACTTGACAAGGTTAGTGTTGAAGCATCTCGTCAAGGTTGAACAGGAGGAAGGTGTAGATGGAGAGAGGGGCATTGTTATTTTCGTGTCGAGTGCTGCTGCTGTGAGACTTGGAACTTCACTCTTGACCTGAGTGGTGCTGACATTGTTGCTGACCTTCGATTGTAGTACGAGGGTCAACCAGGCCAAATCGCTTACTCTGCAACTAAGGGTGCGCTTCGTTCGATGACTCTTCCTATGGCACGCGATCTGGCTAGGCATTCCATCCGTGTCGTTACCATCGCTCCAGGTGTTTTCAACAGTAATATGACCGTGCATTTCCCAGGCAAAATACGAAAGAGCCTGGAGAATGATGGAATTATATATCCAAGGCGGTTCGGTCAACCCTCAGAGTTTGCAAAGACCGTCCGATGGATATTGGATTGCCCATACGTTAATGGGGAAACAATAAGGTTGAGTGGTGCAGGAAGATTACCTGCCAAACTTTAAACCTTACTGTTGACTTTGCTTGCATCATGTAAGTGTAAAGAGAACAGAAAATGTTGACAAGGCAGAATGAAATGCAGGCCACGAGCCTGTCTGTCCGAGAACCTCTGATTCAATCGATTCAAGACCATTGGCAGGATCAATACAAAGCTTTCTGTGATGCTTCCTGTGATGATCAACCGCTTGCGACACACTATATAAGGAAGCTATGAGGTCGTCAGCTTTATACAAAGCTGAAAAAATCAAAAACGCAGATTGTTCGTATGCGTCTCATACAAGATGACATGGTAGTTGGCGCCAAAAGAATGACCCGGTCAAGCCAAGGCTTCACCAAGCGTATCCATTGGTCCAAATCTATTTTCGAAATTTATGTTGTGTATACATTATTTCTAAGATGAACGACAATATATGTGATATGAATCACTTCCTAGAAGAGCAACATGCTTTTTGCTTGAAAGCATGAAGAGCCAAGTAATGCTGACCACTGTGAAAGATGAATGGTGCATGCCAAAGAGTATGCCCTGTCTTGTTATGTAGCACTAAACCCAAGGATGTCAAATGTACTCTGGTTTTCAACTAGAAAGCAATAGAAACTCAGACATCACCTCTGTAGATAACAACTGAGACCTACAAGACAGAGACCAACATATGTATATACTGAGTTTACCTGCTGTCCAAGCAGTGAACCCTTTGTTCAAGCAGTGCTGTTGTGTTGTGGGTATGAGTAACCACCACCTCCTTTGTTCCTACATTGTGAGGGTATTGGTGAAAGGATGCAAAAGGGGAGTTGCACACTAAGACTAACAATAAGGTGCAGTACCAGCTCCCAATTGCATGCTAAAGGTTTGAGGGGAGATAACAAAAGTGAAGGTTTAAGTAAAAAGGAAATTAGAAATTATATGCAGCTTTATGTAAGATAATTTGTCATTGCATAAGGAATGGAAAATCTCTCTAGATCATTGTTGCATAGCCTCTCTAAGATGTCAACCCTTACACACCATGACAAAAGCTCCCCTGGAAAATACAGTTAGTTGATCACTCCTGGACTCTTCATACTCAGTTGCCCTCTTGTCTGCACCCCCAACACCAAACCTTATAGGTGTGATGCAATCCAAGTGTGTACCTAGCTGAGCCTTCCCAATTCTCCAAAGCCTGCCCAAGTTGCATCTGCTAGTTCTCTCTAGATCAAGGTCTGGGTATCACAAATGGTCACTTACTGTTTGTGATTGGGTTGAAGGTTACTTCAAAAAGTGCTTATAAGTGAAGTTTAGACAGTGACAAGAGATGTTATTAAGTCTGAGGTCTAATCCTCAGACTATGAGTCCTTATATACAGGATTGTAATAGTCTGTGCACCAGAATAGGCTATCATATGCTACTACCTATTGTTCTACATATAGTAGTGCCTTTGTACTTAAAAATACAATAACTTAACCATATGGAGGCTGTTCTTTGTATCAGAAAAGGCAGATGATTATCTATGGGTAATTAATTAAGTCTATGTATAAGCATTGAGGACTTCGTATCTCTATTAATAATAATTGCCTTAAGGTTGTTCTAGATTCATTCTGAGCATTATGAAGAGGGCTTTGATTGACCCTAGAAACAAAGCATATATTATGGTAGTTTTTGAGATATTGATAATTTAATATGTGGTACCATAGTGGTTATCTACTGATTTACCTGATATCTTGGCCAATATTGATCACCTCAAGATGTTAAGACTCTAGACCACTATCACAAATGGCCACTTACTGATTTGTGATTGGTTGAATTGATATTCAAAAAGCTCAAAAAAGCGAAGTTTAGACAAGTAGCAAAGATGTTGTTAAGTCTGAGGTCTAATCCTCAGACTATGAGTCCTTATATACATAATTGTGATGGTTTGTGCACTAGTATAGATCATCACCTGATTACTACCTATTGTTCTACATATGGTAGTGTCTTTGTACTAAAATGATGATAACCTAACCATATGGAGGCTGTTCTTTGTTCTAAGAAAAGGACAAATGACTATCTATGGGTAATTAATGAAGTTCATGTGCAAACATTGAGGTCTTCATATCTCTACTAATATTAATTGCCTTGAAGTCATTCTAGGCTCATTCTGAGCGTTATGAAGAAGGCTTCTGCTGAGCCTAGAACCGAAGCATTGATTGCAGCGGTTTCCGAGATATTAGCGATTTAATAAATGGTAACATGGTGGTTACCAGTTGATCTGCTTAATATCTTGGCCATTATTGATTGCCTCGAGACGTGACTGGTATCAATCGAAAGGTCTTCTTAAGGGCTTTAAGCTGGCTTTGAGACCATGGGAATTTTCAAAGAATTGGTGGAGATATGACCAAATGAAGTTTGTGACAACCACAAGGGAGATATGCATTTTAGCCTTGAGCCTATGTCAACACTTGATATCTTCATATCCCTTGATGAAGGGTCCAGTTGAGATTTTCAGTAAAGTTATATCAAAAGTAGAAGTATTAAGACTTTTATTTGCACTTGTTATAAGAGTCCAAAGACTAGGAAGAGTACAGGGTTTCAAGAGTAAAAGGATATTACACAAGAACTGTAGCAACTTAGCCTAAATAACTTAATTATCCTCTAAGTCTGAGTTGACAAGGAAAACTTAATGGAGTTCCTATTAGATTTTTTACACTACTTATATAACTACTATATGGTCTGTGCACTATTTTCCCACACCTATCATGTGACTCATCATGTGATATAACACCATGACTTCCTATCATATAACTATGACCAAGTGATACTTCTAATGTGACACTTTTCTATACTCCTTATGTATAGTGAGTCTAAAAGAAAAAGAAAAAGAAAAGAAATATAAATAATGACTTAGCTGTTTTGAAGTCATAACAAGAACCACAAAAAAAGAGAACTTGCTATTCTCTTTTTTTCTAAACTGTATTTCTACTTCCTATTGATATTACAAGTAGTTACTAGCTTTGGGCTCCTAAGTGACTAAAAGTGACTACTTGAGTCAATCTCTTTGAATAACTAGGTCCAAAGATTCTTCTTAAAAAAAGAGTCTATAAATAAACTACTAATGTTTATAACATTGTCTAAGGTTTATCCAATATTGTAGTAACTTAGTATTATGAGAGTCCCAAGAAGGAAATAGTTTCCTACACATTTGAACATTTGATCTATAACATCAAGATACACAATGGGGTCAAGATATAAATAGTGTGGGAACTTAAGTAAGCAAACCACATGACCAGAGCCATGTGATCACAGAACATTCTGGAAAGACTTGTGACTATAGGACTTTAGGATACAGCCACTTGTAAAGTAGTATAAGTAGTAGCTCAATCTAACAAAGAACTCCATCAAGTTTTTCCTGAACATCTACCTAGGGTAATCACTAAGAGCTATCATAGCCCTTCAATAACACTTAGCCTAAGATGACTTAGTTACCCTTTAAGTCCAAGTTGACAAGGAGAACTTGATAGAGTTCCTATTAGATTCTGTACACTAGTTATATAACTATTATATGGTCTGTGTACTATTTTCCCACACTTATCATGTGACATAACCTGTAACATCCTAAATATGACTGTAATGTGTGACATTTGTCATATGATACTTTCTTATACTTTTTCCTTATATAGTAAGTCCAAAAGAAAAATAAAATAAAAAGAAATATTGCCAAGTTATGATAAGGACAAAGGAAGGAGCAGCCAGCTTTAGTAATAATCAAAGGAGAAGAAGAATGGAAGGTTGAGAGAATTTTAAACAAATGGCAAGTAAGAGAAAAGAATAAGTATTTGGTAAAATAAAAAGGATTTACAGTAGAGTCCAATACTTAGGAGGGAAAAGAGAACTTAGAAAATGCCAAGGAAACAATTGAAGAATTTGAAAAAGAATACTGACAAAACATAAAAGATATGAGGTGACAAGAGAAAGAAAAAAGACATTTAGGGAAGAAGAATTGCCAAGAAGGTTTATGGCAAAGAAACTATTTGGGTGGTCAGACAAACAGTACAACCAAGAATATTGGAAAAGATTGGAGTAAAATTGGAGACAATGAAAAGATAAACAAGCAAAAGAAAAAAAAAAACATTAAAGACAATTCAAAAAGAAAAAGAAATTGAGTAGAAGGGATTGGAAATTAAAAAGTGGATAGAAGAAGATAAAGACAAAATGGGCAACATAGTTGACCTATATTATAAGTTGTAAAAACCCTTAGAATAAGGAAACTTAAAAGAAAGATAATATCATAACTTGGCAAAATAGCTAAGTTGATATTTATATATTTTATTTTTTTTCTGGACTTACTACACAAGGAAGGAGTGCAGGAAAGTATCACATGACCATGACCATGTCACATGTTAGCATGACATCACATGATGATTATGGGAAAGTAGTGCACAGACCATGTAATAGCTATATAAGTAGTGTACAAGAATTAAATAAGAATCCTATTGAGTTCTCTTTATCAACTTGAATAAAGAGTAGAATTAAGTGTTCACTACTAAGTCTTACATACTATCTACATTGATTATATAATATAAATATACCAGTTTATATATTACCAGGTTATTATTATTTTCTATGATAACTCTATTAACAAAGTTTATAGCAGCTCTATTAATGTAAGCCCTTAATAGACTTAGGGTTAGACTAGGGTTAAAGTTCAAGAAGAACTCAATAGAGTTCTTGTTGGATTAAAGCTATTACTTATACAAATATTTGTTGGTTTGTATACTGGTTTCCCATAATCACAAGATTCTTACTAATAACTATATAGTATTACATAATTAGTCCCACATTATTTATATTTTTAGTCCATTATATATATCTTCATCAGGCTTGGTGGACATACAGAAAATAGCTACTTTTTTTGAAGCCATCTCATAACAAGCTCTCAAATCAACTAAAGCCTTGGTCTATACCTTTTGCTATACACCCAAAGTGTAACTGGAATTTTAAAGGAGGTTGTCTTGTTATACACTATATTATTATAAGATTTCAGTACTACTTTTGACTTTTGCAAGCTAATAGAGGGTATATTATCCTTTGACTATAAATCACAAATGTTATACTTTACAGTTCCAAGGGAAAATTCAATTTGGGAGTTCTCTTTCCTTTTCCACTTGAAGGAATAGGATCATGGATTTCCTCAATTGACATGCTATTTACATTAATAGCCTCAAGAGAGAATTCTAGGTTATTACTTTAGTTTCTGAGAAGAGGTTTTCTGAGGACATTTGTTCTTATTTCTAGGCTTATCATAACAGTTTACAGTATTATGCAATTTTGCCTTATTCTTAAAACCTTTCCTAGTATATATCTGGTAGTATTACAAGTTCTTCTCTTCTTTTTTCTGAATCTTCCTTTACTTTTCTCTCTAATTGCCTTTGGACCAAATATTACACCCTAGACTTTGTCTAGATGTAAGGCCTTATATACTTACATCAATAGTTTCAGATAGTTGTCCTACATTTTTGGAGATTGATTTGTTATTTTATATATGATGAGCATATTTCACAGCTCATTGAGAATGACTTCTTTCATTTTGTCAATATGAACTTTGTCACTATAGTTGACAATTCTTGCTAACATTCTGTATTGTTCTGTGTACTTGACAAAGTTCTTCTTTGCTAGGTCCTTGTTGTTCTAAAGTATTGTTAATTCTTTCTTTGCTCCTTCCTTGTTATCTTGTTATTCATAAATATTTTTTAATTCTTGGGCCAAGTTTCCCTAGAATCCAACATTTTGTCCTGCTTGTATCTTGTTGTAATATAACTTCATATATGTACTGGCAGAAGCATATAATCTGGTGAGAACACATACAATTTTCTAGTTATTTGTAATTGTTACAAACTTCATTTAGATCTATCTCTATCAATTCTTTAACAATTTGTTAACATTAAGTTATAAAGACTCAGAGTTCATTCTAGGTGGATATTTAGAAAGAACTCTATCAAGTTCTCCTTGTTAACTCTGACTTGGAGTAGACTTAAGTCATCACAGCTAGAGTCTTACAAAATCAGGAAAAATCAGACCTTCTAAATCACTCTGCACTGCCCTTTTTTTCTTTGTAAAAAAGAAAGATAGATCTTTTTGATTAGTACAGAATTACTAATGACTCAATGAAGTAACAATAAAAAATAAATATCCACTACTATTAATTCAAGAGCTGATTGATAAAGTACAAGAAGCCTAGTACTTTACTAAACTTGATATCTGATAGTGATATAATAACATGAGGATAAGGGAAGGAGATGAGTGGAAAATAGCCTTCAGATCAAATTGTATTCAGACTCCTAGTAATGTACTTTGGCATATGTAACTTGCCCATAATCTTTCAACTCATAATGGACACCTTATTCTATAAGTTGATCATGAAAGGAAAAATCATAATCTACATGGACAATATCTTGATTTTCACAGAAACATTGGATAAACACAGAAATATAGTAAAGAAGATCTTACAAATACTAGCCAATAATAAACTATTACTCCATCCCAAAAAGTGTAAGTTTTATTAAACCAAGATCAATTATCTTGGAGTCATCATATCATAAGATAGCATAAAAGTTGATCCCACAAAGACCAAAGAGATAGCTAAGTAGCTAGAACCCTGAAACAAGAGAGAAGTGCAACAGTTTCTAGGGTTTTGCAACTTTTACCACAGATTCATTCCTAGGTTTGCTAAAATTACCAAACCTCTGACAAAAATAACAGGGAAAAAGGAGTATAAATGGAGAGATAAGGAAAAGAATACCTTCAATAAGCTTAAAGATAAAATAATGAACCCTCTTACATTAGCAATCCCCAATCTCCAACAGAGACTACAATTAGAAACCAATGCTTTAGGGTATACCATAGGAGGGGTGCTGTCTCAACAACAAAAAAATAACTCTTGGAGACCTATTGTTTATTTGTTAAAAGCAATAAACAAGACTGAGAGAAACTACAAGATTTATAATAGAAAGTTACTAGTGACTATAGAAGGACTCAAAAAATAGTAACAACACCTTATAGAAAGCGATCAGTTCAAAATATAGACTGATCACAAAATCTAGGATACTTCAAAAAGCCATAGAAACTCAATTGCTGCCAAACTTAATAAATGATAGAACTACAAGAATATGACTTTTAGTTAATACACAAGCCTAGTGTTAAATATAGGAAGATGGATAATGAATAGAGGAGTTATAAATAGATTTATACTCTGGGACAGATGTATAGTACTACTTCAGAAAATAGATAGTACTTAGCGATGGTGGAAAACCTAAGAAGGCAGACTCTAGTAAACAGAACAGAATGTTGGAGCAGAGTACGACTTTTGATAAATGACCTTGGCTCTAACTTATATGTTGTACCCTGATCTCCAGTTATGAGGTCAGTCACTTATTTCAGAATGAGGATAAGTCAGCAGAGTAAAGGTCCTAGGGATAGAGAATAGAGACAGAAGTAGATAAGAATAAGATTAAGACCAAATGATGTTAATTTGCAAACTGAGGAAATATACTATAACTATCACAAACTTCATTTGGTCATATCTCCATCAATTCTTTGACAATTCTCATGGTCTTAAGGGCTATGTAAAGCCCTTGAAAAGACCTTTTGATCAATGCCAGTTACATCTCAAGGCAATTAATATTGGCTGAGATATTAAGCAGATCAACTGGTAACTACTATATTACTATTTATCAAATTGCTAATATCTCAGAAACTGCCATGATCGATGCTTTGGTTCTAGACTCAGCAGAATCCTTCTTTATAACTCTCAGAATGAGCCTAGAACAACCTCAAGGCAATTAATATTAGTAGAGATATGAAGGCCTCAATATTTGCACATAGACTTCATTAATTACCCATAGATAGTCATTTGTCCTTTTCTTAGAACAAAGAACAGCCTCCATATGGTTAGGTTATCACTATTTCTAGCACAAAGGCACTACCATATATAGAATAATAGGTAGTAGCATGTGATGATCTGTTCTAGTGCACAGACCATCACAATTATGTATATAAGGACTTATAGTCTGAGGATTAGACCTTAGACTTAACAACATCTTTTGTCACTGTCTAAACTTTGCATTTTTGAACTTTTCAAGATTCTAAAGTACCAATCACAAATAAGTAAGTGATCATTTGTGATAGTAACTACTCAGTACTTATAGAAAGTCCTGAATAGGAGGAGAGTAGTCTACTACACTATCCTACTAATTATAATTTCAGGAGAATTATTAGGAGAAATAAATTACATAATTGTCAGATTTCTGGAATATGACATCCAGTAACTCTCAAAAGAAGGTAGACATGCTATTCCAAAGACCCAATTACACTTGGGAGAAAGACGATAATAAAGACTAAGCATTACTGAAGGGAGAGTAGTTCAAGAGCATAACAACCCAAGAAGGTGAGTTTGAGAGAGAGATAGAAGAAGCAGAGGAATTTACAAAAGAAGAAGTAAAGGGAGCAGTAGATCAACAGGAAGAAAAATGGAGATACAAAGGGAGAGTGATGTTATGAAGAGAAAGAATCTATGTTTCAGATTTAGCTATGCTCTGAGAAGGGATAATCACAAAGCATCATGACTCTGAACTAGCTGAACACCTGGGATATACCAAGACATACAAGTTGATAACAAGGAATTACTAGTGACCTCAGATACTAGAAGACATAAAACAATACATTGCTAGATACAAAAAATGTCAAGCAAGCAAACCAAATTGACAACCCAAAAGGAACAACCTTTACTCTAATGAAATACCACAAAATCCTTGGAAAGTCATCAGCATTGATCTAATAGGACCACTATCAGAGTTGGCAGGATATAATGGTATACTGGTAATAGTAGACTGGTTTTCCAAGATGGCTTGCTATACACCAATCAACATGAACATCACTGCCCAAGGAGTAGCCAAAGTGTCATAGGATTGAGTCTTTAAGAATATAGGAATTCCCTGAAAGATCATTAGCAATTGAGGACCACAATTTGTATCAAGATTTATGAAAGAGTTGTGCTTATGACTTGGAATAGAAAAGAACCTATTGACTGCCTATTATCCTCAGACCAATGGCCAAATAGAAAGAGTCAATCAGGAACTTGAACAATACTTATAACTATACTGCAATTATAGACAAAACAATTGGACAGAATGGCTATCAATTACTGAGTTCTCTTATAACAATCAGATTCACTCTAGTACAGGACAATCACCATTCTTAATCAACCTAGGACATTACCCAAACACAGGACAAGATACAGATAAAACTACAAAAGATTCTCTAGGAACCAAACAATTCCTTAAGACAATCAAAGAGATTAGAAACAAAGTAGAGATGGTGTTGAAGAGAACAAATGAGATAATGAAGAAGAAGTGGGATGCTGAGAAGAAACCTGAGGTCAAATGATCAAGCAGAGAGTTAGTATAGGTGGATGTGACACATTACAGTACAGATCAGCCCTCAAAAAAACTGTCTGCCAAACAATTGGGGCCATTCCTCATAATATGGAAGATCAGCAAATTGGCTTACAAACTCAAGATACTATCCACATGGAAGTCCATTCACCCTGTTGTCAATGAATTGTACCTTATGTCTTATGTGACACCTGCATTCAAACAATAGTCACAGAGATCCAATAATAGGGTTGCTAATCCTATCGACCAAACAAATGTGCAGGAGGTAGAAGAAATACTCGACTCTAGATGGAGGGGAAATAAATTACAATATCTTATCAAGTGGAAAGGACAACTGCTTGAAGAAAGAACATGGGAGAATAGGGACAAAGTAGTCCAAGGAGCCCCAAGATCATGTAGGGAATTCCATAAAAAACACCCAGAGTCCCTACCATCCAACTACCTGCAAAAACATACACCGACATCGCGAGGACACGATCTTAGGAGGGGAGTAATGTAATGAGTTCATCTCATGTCTATGATGAGGTATGATGTTCCTATGATGGAGGTATGACAGAGGTATGATGCAATGTATTGAGGAGGACATGAGGTTAGATGCAGTATATAGTATATATAGTAGTCAGTAGAGTAGTGTGAACCTTAGCTTCGTTCTGGTTAATTACATCACTTTCTTAACTCGAACACCGGGTTTAGAGGGAGATCGTAACAGCTTATACATTAAATCACTCGCAAATTTGCCTATATGTACCTCATACAAATCTATTTGGTACGTGCCAATATGTGCATATCTAGACATCTACCCCATTAATGAATAATAATTATCAATGTCAGACGCGACGATCTCGTGACTCCAATGATCTCTCCGTTCCTCGTGTCGTTGGTTCATCGTTGGTTCATATCGTTTGATTTCTGATCCTTAACATTCAAAGTATGAAGGATCATGGGAGTGAAGCAACACGGCACATTGACTTGACAATGTGCCTACCGCATCGTGCCGGTGCTTTCGAAGATCATGGGTCCTTATTCTCTAAGCCC
>Ga0153965_1000246_pt1 | contig 11275 bp, 11 predicted proteins | sample TSFL049MetaG_FD_104707 | JGI IMG/M metagenome (GOLD analysis project Ga0153965, IMG submission 104707) | Attine ant fungus gardens microbial communities from Florida, USA - TSFL049 MetaG | ecosystem: Host-associated > Fungi > Mycelium > Unclassified | place: USA: Florida, Paynes | collected... | reverse complement strand
TGTCTAGAGTCTTTGATAAAGTGACAAGGTGCTTTGGAACCTAATAAGACCACTAACTCATGGGTAAGTTGGAACTGACCTTAGCTAGGAAAGGCTTGCAGTTGCATGGTCTAGTAGCTCAGTGGTAGAGCATATGGGCTAGTTACCTAAGTGTCAGGGTAACTAGAGTGAGTTCTCCAGGAGAATCCTCAGTAATAATTAACTCAGTGTACATTACAACTCACCTCCAGGAGAATCCTCAGAGAATAGGATGAGGCTCCTGGAGGGATAGTTTACTACATATATACTAGTCCCTTAGTCAGCTGCATGGTCATTCTGGAGAATGCTCCTAGAGTGTTAGGGGTCTGGTCTAGTATGGTCCCTTTACATTTACCCCCCTTTTCAGATTGCTGTGCCTCAAAGCAATAGGTGTTGAGGGGAAGAAATTTTCATTGAATTCTGTCCTACAGATGTATTTGGGTGCTCTTAGGTGTTTACGATGAAAGTTTGCTATTAAATTGGGTGCATGGACTTTGAGCACTGGCTCCTAAGAGTTGTGTTCTTGACCATAGCCCTTCCATTTGATAAGATACTGAAATCTTCCTCTATGTCAGTGGCTGTCAAGAATGTCTTTTATCTCCCATTTCTCCTCTCTATCAATGATCACAGGTAGTGAATGCTCTTTAGGCCTGTGGTCTGGTATTGGGTCTTTTGGCACAGCAGACAACTTGATCACATTGAAAACTGGGTGAAGCTGCTTCATCAAATGTGGTAGTTTCAACCTGTAGGCCATAGGTTCTACTTGTTGTTCTACTACAAAAGGGCCTAGTCTCTAGTGTGAGAGCTTCTGAGGGAGGTGAGTTGTTCAGATGTCTGATGCATTGAGAAGCATCTTGTCTCCAGGTTTGTAGACAGGGGCAGGTGATCTCCTTTAGTTGTAGTATCTTGCCATGTCTTTTTAAGCTTTTTGAATTGCTGACTTAGCTTCTTCAATAGTAGTTCTCATTCTCTCTATGAATTCATTGATGGTTTCTAGGCTAGAAGAGCATTGTCAAGGCTCAAACCCCATGCAAGAAATCTGTCCAGTGTCCAGTAGAAAAGGGGACTGTTGGGTAGAGAAGTAGATATGATTATTGTGTTAGAACTCTGCTATAGGTAAAAGGTTATACCAGTCGTTCTGTCATTCATTGACAAAGACATGAAGATATTGATCTAGTTCTTGGTTGACATGCTCCATCTGTTTGTCCGTCTGGGGGTGCCAGACTGTAGAGGATGCTAATTTAATCCCAAGGAGTCTATAGTGTGGGGGTAACGATTAGGTTACCTGTGTAATATACCTTACTATTTCCTTTCAATTTCAATTTCTATTAATTATTTTGTTATTCATTTAGTTTCTTTTATTTTCTTATTATTGTTTAATTAATTAAGTAATTAATTATACAAAATAGTAAAAATGACATGAGAATAAACTTAACTTTTACTTCGAAAAACTATTCTATCCTAAGACAACCTTTCTCCTCTGAACTCACAAACCTTCCCACAATAGAGTTCCTAGGTAAACCAGGCTACAAACTGGGGGCCCCAGTCAGAGACTACCTGTCTAAGGAGTCCATGAAGTTTCCAGACATGGTACAAGAATAATCTCACAGCTTTTTCTGCAGTTACCATTGTGTGAGTTGGGACAAAGTAAGCTTTTTTGGATACTAAATCCACTATAGTCATCACTGCATCATGTCCTGATGATTTGGACAACTCTACTACAAAATATACACTCAGAATGTTTTATCGCGTTTCTAGAACTGGGAGTAGGTATAGTTCGCCTACTAGGGGATGTTGGCTAGATATCACAAATGGTCACTTACTTGGTTTGTGATAGGTTGGAATATAGATTCAAAGTGCTTATAGGCAGAGTTAGACAAGCAACAAAAGATGTTGTTAAGTCTGAGGTCTAATCCTCAGACAGAAAGTCCTTATATACAAAATTGTGATGGTCTGTGCACTAGGACAGATCATCATATGCTACTACCTATTGTTCTACATATGGTAGTGCCTTTGTGCTTGAAATAGTGATAACTTAACCTTATGAAGGCTGTCCTTTGTTCTAAGAAAAGGACAGATGACTATCTATGGGTAATTAATGGAGTCCATATACAAACATTGAGGTCTTCATATCTTCACAAATATTAATTGCCTCAGTGCTGTTTTAGGCTCATTCTGAGCAGTATAAAGAGGGCTTTTCTGATGCCCAAAAGCAAAGCATAGATCATGGTGGTTTTTGAGATATTAGTGATTTAATAAATAGTACTATAGTAGTTATCTGTTGATCTGCCTAATATCTCAGCCACTATTGATTGCTTCGAGATGTGACTAGTATCAATCAAAAGGTCTTTTCAAGGGCTTTTGGGTGCCATTGAGATCATGGGAATTGTTGAAGATTTGATAGAGATATGGCCAAATGAAGTTTATGATACTAGGCTTTGTTTGTAGGTAGAGATCACAGGTACTGACATACTGTCTGATATACCAAGATATCTGGGGCCACCAATAGTCCTGGAAGATGAGTTTTAGGGTCTTCCAGTGCCTTAGGTGCCCTGCAATCTTTGTGTCATGGTATAGTGAGACAATACATCTATGAAGGTCTGTACTTGTAAGGGCGACCGGAGCAGTACACTCCAGGAAATTCCTTAGTTAATTATAGTTTATGAAATATGTTACAACTCACCTCCAGAAGATTCCTCAGAGAATTAGATGAGGCTCCTAGAGGGAATAATCTATATTATATATACTACAGTGTCCTCGCGTCCCTGCATCGGATAACTAGGGTCTGAACAATGAAAGTGCACTAGGAGGCAATGGAGTGCTCTTGGAATGATGGGGGTAAGATCTAATATTACGTAGTAATATTGGATCAGCTACAGGGTCACTCTGGAGGACTAGTATGGGCTCCAGAGTCACGTGTTAGGGGTCCCCTTATATTTATCCCCCCTTCAAGGTTGCTGTGCCTCGAAGCAATATTTCCGGACTTGAAAAGAGTGTCAAAGTCTGTCCAGCAGATGTGTCTTGGGGCAGCTGGATACTTTTGGTAATACTTTGCGACGAGGTCTGGTGCCTTGACATTGGAGGCCATCTCCCAAGAATTGACTACTAGAGCACAATGAAATATTTTGCCAAGGTGAGCTTCTAGGGTGAGGAGTAAGAAAGGCTCTGTTGGGTTTAATAGGATAAAAAGACTAAAGGTATTGAGTGTGGAGCTAGGTTTCATGGGGGTTATTAGGTATAATTGATTAGAGTATTGTATTTGGGGTAGGGTTATTTAATAATGTGAGGATATTTATTCTCTAGGAGTATATTTGGTATTATAAATAAAGAGAGATATAATAGTTAGGAATTTTAACTTGAGGGATTCCACACTTTTGGGGTGGTGCTTGAACTTTTTAATTTATTGTTCATTAAAAGTATTTTATTTTTACCTTTTTTTAATTTTTTGATTTGTAATATAAGTATTTTAGTTATTTTATTTTATTTAGTTTAATTGTTTGTGTTCTCTGCTGAAGCCCTTCCACTTAATCAGGAACTAGAACCTCCTCCGGTGCCAGCAACTATCTAATATCTCTTCTACTTTCCACTCTGGTTCTCCGTCAACGACAATGGGTGGCGGCAGAGCTTGTAGCTTCCTTCCTGGTATTGGATTGTCTGGAGCGGCAGACAACTTGACCATGTTGAACACCAGGTGCAACTGTCTCAATCCGTAGGGTAACTTGAGTCGATAGGCTATCAGTCCTACTTGGCACTTAATTTCGAAGGGTCCTAGTATGCGATATGACAACTTCGAAGACAGATGTGTTGTTTTGATATCTAATGCGTCTAGGTATACCCAGTCCCCTGGTTTGAATACAGGGGCTGGAGACCTTCTTCAATTGTAGTACCTCATCATGTCTTCTTGCACCTTGTGGATCGCAGACTTGGCTTTCTCGGTGGCAGACTCCATTCTCTTTGTGAATTCGTTGACCGTCTCCAGGCTGGAGGGGTTCTGTCTTGGCTTGAAACCCATGTGGGGAATTCGTCCTATGTCTAGTAGGAACGGAGGTTATTGCATTGCAGAATGGACGTGGTTGTTGTGCTGGAACTCCACAATGGATAGAAGGTCGTACCAGTCGTCCTGTCATTCGTTGACGAATAGACAAAGAAACTGGTTGAGCTCTTGGTTGACGTGTTCCGTTTGTTCATCCGTCTGGGGGTGCTAAGCCGTAAAGGAGGATATTCATATACCTAGTAGCCTATACAGTTCCTTGGTGAATGAAGCTATGAATTGAGATCTACGGTTGAAGACAACGTGTTTCGGAAGACCCTGGAGTTTCCAGACGTAATAAAGAAAGAGTCAGGCTGCTTCTTCTGCTGTGACCATCGTGTGCGTCAGAATGAAGTGTACTCTTTTGGAGACAGCATCCACGACTATCATGACGGCATCATGTCTGGAAGACTCCGGGAGTTCAACCATAAAATCAACACTGAGCGTATCTCACCATGCGTCCAGAACGGAAAGCAATTGAAGCTCACTGACTGAAGAGTGTCGCCAAGGTTTTGTCCGGAGATAGAGATCACAGGTACTTACATACTGGCTGATATACCTAGACATCTGGGGCCACTAGTAGTTCTGGGACACTAGTTCCAGTGTCTTCCAGCATCCAGGGTATCTTGCGATCTAGGTATCATGACAAAGGGCTACAATCTGCTTGCATAGGTCCGGACTCCATGGTACATATATCTTCCCTCAGAACTGGAGTAGGCCATTGTTAGGGATCAATTCCAGTACTAAGGCAAAGACCTCTTAAGCTAATGGGTAGATCCTGAAGCTAAGGTGATATTCAACTGAGGTATATCTACAACAGAAGACTAGTACTTATACTACTAGATCGTCAAGGCACCGTTCTCATGGTACCTGACAGATATTCACACTATGTCCAATAATAGTTTTAGAGGAATCACACGATATGGTACAGAAGGGAAAGTAGGAGAGACATGGGAATGCGATCGGAGAGATAGCGGCTCTTAGGTGGGAACCTACTCACATCACTAAGCACTGCCCTAGGGTAGTCCCCTTACAGCCATCTATGTTTGACCACTCCTCAGAGTGTACTGCCTCATTGGCAGAGCTCCAGAGCTCTCGTGCTGCCTTAGCTATGGGTTCCTCTTGGTCTCTGTTCCAGTTCCCCTTGCAGATGTTGGACAAGATCTTCTGTTCTACACCTGTCAGTTCCACCCCTTCCAAAGCACGCACCACAAGGAATTCCGGTCGAAGGAGGACTATGTTCTCATTGTCCGAGGCTCCGTTTCTGTGATCGGCTCTCCTCGACAGTGTGTCTGGTTTGCCCATGGTACGTCTGGGATGGTGGTGAAGCAAGAAGTTGAACCTAGCCAAATGCAAGGACCAGCAGGCTTGACGACAGTTAAGTTTCTTGGCCGTCATGAAATACTCAAGGTTTTTGTGATCGGTCCAGATCTCTACCAGATGGGTTGCTCCTTCCAGAAAGTACTCTTCTAATGCGCGGATAATGGTTAGCATTTCCTTGTTGTGGATTTCATAGTTCCGTTTCACAAAGGATAGGGATTTGTTGTAGAACGCCACAGGGTGCCATTTTCTGTCTGTTGTCGACTGCTGAGACAAGACTGCTCCTGTGGCAAAGTCCAAGCTATCTGCTTCAACCCAAAAAGGCTCTGAGTCCTAAGGGGACATCAATACCAGAGCAGTGGTCACTGCCGTTTTGAGGTCCTCGAAGGCTGTCTGTTCCTTTCTGCTCCATGTCCAGACTTGTTCAGAGCGTGTTAAGTCGAAGAGGGGTTGAGCTTTGGCTGAGAAGTCCCAAATAAATCTTTGGTAGAAATTCATGAAGCCTAGGAAAGCCTGGACATTCATCTTGTTTTCTGGAGTAGGCTACTCTTGAACTCCCGTGACCTTGACCGGATCTATGGAAACTTTGTTCTCCGAGATGACTAGTCCCAAGTACTCGATTCGCTCCTTGCAGAACTCACATTTCTTCAGACAGAGAAAAAGTTTGTTTTTCTGTAAGACCTGTAATACCTGTCTGATAGCCTTCACATGCTCCTCTTCTGTCCTGGTAAAGATCAGGATGTCGTCCAGATAGACCACCATAATGCCTTCTGCTATGAGGTCTCGGAAGATGTCATTCATCATAGTTTGGAAGATAGCCGGGCTGTTGGTCATTCCAAAGAACATTACCAAAGGTTCGAATAGGCCTCAATTAGTTTGGAAGACCGTCTTTCACTCATCTCCGGGCTTGATGCAGACGTTGTTGAAACTCCAACAGACGTCGAGCTTGGTGAAGTATCTTGCTTCACAGAGTTGCGATACAAGTTCGGAGATCAGTAGGAGGGGGTACTTATTCTTGACTGTCATGGAATTGAGTGCTTGGTAGTCCTGGACCAACTGGAATGAGCCGTCCTTCTTCTTGATGAAGAATACTGGGGCTGCCATAGGAGATTTGGAAGAGCAGATTCGTCCAGTACGCAGGTTTTCCTCCAGGAAGGAGTCCAACTCCCTTTGTTCCACCAGAGACAGGGAATAGACTTTCAACGACTTAGGCTCTAAGCCCGGAATGAGCTCGATAGCATAGACCCACTGCCTGTGCTCCAGGAGAATGTCGAAGTCTTCCTTTGCAAACACCAATTCGAATCCTTTAGCACAGTCAGGTAGGGTAAGAAGTCCTTTCTGCGTTTCCGAGGCTTGACAGGCTCCTTCTGCAAGTTTCTGGGAGATCATAGAGGTGGCACAAAGGTCTTCTGCAGCAAGCTCCGGGAGAATTCTCATCATGAAGAGTCTGTCTCCTGTCTCGTATTCAACCTCGCAAATCTGGAGAGGGGTCTCGTCTCTCTCCGAGTCTTCTGCATACTCTGGAGAGGGTCCAGATCGACAGATGTTGACGGCTCTGGCCTCTATTTTCTTCCACAACGCTTGTTCCTTTCATATCACGCGGCATCCTTCACATCAAGGGGGGCATTGGTTCATCTGCACTTCTCCGGTTTGCCAATTGACCTCTGGATTATGGTCCTTGAGCCAGGTGTAGCTGAGAATCATGCTCTGCTTCCTGAGGTTAGAGATGGCCAGAAGCGTCCTTTCAGAGTGGGTCTTATAACGGAGGACTACATCCACCACTTCAGAAATTCATCCTACTTCATTAGGAGAGCTGTTCACATTGAACACCGGTATGGGACGAGAGATGTTCTGGGTGCTAATACCCTTCATACAGACAAAGTCTTTATCTATGAAGTTGCCTGTAGCTCCAGAGTCCAAAAGCGCCTTGACAAAATGCACCTCGCTAGTATCAGTGGTACCGATCTCTATAAAAAGGATGATAGACGTTTGGCAGGCATCAAGGGTGTTGGCAGAGAGTCGTCTGGGTAGTCTCTTTTCCCATTTCAGTCTCCGAGATAGGGCTTTCCTGTCCAGAGCAGAGGAGAGGGATATATCTATAGGTTCACGGATATCTGTATTGACTTCTTCTACATTCAATACAGCAAACCTATTTACTAACAGCGACCAGAGCGCACTTTTCACCAGTCGCACTAAACAAAATCCTCTTCCGGGGTAGAGCCAACTTCCTTTTCCTCTACTGCATCCTTCAAAGCTATTAAATCTTCGATTAATTCTTCCTGTTGCTCTATAATTAGCTTCCAGATGTCCAAGCGGTAAGAGCAGTCCTTTACGAGGTAGTTGGCCTCTCTGCACCAATAGCACCCTTGTGGAGGTAGAGAGTGTGTCTTCTGGACTATGTCTACATCCATAGGTATTCCTCTAGACAGTACAGGCAGAGTGGGTCTCAGTGGAACGGGAGGCGGAGTGGACTGAGAAAGACGGAACATCGAGAGAAGGGTAGACCGAGGAAGGGCAGAGCGCATGAGGACCGTAGTCGTTGACTGGAACATGGACCAGAGCATGGACCAGAGCGTGGATTGAAAAGCCTTATTGGTTAACCGTGCTTGGTTGATCCTCCAGATGGCTGCATACTAAGCTTCTGGATTGGTGTCTGCAGGTCGTCTGAAGGGCATGGTGGCAATTTGGCTCTAGATGTTCGACTTGAGGCCCTGGCAGAACTTTACTACCAGGGTCTGGGGGTCAGTGTATCCAGCATCAGAGACCAAGGTCAGGAAACTGTCCAAGTAGTTGTCCACCATCCAGTTACCTTGATAATACGAGAAGTCTTCCAGAGCATTAACAGCATCTGCTTCCACATTGACCGGAAAGAATTGACTCTAGAACTGTTGTTTGAAGTGGGCCCAGGATTGGATGGGAAAGATGCCGGTGTCTGCCTCTTGGCAAGAGAGGTTCTCAGACCACCTCGTGGCTCATCCATTTTTGAAAAAAGCGAGGGTCCATAAGATTTTCTCCTCATCGCAGCTAAACTGCTCCAGGGCCAGGCGTAGATATAATGTACAGGAGTTAAAGAAGACTCGACCGGAGCTCTGTTCACTGGAGAAGTCTGGGGGAAAAAGGAGTTTTGGCCTCGTCCACTGTTTAAACAGAACAGACGGAACCAGGGAAGGAGAGCTGACAGGAGGCAGAGACGTAGGTATCGGAGGCGAAGTGACTGTTGGGGTAGGAGCGGTCATGAGTTGAGTGAGTTGTTGTAGTTGGGCTATCAGGCCCACGAGGGTAGCATTGATAGTGTGTTCCGAAGCATTCTGATATTTAGTCAACTCTTGAAGATAGTGCTACAGGTAGCCCAAGGCCTCAGCGATGGCTGAAGGAGTGTCTGCAGGGAGTGACATCTCTTTTGGAGTGGAGTGATCAGAGGGTTGGAGTTTGTTAGCAGAAGGCAACCAGAGAGCAGCTGTCCACTGAGAATTTCCAGGGCTCTGACAATGAGATCTAATTCTACTGTAAAGGCGACCGGAGCAGTACACTCTAGGAGATTTCTTAGTTAATTATAGTTTATGAAATATGTTACAACTCATCTCCAGGAGATTCTTCAGAGAATTAGATGAGACTCCTAGAGGAAATAATCTACATTATATATACTACAGTGTCCTTGCGTCCCTGCATCGGGTAACCAGGGTCTGAACAATGAAAGTGTACTAGGAGGCAATGGAGTGCTCTTGGAATGATGGGGGTAAAACCCAATATTACATAGTAATATTAGATTAGCTACAGGGTCATTCCGGAGGACTAGTATGGGCTTCGGAGTCACGTGTTAGGGGTCCTCTTACAGTACTCTGGGGAACATATATTTTCCCTCAGAAGTGGAGTAGACCATTTACATTTGACCACTTAGCAGCATGTACTATATGGCTGGGGAACTGCTGAAGTTTGTGGGCTACCCTTGCTACTGGTTCCTCTTGTTCTCTCTTTCAGTTGCCCTTGCAAATGTCAGAGATTATATCCTGCTCTTCCCTCTTTAGTTCAATTTCTTCTAGGGCTTAGACTGTGAACATCTCTGGGTGGAGAAGCACAGTACTTTCATTGTCCTAGGCCCCCATTCCATGGTCTGGTCTTCATGACAATGCATCAGGTTTTCCAATCAAGCAACCAGGGCAGTGGGCAAGTGTAAAGTCAAAACAGGCTAGGTAGAGAGACCAATAGACTTAGCAACAATTGAGCTTTTTGGTCACCATGAAATACTCCAAGTTCTTGTGGTCTGTCCATATCTCTACTAGGTGTTTTGCTTCTTCTAGAAAATGTCTCTATTCCTCTAGTGCATGAATAATAGTCAGCATTTCCTTATCATGAATCTAGTAGTTTCTCTCTACTGGTGACAAGAACTTGCTATAGAACATGACTGGATGCCATTTCTCATCTTCTGGTAGTTGCTGTGAGAGAACAGCTCCTGTAGCAAAGTCAGAGCTATCAACTTCTATGCAAAAGAATTCTGTATTTTAGGGTGACATAAAGACCGAAGCAGTAGTGACTGCAAGCTTAAGTGCTTCAAAGGCATTTTGTTCTTTGGTATTCTAGGTCCAAGGCCTTTTAGACTTAGTGAGGTCAAACAGGAGACAGGCTATCATAAAGAAATCACAGATGAACTTCTGGTAGAAGTTAGCAAAGCCTAAGAAGGCTTGGACATCTGTTTGACTCTCAGGTATAGGCCACTCATGAACTCCTGATACTTTGACAGGATCTATGGATATTTCATTTTTGGAGATTATCAGTTCCAAGTATTCAATCTGTGTCTTCTGGAATTTGCACTTTTCTAGGTGGAGAACTAGCTTGTGCTCTACAAGAACTTTCAATACTCTCCAGACTGCTTGCACATGTTTTTTTACTGTCTTCATAAAGATAAGGATGTCATCCAAGTACACAACTACAATGCCTTCTGCTATAAGGTCTTAGAAGATATCATTTATCATAGTCTGGAAGGTAGTCATTCCAAAAAACATTACCAGGGGTTCAAAAAGTCCATGGTTGGTCTGAAAGGTGGTCTTCCATTTATTCCTAGGTTTAATTCATATGTTATTAAAATCCTAACAGACATCTAGTTTCGAGAAATACTTAGCTCCCTTAAGTTGGGAGATAAGCTTGAATATAAGGGGAAGAGGATATTTGTTTTTGACTGTTACTGAGTTCAAAGCACAATAGTTCTGTATAAGGCAGAGTAAGCTATCTTTTTTTTTAATGAAAAAAACTGGAGCCACTATTAGTGACCTTGAGAGATAAATACAGCTGGTATGTAAATTTTCTTCTAAGAAGGTATCTAGTTCTGACTGTTCTACTGGAGATAAGGAATATACTCTTGATGACTTAGTTTTCAACCCAGGGATCAGTTCTATTACATGGTCCCAATAGCAATGTCCCAGGAGTACATCAAAACTGTCCTTAGTAAAAATGAACTCAAAACCTTGGGCATAGCTGGATAGCTTAATTAGAGGATCCTAGGCTTCTGTGCTATATTAGGCTCTCATGGTGAGGTATTGGAAGCTAGTAAGCATGGTTTGGATGTTGGCCACCAGATGTTATGAACATCAAGTGGGACTATAGTTATTATTAGCCTTGGTCTGATAATGAATGGCTAGTAGACGAGATGTTGGTGATGCAAGAAAAGATGTTGATAACACAAAACAAAGACATTACCATACAGTAATGCATTGAATGTCTAGAGACTCTAAGAGATGATGGACTCATAGTATGGATAGGACTCTTCAGAGAAACCTCAGACTATTTCCCTCCTCTATCTTTGGACTTGTGCTAAATGGGACAACATCGGACTAACCCATTAATAGACACTGACTCGACTTGTCACTCTCATTGCTTCTGTCACTGGACTGTCACTTAACTAGTCACCCTTAG
>Ga0153965_1000243_pt1 | contig 11322 bp, 7 predicted proteins | sample TSFL049MetaG_FD_104707 | JGI IMG/M metagenome (GOLD analysis project Ga0153965, IMG submission 104707) | Attine ant fungus gardens microbial communities from Florida, USA - TSFL049 MetaG | ecosystem: Host-associated > Fungi > Mycelium > Unclassified | place: USA: Florida, Paynes | collected... | reverse complement strand
TCTGAGGATTAGACCTCAGACTTAACAACATCTCTTGTCACTGTCTAAACTTCGCATTTTTGAACCTTTCAAGATTCTAAAGCACCAATCACAAATAAGTAAGTGACCATTTGTGATACTATTATGGCTATGTGTCTTGTCTCCCACAGTCCTTATGTCCATTAGCTGACTTCTTTGTCACATGCTATGATCATGACCTGTGACTCCATGTGATGTGACCTGTGACATGACCATTTTGTGACTCTGTGGCAGTTGTGTGATACTTTCCCATACTCTACCCTAGTGATAAAGAAAAGAAAAGAAAAGAAAAATTAAATAATAACTTAGCCGTTTTTCCAAGTCATGATATTCCTCTACCCTTGGTCCAGACCATGTCTCTTGGAGGCACCTCAAACCTCTCATCTACAATGATGCATGTCTAAAGAAAATTGTGTGTATTGCTAATGCCTGTATCAACCTAGAGTATTGGCCATTCCACTTCAAAACTGCCACCACTGTCATTATTCCTAAGCCAATCAAGGACTCATACAACACACCTAAGTCCTTCTGTTATGACCTTGAGGAGTAACTCAGGTTGCAACACTCAAGTAAAGACTTGAGGATGATATAGGAGTTGAGGAAGGAAGGGAATAATACAATTGGTAAAGCATAAGGAATACAGAAGAATATCTACTGTATATATACCTATGTACCATGAGGTGGAAATGAGGAATACATGTGGCAGACATGAGGTCTGCTGAGTAAAGAACATGCCCCACTGGTGAGGCACTGACTGAGCCATTAGATATATGAAGTAATATGAAACAAAGAAGCAGTCCATGTGTAGAACACCTGGAGTCAATGAGGTCAATCATTACAGGGATAGCTTGAGCAACAATATATGAGGATGAGAATGCATTGAAAATTGAAGAAAATATTTCCTGCAATTTACACATGCTGTTGGCAAGGGATCCACAAAAGAACAAAACATATCGCAGACTCAGGATATGTTTTGTCTTTTTTGGTTGAAGGCTACTTTTACAATTTAAATCTCAGTAGTCAAGACTAAATTGACGACTGAGGTGGCTGATGCAGAGGGGAATATATATATATATGCATAGAAACGTTAGAGTATTGGCTGGCATGGTGCCACCCATGCACGACTATGACACAGCTGAAGAGTGATGACAACAGAAATAAATAGATGACTGCGGAGGTAACCTACCGTGACAGCTCACTTCAACAGAGAGGACATTATACATGGCTCTGGGTACCTACATATTGTCAATAATGTAGAAATTATGCTTGCCGTGTTTGCTCTATTTGGATCAGATCATCATGATTAAGAATTACTTTGTGAAACTGGTCATGCACCTCATCTGATCCCCCTCTGTTCTTGGTTTTGACTGCTCATCACAACATGGTGATCATGTGGCAGACGATGAACGGACAAAGCAACAAATATTATCCAATGTCATATACTCAGTTGACATCACCGAATATCCTATCCATCATCTTTCTTCTTCCTACATTTCTTCATCCAGGGAAATTTATCTTTCAAAACTGCGTGAAGTATTTGCTTCATCATCCCCATTAGATTCTAGATGGTTAAACGAAAAGTTTCCCGATGTGTTGGAATAGATGCTTTCGTCCAAGGGACAATTTGCCTCCAACAAATTGAGTATCAATCGCGACACCTGAAGTATACATGAATCAGCAATGTTGATAGAGATAAAAGAAGAAGGATTTCGACTCACAATAAAGGGAACAATGAAGTATGGACAGCTAATAATTATAGTTAGTAATGGGAAGACTAGTAAAAGTAACAACATACGAGAGTAAGAAGCTCAAAATAATATCAAGAGAGAAAGATGCATGGAGGACAAGAGCACCATCCAATATTGAGTAGACTTTGAAAACAATGAGTGCTAGCCTAATTTTTTTCTAGTTTAAGCTTACCAAGAAGACTGAATAAGATAGCTCATTAGTAAGAGTGGTGATATTTACATCTGGACTTACGGTATAAATAAGAGGTAAAATACATACAATAGACGAGTGGAGGTTTGCATGTGAGAGATACGATTACATATTCCCTCTCCAAAAACGCTCTGTGTCCTAAACGTCATAATAAACCTAATCAAAGTCAAGAGGACTTCGACCGCTGTCGTGAGAGTTCTGACAATGCTTTTTTGTGTGAAAATAGATATGTAAGTTCACAAAGTAAGAGCATACATACTAAAAGGCACTATCAACACTGTATCGTATATCAGTGAGATGCGTTATCCCGGAATTGCAGCCATGGAGTGGTACTGGCTTAACAGAAACTGAAGCTACATATGTGCCTACTATCACTCTAGACAGGGCGGCCTGAGAAATAAGATCAGTTGATGAATAAGTGCCGTACTGTTTTGAAAGCCTACCAATACCTCGGCTGTTTTCGACCGTCAGTTGACTGTACTGATCAGAAATCAGATTCTACAAACATACCTGCAGTGATGAAATATAGAATCAGTGTGACTAGAATCGAAATGTAATCGAATAAGATCGTCGGCGCACGTGTCTATTCACGTACCAATTGAATCCTTGTTCCATATGGCTCGAAGGCGCAGAACCAGCAGCACCTTCAGCGCGAATGAAGTGATCACCGAATTATTGAAACTATTAATATCAGCTACTTTGGTTCTTTGAGAGTCATGATAGAACTGACGTAACAAATAGCGCAAAGCCAAAGGTACACCTGGTGAAGGGGTAAGTCAGATCGAACAAAATCAATATCTAATCTATACCACTAAGAACATCCTAGTTAATGAAAATGAAAATGGACCAAGAGCGATGTCTTACTGATTTCGAGGCCCAAGTTTTATTATAAGCTGGTGAAAATGTCGTCAAGATCCATTCCATTAACTTAGGATAGTTTCCTCGTACTATATATCTTTATTCTGAGCATTTGGATCAGGTGTCTTATTCAATAAATCAAGGGAGTCACACTTACATCATGGTTATCCAATTACTTATCAAGACAGAAAAATAGATAGTATGCATTTTCGACCAGTTCCTCCTGAGTTTTCATGTGTTAGTGGAAACAGTCAATTGTAACCTCATGATCGAAGGGGAACATGCCTGTGAAGATACTGAACCTAGGAGAGAAGGGATGTGTGGAATCGTTGTTTACACATGGAAAGTCTCACCTGCTGCGGTATAAGACTGATAATATCATAAACCATCAGCGTAGCAATAACGGCTTGAAAAGGCTTCAGTGGTTGGTTCGCGAAGAATAGATACAGAATTAGCATGCCGTAAATGCAGCGTCTATGTGACAGTCCCTTCATGTCCTCGATATAGTCTTCTGGAGAGAGTCCGTAATGATCCATTGAGATGGAATAATAAAATAAGGGGTATTTTGTACGCAACACGGTGGGAATGCTTCAATTATATCAATTGGTAAGTGGACTATTGATATTTTATCTGGTTGTGTAGATTTGATGAAGGTTTCTGATCTCCTCAATCCTGTTTCACCTTTGAAAGACGAGCGCATCGCAGCTGTGATTAAAATTGATCACAATTCAAAGGGACGAGCCATTCTCGCATCTCAATTCTCACGATGAGCGGTGGAAACTTATGATAGTTGAAGGAGCTCTGCTACGACTGACATTCTTCAGCTCTTGCCCATCATCAATCAGTGCATTCATCAATTGTGTGATGTTGATTACTATTTTATTCGAGAAGCAAGATGTCTGATCGATCACAGCTTTCAGTATCCACTCTCAACTGATGTTTCAGCAACCAGACCATGGACGTGATGAAATAAGATCAAGGGAGGGTACAAACGGATAGCGAATACAGACACATTACACTATGTATATACCTGTGTCTTCATCATGTAACGTAGCTACCAATGTCAAAATATACAATGGAATTGATCTCATCATGCGCATCGCGCGGGCTCGCATGAGATCCAGAATCCAACAGGACAAGCTCGAACTTGGTGAAGGGATGTCCCTCATAGTATCGACGATGATAGCAATGGCTCTTTCCTGGCCAACGACATGCCACTGTTTCAGCCATGCTTTTACTTCGACTCAATGCTGTTCATCAACAATCACTAAATGCCGCCAACATCACGATCTGTGATTCATGAGCTCTTCTATCCAGACGAAGAGATAATACACTCGACTGGAAGAATCAGGAATGCTAACTACAGCCTCCTATCAGGATCACTTCTGTTCCAACATACTAAGATAGCAGTTGATCATCCATCGTCGTCATCAATTTCATTCGAAGACATCTGGAACATTCATGCAACGCCGATTTCCTCTGACTCCTTTTGATGCTGGTTCTGATGTCTCTCATCTAAATATCGCTGAGAAGAATATGTTTGAATGGCCCCAAATAACAGAGCCTCATCGAAGGAGAGTGTTATGATCTCAAACCCTGTGTTAGGAATTTCAAGATATATAACCAGGTCAAGACTATAGAACTACTATTCGACTGGAACACTATATATGAACACGCACATTGTATCCACGATGCAGATATAATTATAGAAGATCGTTACAGAGAGTCAGAGCGTGCAAGTGTCCTGCTTTGTTAGTAGCTGAGATTGGATTATACAATAATATTCCGCTTGCCACTATCATTATTACGACTATCAAACTCCAATGCATCCCATCACATTTCGATTTTGAGCCTCTAATGGATTTCCATCAGCAATGGAAATGTGCATATACTCATGTACATCGGCTAATGATGGTTCTGTCAATGTAAATTTCGTTATCTTTCTTGTGCAGGGCTCTCAATGTTGCAACATTGTGAAGGGAGAAATCGAGACACGAGACATGAGATCAGTGACTCTATTCGGATTTGCCAAACCTGGAAGTAACAATAATTTCGTCTTATGGAGATTACTTTTTGCAGAGCATACTGATGTTTTCTAAATTCTGATATGGGATTTAATCAATGATGAAGGAAGACATTTATAGAGCAGCAAGAGGGAAATCTAGGCTCCGACAAGGTGGCACAAAAGATACGTGGGACAGATGTTGGAGAGGCAGGGCATACTCTCAAAGCTCGTAAGTCGTGGTCCCAATACGAGCTATAGAGTAAACAAGTTCAAAAACCAAAATAAATGTACCCATTATCGATGATCTGAGTATATCACTCAAAGACGAAATAAGACAAGTAACAATCTACTTAGCTTTGCACATCCTGTTCCACCATCCCTCTAGATTCTGCACGGTACCAAAACGGTCTTGTCTCACCTCTCACAGCCGTGATTTTAGACAGGGAGCTCCAGAATAACCTGCGTTAAGCCCATTCGGGAATGATCGCGTCAGACAACTCATCATTTCTTGAAATAGTCGCATAGAAATTGACAAGACTGCAGCAACGGTCAATGAGGGCAATGAAATGACAGGAAAGAGATGCCACATGCAACAGAATGAAGGATGTCTGATTTGCGAAAGTACTGGCGAATTCGAGATGACGAGGGCGCAGTTGCAGAGGTTTGCGCCTGAGAAGCATCAGGGAGACATAGGCGGAACAGCAGCTGGAGGCCTTGCAGTTGATAATATCTGGGGTATTGGGGCAGGTGATGAATATCCTGGATAGATATATTGGCCTGAATGAGAACGTAGAGGTGGTATTAACTGATCGGAAATATAATTGGGTTGGGGTGCGCATATAGATGCGTGCGAGGGTGGTGGCTGCACGTAACCGTAAACTGAGCGGAGGATAAGAAGTTGGAATTATAGTCACAGTTGGAGTTGGGGGTGAAGTGGTTGCAGATGGATTGGGATCAGTGAACTCTTGAGAAGGTGCCAGAGCTTCCTGATGACTAATCATGATCGCTGTTGGTGTCGTGGCAACGTTTTGTTGAGGGTGGAAACTTTGATGTTCACAAAGTAGCGCGCTTTGACACAACACTCTTATGCACCTCACGTCTCACGGTAAGAAGAGAACAAGTCAGAGGGCTAGTGGAAGAGATCAAGTATATCAGCACTCACCTCACAACAATTACGAGGCACAGTAGCCAATTAAATCATACAACAAGATGCCCATATGCGCGCATAAAAAGTTTGACTGTGTACATGCAAGAGTAGAGATGTCACATGTGAGTTAATAATGTTTGGCAAGCCAATCAAGCGAGAATAAATCTGTCAGCACCATTTTCTTGTGCAGTACACAAAGTCAGTTGAAACCTGTGAGCGCCATTGATAGCTTATCGATGAAAAAACAACAACTGTATATAATAGACAAACAATGAACATCACCTGGATGATAGCCGGGAAATAAGCCGACAATGATGATCGGGGAACTGAGTGTCAAATCAGGAGATGATGAATAATGAAGAATGGGCAAACAGCGACGAGTGGAGAAATATTCTGAGCAATTTATAGATGTGAGATCACTACATGTTCTTCAGGCCCAAACCTCATTGTCGTTATCTCCTATGACAAGAATTGCCTTTGTATCCGGGGCAAGAGGACAGACCATTTACAATCACTGGGTGATATGTATAAAATGACAAACATAATATATACTATCACCCTGTGTCATCTCAGGCTCTGGTGTCCTTGTCTTTGAACGATCAATTTGCGAAAAACTTCGTATTGGAGCTCAGTGCCATTGTGGAAACTTGGTTTGGTTATTTTTATTTCTTGATCCGTCACTGCAGGCACTTTATTTGACGATGCTTATGGCTCAAAGGGCCGAGCATGACTAATTGGTTACTGATGATCGTGGATCTATCAATGGCAGAAAAGATGTTTTTACTTTGTGCATAAACGAATGATGAGTGGCAATTATACAACATCAATGACATAAGCATGGAGAAGAAAGTTTTGAAATGGAACTATGACATCAATCCTTATTATGTATTATTATTATAGACGCGTCTAAAAATGGTCTTAAATGTGAAATGGAGAGTTGTGATGTGCTGCCAACAAGTGACACACTAAACTGTTGCGAAATTAAATATGATCCGTCCTTTTCCTCGACAAGTTACAAATCACTCAGATCACCTCAGCAAGCTTCAAGGTGGAGCTCATTCACGTAACATTGGGATTGCCTAGATATGCACTTGAAGGACCTCGGTCAAGATATGAATTGATCAAGGGACCAAAATGTTCGAGGCACCAATTATTGATCGAGACACCAATCAATGATCTAGGAACAGAGAAATCATCCAGGAACCAGGATTGGTTGACAAAATACGAAAGACCTTTGCATACTAGTAAGAAAGTTTTCACAACGGAAGTGAGCTCAAATGCGAAGTCTCTCACATATTGGTCTATCAAGGACAAGGGTGCCAGAGTCAGGGACACAATCAAGCATGAATGGGTAGTATACATTGTGTTCCTCCATTTCGCATATATCACATGGTGATTGCAGTATGGCTTAAATCAATTCCTGTATCCATTTTAAAACACCTCATTGGCAGTCATATCACATTTAAGCACATGTATTGGCAAGCTCACTGTCATTGATTGAGGAATAATCATCATTATTGGCACTTTGTTCCATTCGATTGATCAGACGCTTTCTTTCCCAAGGCTTGGATCCTGTGACCTTGCCAGAATCCCTCTATCCCTTTGTTGCGGCACCACGTACTGATGGAGTTTGCTGTAAAATGGTGACAGCATAGATATTGCTGCCAATCTTCTGGTAGTAATGAATGTTCTTCTGGCTTTTCAAGAGTTGTTGCAGTGGATGATGAAGACCCAACGAGAATTCTTGTTGTGGTAGACAAAGGTGATGAGATTTGTACCTGATGAGTAGTATGATAGATGGCAACCAACGAGGCAGGTGATCGGACATCCAGGGATGGCACCTTTGTTTCTCGTGTTCCGTTTTCTGCCTGAAAAATACCGAATACAAAAAGAGTAAAGTATATATGCGGGGAACGGCACAATGTATACAGTATAACGGGTAGTATCTCCAACAAGGCAGAGAAAAATTATGCGGTGGATATACAGACTACATAGACGCATAATTCGAAGTTGAGCATAACCTACGAAGCACACAACACCATACTTCCTGTGATGGACCTTACCTGAGGACGTGTCTTGGGTTGTCCTGACAGAAAAGACAGAAACCTGACTAAATTGGGGAAATTTACGGACGAGATCCCCTCCAGGATCTGTTTTACTTTTTGCTTTACGTAACATCAATGGCGTTCAAGAGCGCACTGAACCATTGAAATGACGATCTGAACATTTTAAAAGATAGTAAATGAGCAATGTCACTTCCATTGATTGAGAGATGATTGGTAATCCTAAATACAGAACACACCCTCCTTCGTCACATGACTTATGCCTGAGCCGGCATGCCTTCCGTGATCACACGCGATCCACACGTGCTCGTAACCGCTGGAACACGAGACCGCTTCCTGGATGCTATCCGGTCTCAATGTCATACCACATGACAGACCAAGGATCTTCTCTTAGTTTTGGAGAGCTCCTCAATTCATAAGCTAGCAAGTCTCAAGTCGTTGATCCACTAGTTTCCACACCACCTGTCTTCGTAAGTTCTTGGATTGCAGTGTGGTGTCCGGGTGTGCACTGGAATTGGACGCTTCAAGTGAGGAGATGGAAGCAGCGGCTTGTGATATAGGAGATCCTCGTTCGGCTGGTCCAGACACCTGATTAATCCTCCGCTAATGATTTTAAACCACCTTTTCACTCCGGATCTTCTGGTCCAGACACATTGGTGCATTTCTCGTTGCCTTATATGAACGTCGACCTGAATTTCTGTCAGCTGCAGCTGCAGTCCTTCGTGAACATGCTATTCAGGATCAAGGGTTTCACTGTTGGCATTATTTAATCTCTTTAACATCAGTACTGCCGCTGGGATCACTGCTGATGCTGGTGAGATCAAGGTCTGTCGTTATGCAGTCACTTGAACTCCATGTGCTGAAATCACAATTAGCATAGGAGTTTAGCTTCATCGTCGTCTTCAGGCTCAGCTGATTTTCTTAATCGCTCAACCGCATTTTACTCTCCTGCCACCTGGAACAGCTCTGCCGATCAGGCTTATTCCTTTCGCCTTCATTCTTGCACCTCGTGACCACTGCCAACTGGCACCGATTGCACCATACTGAAAAGCATTAGATCATGCCGTTCAACGTCTTGGGTAATCCCGCCATCCCTTACAGAATGACCGTTAGGGTTGCTGAAAGAGAGCTAGGCTATAGCATTTCACAATCGCTTCATGAAAGTGGCATGGAACGTGCTCTTGTCGTCTGTGCGTATGAGAAGATAATTCAGATGGTCTCTAAGGATTGCTCACACCCGAGGATTCTGGATGGTATTGGTCTTGGGTAGCATATCATTATCGAAAAGGTTTGTTGAAGGGAAGGTGGTGCTCATGGGAGTGTATATCGAGAAATTGGAAATTGGAAATCCTTGATGAATGGAATATGGGAGAGGTGTTATGCTCAGTGGAGTCAGAGAAGGGGCGGATGGACTGGGAGCTTGAGCGGGGCTCGTCAGCGGTGTTACAGATGCTATAGGTATGTGCTGTGGTTCTCTTTTCTCTCTATCCCATTTGATGGTCATTCTAGGTCTGGGCTCGTTGGACCGCATATTTTCAAAATGTGTTGGAAGTGTTTCAACTTGGTAGATTGTAACAATCAATTCTCAAAGATTTCACTTCAAAAAACGACTAAAAAAGAACTCACGTCTTTTGTCAACGTCCCAATATTATCAAAGACGTAGACATGAATGCTGAGGTAGATGACATGTCGTTTGGGCGAGGATTCCTGGGCAAAGGATGTTATTCAAGTCACTTTTGTTGTCCAACGAAGCGAGGCAGAGGTTTTCTTTTGAAGTGCCGTCTCTTTCATCATGATTATTTGTTTGCTCTCAATTGACAATGATGTGATCCGGCAAGATTTGGCGTGTATTGTCATTTCATCTACTTGCCTTAGAGACTTGACTTGATCATTTCTATGCTCATCGTCAAAGAAGAATGAGTGCATTCTCGTGAGATCTCCCTAAATGCCATCAGCGCTTTACCATATGGATTAACACTTCTGACCAACTGTAGTATATTGCTGTGTGGGTGATTCTCACTGGCAGTCACACCAGAACATTGCTTTCGCACGCTAGACATTCCTCACAAATACCCGCTCAATTGCAGATGCCGCCTCCATTGCCCATGCCATCCTTCTATGACAACATTCATCCACTATCATATGCCGTGCGACATCACATGATGGCTATCATAGTTTGCGGATAGTGCTTGGAACGTGTTGACCGCATGAGGGGTACGATCCAACAATGAGGGTCTGGATATGTTTGTCTATGCTTGATTCCTTGATTGATTCTCTCACCATCGTTGCATTGATCAGCATGCCTATTGCTCCACACCATCAAGGGACGTACTACCTGTCTTATTGAGGGCATTCCCTGCATATATACAAGTAGTTTCAATCGGCAGCAGCAGTATAGGGAACAGCGCAAGCTCAGGTGCATTGCCTCAAGATCCGAGTCACCGGCACCATCTTCTGCCTTTGACAGTCTACTCAGATGGGAAATGACTATATAATGCAACAAAATACAACCGATCCTACTCATAAGAATGTGCAAGTTCTAAAAGAATCCAACAGTGGTGTGAGAGTAAACTGATTGAGTGGCGATAAATGGGTTTGAGAAGAACTCGTAACGACTCCCACACTGACAGCTATGCTATGCTCAACATGTCTAGCTTCCCAGCCGTCGCAAGTCATGAGGCAGTGTGGCTGCTTCTGATCATTATTATCTTGTTCTTATTATCATCTCTCATCCTTGCCCAGTCTCCCAAATCGAATAATGGCAACATACACTGAATCTGCTATGAAACGAGCTATCCGAGTTCTCGGTAAGTGTTACTCTGCTCCATCAGCTCAGCCTATTAGTGGTTTATCTGCATTCACTTCAGAATTTATTGGACAACTTCATGATCGATTTTCACGACGACTCATCATCAAATACTCTCATCAAGCAGATTTTCTTACTCTCGAAAATAGACTTAATAACAGCAAAAGGACCGAACAGAGTTTGACATTGGCCCAGAGTTGGTGAGATGAGTTTTCAGTGTACACACAACCCCACGTGTTCATCCGATGTAGCATTTTCGAGCAGGGAACTGACCTGACTATCAAACTTTACAAAGAGTCCCGACGGAGGAAACTCCTTACCCTTGGACGAGCCTCAGAGGGAGATCTGCTGTGTCAAGTCAGCGTCAAATTTGACGATCTCTGGAAACATCTGGTTTCTGAATCACAGAAGACAACAAAATGTGAGTTGATCTTTGTCTCGATCGCTTCCGATATACTCACGGCACCTCAGCGAAGCTCAAGGTGGA
>Ga0153965_1000241_pt1 | contig 11353 bp, 6 predicted proteins | sample TSFL049MetaG_FD_104707 | JGI IMG/M metagenome (GOLD analysis project Ga0153965, IMG submission 104707) | Attine ant fungus gardens microbial communities from Florida, USA - TSFL049 MetaG | ecosystem: Host-associated > Fungi > Mycelium > Unclassified | place: USA: Florida, Paynes | collected... | reverse complement strand
CTGAGACACCGAGAGAGCAAAACTTTGAGTAGAGCAGTCAGCTCTGTGGAACTCGTCCTACTCTTCAGTCCACCTATTCATTTGAACACCTCAAAGTATCTTGCTTGAGGACAGGACGCACCTGGGCTTCTTACTCCAACAAATGTCCTACCTCCTTCTCCTTTTGCTCAAGTTCTCTCAACCACTCTTTGTCAATGCACTCTGTCCACCTTGTGCCAAACCTTGAATTAGAAAAGTCCAGTTTTGTCGGGATATGGGACCCCTCAATCACCACTTTGAATGGTGGCACACACAGATAGTCCCTGTGCTCGACTGGGACCCAAAACAATGGCTCATCATCGTGATTTATCACCCATCCATCTGTCATGCCTTGTAGCATATGCTCATATCCATGAGTGGAATGCCAGTGCTCAGCTGTGAGATCCCAGATTCTCAAACCAAAAGCGTAGTCATGGTACGCCAACTTTGTTCCATCTCGTATAAATGTCAGGGATGCGAATGCTTGACCCAAAATCTGAGCATGTAGATGGCCTGTATAGGCATCCAAGAGACGTATTGCGTTTTCATGTCTGAACCTCAGAGCAATGAGTCTGTCGGCAAGGGAATGGTCAATCGGAGCAGGTGAGAAGGCAATGTCATCCACCCAGGACGTTGGAAACTTGCTAATGAGTTGGCGAGTTCGTGTGTCCCAGATTCGGACGTGGGAATCATTGTCAGACCAAGATGTGAAGAGTTTCCCACCAGGCGAGTACTTGGGTATGGAGGTAATATGCCCCTCGTCGTCAAAGTGGACAGGATCAAACTGGGCGGTCCCGTGATTCCATGAATAACATGTGGGGCTAGATGCGGAAATGATGATGACGGTCAAACCATCGGGTGCCAGGTATGGGTACGAGTGTTCATCAACATCCAAGTCCAAAGAATACGAGCATTCGAAACCTGCAGGATCCTGCCGATGCCAAACTTGCAGTGATCCTGAGTAATCATCAAAGATCGTGCATATAACCAGGTCGTTACATGTTTGGAAGGCGACTGTCCCAATTCGGACATCTTTTCTCGCCTGGGAGTCGAATGAGATGCGCTTCTCCGGGTGCATTATATCGCATATGGTGATGAGAGTGTCGGACAGAAATGCTACCTGATCTTCATCCGGGGAAAATGTAGCATCCCAGAAAGGTTTGTTGTGCATGTCAATATCCACAATTTCCCCAGTAGTTGTATTCAGCAATTCGACGTTGGAAGATTTCTGTGATTGTGTAACAACTATAGTTCCAGAGGGTGACATTCTAAAAACTTGTCGTGTATCAGTATCATCTTGAGTGTCCTTAGTGTCAGCCTGATTTCTTGCCAAATCTTCCAGGTCGAGGTCCCACATCCTCACACTTCCATCACTATGTCCAACCAAAAGCCTGTGGCCATCATGTGATGGACACATACTCCATACAGGTGAAGTCTTTGTCTCCCAGATCATTTTCGCGCCAGTCACAGAGACATCCCATATCTCCACTGTGTGTTTTCGATAGATAAATAGGTAATTGGTGAGGGGTGAATGAATAACATGGAGCCTATCGCCAAAATATTCAAAATCATAGCTGAAGGATACCATCTCTTGTGTGTCGAATCTCCAAAGGTAAACATGACAGTGGTTTTCACCAGATACGGCCATCAAAGTGTCGCTGGTTGGAGAAAAGTTGAGTGATAGCAATCTCCCAGGAGGATATGCGAATTGTCGGAGATTCTTGCCATCTTCCAGGTTCCATAATTCAATGACATCCTCAGACTCCCTTCCTACGGCCAGATAATGCCCATCGGGGGAAAATCGGGTGACGGCAACATCATTCACCTCCAACAGCCTGTTGCATATTAGTGCACCATTGCTAGCGTCCCACAATTTGACCAGAAGACGAGTTAGGTCTTTGTCGTTGAAGTTGTTTGAGTTTCCATCTTCATCTACCCAATGTGTGGAGGTAATTCTTCTGTCATGATGAATGAAGGCGAAATTGGAGCCCTCAATTCGAAACTGTTCCTCGCCCGTCTCGATGTCCCAGATTACTGCATAAGAGTAAGATTTGACTAGAATATGCTTCCCATCAGGGCTGAAGCAGGCATCACCCCCAATCCCATACCCAGGCAGTTGAGATGGGCCTGAAATGCCATGGCCTGTTTCGGAGTCGCAGACATACATGACATCCTGTGATATGGAAGCAAAGGTACTTTCATCCAGCGAGAAGACCACTTTCCACATACCACCCTTGTGGTGCTCTGTAGTGAATACCACCATTGGCCATTGGCTAGGTCTCCCTTCAGCAACCACAAAAGTGTTGGGAAATCTCGGGCAGAACTTTCTGGCAACACGAGATTGCTCAGGTGAGAAGGGGAGCGCCGAGAGGTACACATGAGGGGCGCGCTGAGAGATTGGAATGATGAATGCAGGAATAAATTGGAGAACATCGTGGATAAACAATGTTAGCTCATTATCGGAGTGGAGTGGCTGGCCAGCCAACATCAGATGTATTTCAGAGAAATGGTCGCGAAACACACCTTCCATAATAAAGCCTTTTTCATGATCAAATATCCTTCATGAACATTACCTGTCAGGCTCATGACCTCCAACCAGAACAGTAGCTTCTCATACATCACAAATCTCACTGCCTCCGTCATCTTCTCGTCAGATGGAGTCTGGATCAGGTGGTCCACCCAGAACAGAGATGAATAGGAAATGATAGGAGAGATGGCAGTTTTGACATCAATATCCACATTCTTGATGGTCGAAGAGTCCAAGTTACCCATGTTGAAATGGAGTTCCGATGACACCATGGCCTTTAAACACAAAAGAGCAAGTTGACGTTCATGAAGTTCACGTTCTGAGACACCCGAGAGGATGTGTATTTCTCGCTGAAAGTAGGAGGAGAGAAGGAAATCCTCAAACGACCGATGGTGGAAATGAAGAACAGGACCAGAGTCAAGGACAGACACGAGGCCTTTTCGAATCAATCGCAGTATATCTGAGTCCCCAATCCTGACTCCAGGAAGCATCAGGAGAACATCGTCACTGAGTGGCTGCTTGGCAAAAATCATTGCGCCCATAACAGAGACGATTCCCTGGATCTCTTCTTCGCAAATCTGTCCGAATGATGCTTCAACGACAGTGAGGTACAACGAGTATAACTCATTCAGCCCCTCTGTGTTGTCTCCCCGCTTTTTCGACTCAAGAATATCAAACCGTATCCTAGGATTCACCTCGAGGAAGTCAGCCACAGTCGTCACCCAGATAAAAATCCCTGCAGCACGAGGAACCAAGTGCTCAAGAGCCCTCTTGATCCACGCATCTCCCTCTCCCATTGAATTGAGTCGTGACTTGAGGAATGTGTGGATGTCATGGGAGGTATTATCTCCTGGCTTGACATCGCTACCAGAAGGAATATTGATATGGATGCTGATGGATTCAGGGAAGATTCGGCTGATATCGTCCTCTTGCCGGCTGGTAATGACCAACTTAAATTTCTTCAAGTGATCAACCTGAGCCCAACGCTTAAGTGTATGCAGGAGACCCTTATGGTCGTCCTTTCCAGACGAGTCGTGTCTCAGACCACCACACTCATCCAATGCATCTATCACAATCACCGGAAGCTCCTCATGCAGTACATTACTGAGTTTGGATAATGGCGTCTCAATCAGGGATTTAAATCTACCATTCATGTCGGATGGGTCGGGCACTTTATCGTTTTGGACTAGATTCAGAATGTGCTGGCGAACAGAGGGGTACAGGCGAGCAATGCCAAGGGCGACAACGCGCCAGAGAGCATCCGTAGTGATGGTGGCAGATTGTGTGCGGTCGAAACGGAATGATATCACATGGCGATCCTGTTCCCGTAGCCGAGCAACGATACTAGCTGCCAATGCAGATTTCCCAACACCAGGAGATCCTCTGATCCAAATCACATTGTGGTCATCAACGCTCTTGATCTCGTTTTCGATCTCTTGTAAGAGGGTGGTGCGGGTGCCTTCCATACATGGATTGCGCAAAGGGAGCCTATTCTTACCTATGGCTCGCACCAGATCGTCTAGCTCCTTCTTTGCAGCGACTACCTTCGCATTTTCTGGTACAAAGTTATGCGTCACGTGGAAGCCTACAGAGAAAACATAGATAACACACCTTGAAGACTGTCAACGCCGGCCTGCGTAGCGTGGACGGTGTCTGGTAGATAAATGACGCGTCAAGAGAGCCGATGTGAAACTGCAAACAATCCACCTTGAACATTCGAAATGCCATCAACAATGGTGGCTGTAATTACGGTTCAGACAAGTCGAACAATAAATATAGGCACAAAGGCCAAACCTTGTCCTATTCGGACCTCTAACATCAGATCTACCACAAATCTCTCCCTGAATCCATCCACATTCTTCCGTAATTCAATTGCTTTGTCCTTATGAGCGACAACGAGGATGTGTTTGGCTGCGACTAATCAGTCAGTCGTCAATCCTTCCCACACCACAGAGTACGCACCAGACCAACTTTCGAGCCACTTGTCAATAAAGTCCACCACTTCTTCCATCACTCTAGGAAATTCACTGATAGTGACACGCAATTCGTGGGATTTTGGAATGTCCTTGACCCTGTCGAGCTGGCCAGCTAGAATTCTCATACTCTCTGCCATGTTTTTCATTTCTTTGTGAGATTTCTCTTGAGCCTTGAAATGCTGCAAAATTTATTACTATCATACACGTTAGAAATAGAGAAGGGAGCCAACTTGATAGACGGCAGCGATGCAAGAAAACACCGATTTTACTATAGAATGCAGCTGCCTCGAGTCAGATTACGCGCATGCGTGCTAGTCAGTCGTGATTTACCTCGCTGATAGCCTTCCCGAACTCGATAAACATCCCACCCACATTGCTTACGGAACCGAGACGATCCATAATGGGCCGGAAATTGTTCAAGGCCTCAATTGTGCTCTTGATTCGTGTATTCAGGGCCCTCAGATCACAGTTGTATGCCTACACTTGGACTTGAGCAGGAAATCCACATATTGACAACAACCATGATGACGCACCTCAGCGACGATCCAGAAGCTTAATCCTGGAATAACATTGGGAAGTTCCACCTTATAATTTGCTCAAGTATCCTGAGCAGACTTGAAGCGATCGAGGGCAAAAATCAACCTACATTTGATGCCTTCCTGTGTTTCGGATACCAAGTGATCCCATAGATCCTCATACTTAATGCTGACTTTACACACAGGATTGCCCTTTGAAAAATGCCCAAGACTGAAGATTTTCTGTCGCAGAGGATGTTTTTTGTGTATCTCGATATCCAAGTCATTTTCTTGTTCAACAATACTACATCATACGAATGCTTAACATTGCCTAGGCATGTGGCGTTCAACTCACCATTTTCCTGTCAATTTTAAACGCTGCTCTCCCTTGATGTTCTTCTTGAGTTTCCCTTCAGTATCTCGGAGATGGCTGGCACCATCCGCCTTGTCAGAGTGCTTGAAAATCAATGATTGTGGCAATTCATGATCGACCTTCCCGATGAATTCTAGATGCAGTTAAGCCTACTGATAGATGAGACAGAGTTATACTCACCGATAATTTGGATAGTTGGTGCCATAGTAGCAGATTCATCTGGGTTTGCCATTGATTCAAGTAGACGGAGTAAGAAACAACGTTGCGAGTGGATGATGTTATCAGGTGGACAAGATCGTGGGACCATCTGAAACAGCTGCTACTGCCTTACTGAATACACGGGGTGGGAGTTTGATCATGATTGTCCAGACATATCAGATGGACGGCGAAGTCACAGGTGCCCTGGCTTGCATCGGCCGTTTTTTTTCGACTGACATGGTCTCCGGTTATAATTGGTTAACTCGCTGCATCTGTTATCAAAAGCATGGGAGACATCATGTCTTTGGGTGAGTATTGTCTTCCATCCTCACACGTATTTTCTCACCACTGTCTTGATGTTCCGATATACTTAATTCAAGTTGACTCAAGACCACGAAAAGAAAGAAAATTCTGCTAGTCTCGGCATCAACCGTAAGGGGAGAGCCGTTTGATCATATCGACCACGATCGATATTTTAAATTGCTAAATCGGCATAGGAAAGAAGGGTAGCAGGTGTGATGGCCAAGACCTAATATCTATTTGACGCATCGAATCCTTTTACTCGGGCCATGATGAAAGCGATCACATGTCCATTGTTTTCCAGAGATTTCTATTCCGCAATAAGCAGACTAGTGCTAAGATATGGAGAGCCTAAGTACTAAGATCGAAGCATACTCACTGGCCAACTCTTCGCAAGTATTCAACGCCTAGGATGAATGCAATCGCCCTCCCACCTGACCTCATTGGCCTGAGTCAAGTATATTCTTGCTCGAACAGACAAATTAAGCTCCACTGCCCCAGGGACTTACTGTCGATCGTATAGAGACCCGAGAAGAGCAAGGACTAGGCTTCGCGCCCATGATCCAAATAATTTGATTCGTGGTATAAGCCATCATGACGAATGATGTGAAGAATTATATGGACTGACAACGTGAAGATAGTCCCTCGGGCAGTTCTCTGTGAACCATGTATGAAAGGCACCTCCAATGCTATCTTTTTTTGAAAGAAATCGAAAGGCAGGTCAACAGTCACAATGTGATGTGCTTAAGAGGGTCTCCTGGTGTTGTAAATCCTGCTCTGGCGACCAGCATTGCTGCCCGGTTACGTAACAAGAATCGACATCTAATACCGTTGCAGTCCGACCGCAATCAACCTGTGATCGTCACTACAGATGCCCTCTGGCGCACTGTCACCTGTGGTCTTGCCTGCTTGAACCCCTCTGTACGCCAACATGTGCAACGTTTATGAGACATCACATGGGGGATGTGCAGCACTCCGAGTTGGTCTATTCAATTGTCCAGCTGATTCGCACATTCACTAGATGTTCAAGTGCCCCCTGAGGCTATCCCTTGGCCCAGGTGTCTCGTGATCAACGAACCTTACCAGGTACAACCCCGTGTATGCGCAAGTATCGTCTGCTTCATTTCAGTCTTGATTTTAATTGGGCCAAGAAGAAGGCTCAAATATCACCATCAGGGCAACTTGCATGCATCTGTTGCGAGGTGCGAAGTCGGCCTATTCCCAGAGTAATTGTCCCTCGCTCGTCATCATAGATAAGCTATGTGTCTCAGCAGTTCACTCGACAATGAACGCATCGACCAAAGACGCTTGCAGGTAGCAAAGCATCCTGTACAGTCTACAATAATTCGTGAGCCCTCGACTGGTCGAAGTAGTTGGAATCTCTAATACGCGCCTCTTGAGCCGTTTTCATAATGCCCTTATCTCCGAGTCTCCGAAACGACTCGTACAATACTCCAGCACAGCCCCTTTCCATCACGGTTTGTACAGTGAGAGGGATAGTGACCTCTTGCATTCCAGCCGACATTAGGGAAGAGCTGGTCGGTCCTTGGACCCTCTGGTGATCAGTTCTGCGGCACCCTCAAACCTCACGTCAAAACAAAAGCTTTCCACCAGTGTTCTTCAAGGCCATACCTTCGACGAGATTCGATTGAGTGAACTTTGTATATCAAGACTTGCCAGCATCGTGCAAGGACGCCATTGTGCGACGGTATTGGACATTTCTCGGAGGGAAAAAGGGATGTGGACGTGTTAGTCATGTTGATGAGCTTCATAATGCTGCTGAGGTGTTTGGGAAGGTGTTTGAATTTGTCTACGAGGATCCGAGTCTCAACGTTTTTGGGGTAGAGCAAGTGTCTGAAGGGTGGACTTGGGTTATTCTACGCACCCAAAGTAAAGTGAGCGGTGAATGGCAAGATCGCTTGCTTGGGTCGTTCGGCGATGAACGGATAGATATTGTATCCCTTCCTTCCCCGGATTGTTGAAGAAGGCCATCACATCGAATGCCACGAATAAGATCCTTATGGAATGTTTGTTCAGACGTCACCGATGGCCTTGAATGCACGGAAATGGGTTTCGAGAAAGAGGGGAGAAGAGCTGACACAGATACTGGTGCAGCACTGAATATGCAGTGGAACCCTCTTCAATGGGAATCCTGACCTCCTCTGACGGATGTAATACCTGTTCTGGATCTTGTTCCAGCCCCCACTTCGTCGTCTTGAATGACGATGGACGGATGCATGCTGAGGCGAACAATGGATGGTAAGAGGAACGGATTCAGCAACACCTGGACAAATGCTCAGCTGATTCAACATCGTGTACATTCATGTCTGAAAACCGTTGATGGAATATGGCTGGACTGACATGTTTTCACACATCAGTCATATTTGAGGTCTGGTCACGTTTCGCTGTCTTGACACAGCGTCGTCTCTTTTCTTCGCGTGGGAATACCGTACGAAGACATGTTTCATTTGTTCCTATTGACTCTCCCAATGACATTCCTGACGACCTCGACGACGTGAAGGTGGATGAACAGTGTCTGCCATGACGTTCATATGGGAGATGGGGATGTCCAGGTATCTACTCCTGCTCAACAATCTGACAGTGATCTCAGTGTCTCGTTTCCACCACGCTTGGGATTGCAGGCAGAGGATGGAGAGCATCAGCCACTTCTTGCAAAGCGGCCGAGAGTACAGCTGGACGCTCACAAGGTATTTCTAACTTGAAACGTGAGTGTTTTCCTGTTATGTATCGTTGCAGGCCTGCTAATGTTTTACCACTCGCTTTTCTGAAGTCTGCAACCCACCTCCAGCTTCTGCCGCCCCGATTTATGTGTCTCCCCTCAGTCTATCCCTCGCCAGCTCCTCTACGTTCTCAAGTGCTCAGCTATGTTATGCCCAATTCAGAGTTCTGAGAGATTCAAGGATGAGGCCCCTTTCATACGGCTCATCGACCTCGTCGCACTTATTATCAGGAAATCCTTGTTACAATAATGCTGACAAATTTATCACTGATTTTTGTTTGTTTATTGAGACTAGTGAAAAGTTAGACGATGCCGACCACGCTGTGACAGTTACGGGGAAGCGTGTCAAGATAACCGTGAAACAACTACTTCCTCTGCCGGAAGTGAGTGGGCACTCTTATCTCGATAACCGTTGATTCTGCTGTGTTGCGTCTAGTCCATGAGGACTCGTCTCGCTCCTTTGAGACTCATGTTATTCGCATCGGCATTTAGTTCCCTATGGTTTACCAACCATGCTGTATCCTTACTGAAGGTATGTTGGGTGTTCTATGCTTCTGTATCCGTTTGATGAACATGGCAATTTATGATTAGAGATCAACATCTGGTGCTTGATAGTTACAAAGCTGTTGCCTAGGAATCTATGATGCAAATTGGGGCTTTGTAAGCATGTTCAAGATGCCTACATTTTTATTGAACGATTATGACGTGCACGTTCGTATTGACTGCTTGTGCTTGATATAGGTAGCTTTCCCCTCGTTTATCGCATTGCCGCATGTTCATACTAGCAGAAATGACTGATGCTAGTTGTTGTGTTATTCCAATCCAATGTATCTCTCGAATACCAGAGCTCATGATGCCCGCGTGCAAGTTTAGATTTATGGATTGTCTATCTCAAGATATCTCGAGTCAGCTACTATAGTGCCTATAGGATTCTCAGTGCGTCTCATATGTCTAACTGTGAGTCGTCCGTCTCAGGAACAAATACCATTCCCCTGTGTCCACCTTTCCTTCGATTGTAGAGGGTTTTCGACGTGTTATGTCATAGGTTACAAGGCTATTCCAGGGAAGCTGTCTGCACCAAGGATCATTTGAATAGTCAGCCGTCATCAGCTCTCAGTCAAGCTGGCACAAAATTTGGACTATGACTGTTGGGCAAGTCGATCACCGAACCATTTGTCAGGCACATTACAATGTCTTTACAATGTATTATGTATTCGGTTACTTGATCAAAGGGACCGGATTTCATTGACCTGCTTGGAATTTTCTAGAATCTCGTAGTTGACTCATCAGCTAGAGGGATGGCGCCTCACCACCGGTCGACGACTTGATTCACCTAGATATTCGAGCCAAGCTTTAATAGAGCTGAATTCGTGAAGTATTGTAAATGGATCGACAGGGCCGAAACACTGGAATGAAACTAATGCCAAGCATTTCCCGGTATGGTCACTAGTTCGCTTTCGGCAAATGTCGGATGCTCATCACGTGAGGATAGGATTATATTTCTAAAGAGGGTAGTGATTTAGTTGCACGGTAACTCAAACCCACGTCGATGTATCTCTCCCAGTGGCTCAATTTCCAGCTAGCACATCTCCACAAGTACTAGAGCGGGTCTGTGACTCTCCACCTTCCCTCCTATCCAATAATTGCACTAGCCAGGGTTGTGACTCCCCTTGGGAGACAAAAGTGAGGCTCCAATAACGATAGCATCATAGCGATTCTCTGGACTTCGGGGGTAGGGGAGTCGAACTCAGATGCTGTCGTCTACGAGACGAGTCACTCACTCCATTCGCACTCGGGTTGTCACTGCTCATCACTTCTCATTGCACTCGACATCCATAGTGGTTTCGTCTCTCTGGCCTAGTGTCGGAGGGGTTGGACGGCACAAATGGTCGTGGTGCTGTCTCGCGTTCTTGCACCTGAGATGAGGGTCGAATGCCGCGCCCATTCTCCACAAATCAAGGCGATCTCTTATGGACTCAAGAGCACTCTCACAACTCTCCTCAATCAACGTATACCGTTGTCTTGTGGTAGTGTGAGCAAGAGGTCATTGTCTTGGGATTAATCTTTGATTGCTGATGCTTACAGCACATCGTTCACCCTCTCTTCTCACGTGGATTTGAATTGTATCAGTTTCTGCAATCAGTTGCGGCTCCATCTGCGCTGTATCTGTTCGCTGCGTAGCCCACTGTTCTCGACGTCGAGGCTCATAGTCCCCGTCAACGGCGATGTTTGCGATGCCCTCATTGACCTCGTCGACCATTCCGACGCCCTTGTCTTCGCTGCTTCTCCCCGCCATTCCACAACACCGCCTCAGCCCTCGTACAGTGGGAACAGCTGTTTGAGTTCTTCACATCGCAGAGCCTCCAACACCTAGCTCGAACCAATTCTGTCTTGTCCTTCTGCATAGCCTCACCGCGTAGAACCCTTCCATCATTCTCCTCCCTCCGATTCTCCACATCGACAAGGTCTCAAACAGGGATGCAACCGCAAGGAATCAAACAGGCTGTTCTCAGACTTCTTGACAGACTAGTGATGCGCTGCAACTAGGAAAGGGCTACATCAAAATTGCAACCATGCTCAAAGACATAGCCGGTTGTCATACCTTCTGAATTGCGACATCCTCGCTGCCCGTGTCGATACCGACTACAACGACAAATTAGGTTGGTCCCCCTTCCTTCCTTTCCTCACACCGACCATTCAGCCTTG
>Ga0153965_1000240_pt1 | contig 11367 bp, 20 predicted proteins | sample TSFL049MetaG_FD_104707 | JGI IMG/M metagenome (GOLD analysis project Ga0153965, IMG submission 104707) | Attine ant fungus gardens microbial communities from Florida, USA - TSFL049 MetaG | ecosystem: Host-associated > Fungi > Mycelium > Unclassified | place: USA: Florida, Paynes | collected... | reverse complement strand
TGATCTCCTTGTCGTATCATATATAGTCTACGATAATTCGTGAGGCATTGATTGAACAAAGTAACTGCGTGAGAATCTCTAATACATGCCTATTGAGCCGTTTTCACTACGCCTTTAACTCCAAGTTTCAGAAATGACTTGTACAACCCTCTGTTGCGGCCCCTTTTCGTCATGATCTGTACAATGACAGGGATCTACTTCCACTAACCCGTAACGGTACTTGACCTGACAAAGAGGGTGGTGACCTCTGGCAGTCTGGTCATCGAAGGAGAACTGGATCCTCCAGTGGCGACATGTGGCACCCTCGAACCTGTTCAAATTCTCATGTCAAAACGAAGGCTTCCCACCAGTGTCAACAACTATTCTTCAAGGCCATACCTTCGACTAAATCCGATTGATTGAGCTTCTCTCTCCTTTCTTGAACATCAAAAGGCTTGACAGCATCATGTCAGATATACCATTCTGCCAGGGAATATCTCGACAAATTTGGAGGGGAAGGGGGGTGTTTCAATTTGTCTACAAGGGTCTGAGCCTCCTTGTTTGTGGGGTAGAGCAGGTGTTTGGGAAGTCGGAAGGCTGGGTTTGCATTCATGACACGTGAGTCTGCGTACCTGAAATGGTGAATGGCAAGATCATTTGCTTTCTTCAACTTGGGTCGCTGAATGGTATCGGTGATGAACAGATATTACATCCCTTCCTTCCCTGGTTCGTCAAAGAAGGCCATCATATCGAATGCCACAAACAAGGTCCTTATGGAATGTTCGTTCCTAACACCACCGATGGCCTTGGATAGAATTGGGCTTCGAGAAAGTGACGAGAGGAGAAGAGCTGGCATGGATGCTGATGCAGTACCGGATATGCGGCGGAATTCTCTTCAGTCCTCTGATGGGATATAATGCTGATTGAAGCTGAGATGAAACTTGATTCCACCTGAAACCAAGGAGCCGTTTCAGCATCTCAACCTTTGCGACGGGTGGTGGAAAATTATGATAATTGAAGAAACTCAACTGTGGCTCGGATTATTCTCCATGATTTTCCATTAAATTCACAGATGGTAACAAACAGGTTCTAAAAGGTCTTGAGTGAGCTGAAACAAGTGCTATTCAATTCTATATCAATCAGTGGATACTTGGCGGTGTAATCATCACTATGGTCTTCTAGAAGCAAGATGTCGGATAAATCACATCTTTGATATGCAGTGAAGCTTCCACTGCTTTTCTTACATCCTGATGATACCTTCACCTTGAAGCGCCTGCCTACACCTTCAATTCGCATAACACAGCCACCGTGACTCACCACTTCTCACCGGTCTCGACGACCTAACATTGTCTGTCTTCGAGTCTCGCGCAAATTGCTATCCCTCCTTTGAACTCGCCGCTGGCGGAGAGCTCTTTTACTTTCTCCTTGTTTACAGAGCACGATGCCGTCACCATCACTCTGTTGTCGATGCTATTGACTACCTCCACCACAGAGTCCGTGCTTGAATCTGATTTCTGATGAAGCCAAGTCCTTTATCCGACGTCTCGCCGCCCTCGATCTACTCCATTGTCCCACCCAGGGGTTTTATGTGACTTTGGCTTACCCCCACCCCCACCATCACCACCACTACCGACACACCACTCCACGTCGACCTCTCCCTCGACGTCACAACTGGAGTCCTAGGGCAAAGTGGCACAGCGCCTTGACCGATATAAGGGCCACCAACAAGTTTAGCTACTTTACTGCTACTGCTGCTGCGAGTCACTCGAGCACGCAAAGCAGTGGTGGATGGAATAACCAATATCCAAGTCCACGCGTCGTTACTCAAACACTGTCGGAGGAGGAGGAAGAGAAGGATGACCTTGGCCGAGGCGACACTATGTCTGGGTTTTTTTGAACCTGCTCACCGAGAATTGTCGCTTCCTTGCACGGATTGAATCGGGAAAAATCTAGATGATTTTCTGACGCTTCTTGTAAAGTAGAAAATCATATCACGCTTTTGAAAATTCAATGAACAAAAAATCTGAGAGCAGCTACCAGAGGGTGACTGGGATATACAGATATCAATAAATACATAATATGTTGTGTCAAGCTCATACACCATTGTTCTCGAGAACTGAGATGTCCAGCCAATCACACCAGTCTTGTCACGATTCAATTCGAGTCATTATCTTTCTCTTTCTCTCACTCTCTCTTGACCGTATAACAGTATGGGCTAAATCTTTCCAGAATTGCACATGAGGAAACCAACTATTCGGCTGTATAGTTTCAAAAAGGCAGGTGTAACGGAAACATACGAGATCAAAATGAACAGGGGTACTAACAAAGTTCAAACACCCGATCAAACATCACTAGGCACGGAAATATTTTATCGAAGTCCATCTATGCCTAAAGTATCGCGAAATCTGGCTCTCTTTGCAAATTTGAAGGAGGAACTCTGGTTCTCTGTGTCAATAACAATTCTCAACCGATATCACTTCTTTGTCTGCAATGGTACCTTCTCAAAAGCAAAATTACGCCAATTCAGAGGAGACATTCTTAGACCAAGGTTGGTTGACCTTTTTTATTCGAAAACAAATACAGCTCTTGGTGATGAAGCCGAAGAACAGACAATTCCTGCACAGGAGCAAGATTGGGAGTCTCAAAAAATATTTTGTAACTCATTCTTCTGTTTGTAACAGAATTCAAACAACTGCAAACGTTATCATAATCTCAATTATCTTTCGAGAAAGTTGACGTTCTTATCAGGCTTTCTTATCTCGTTCGATCCTATAAATGGTTTTTTTACCCATGGCTGCTGCTCCACGAAAACTACGATGTGTGAGAGACAATATACAGGGTCCATAAATCATTTATGGCGTCTAAACTTGCTTTATACCGGTCAAAGGCGCTGTGCCAGTTTGCTCTAGGACTCCAATTTTGTCTCAATGTGGGGGATAGATCAGTGTGGGATGGCGAACGGGGTGTCAGTGGTGTTGGTGGTGTCAGTGTTGGTGGTATGCCAAGGGTCGCGTAAAACCCCCTGGGTGGTGGGACGATGGAGGGCGGCGAAACGTCGGATAAAGTATTTGACTTCACCAGAAATGGGGTTCCAGTACGGCCTCCGAAAGTCGATTTCGGGATCAGCATTTTGCTGGGCAAGGGCCATGGTGTTGTCGGCACAAAAAGGGGAGTAACCGCAGGGGAGAACGTAAGTGATAATGGCTGTGCAGAGAAAGAAATGAGCCTGCGTTTCGTTGGTGTTTGCGTGTGGAAGCGATCATACCTGTGCACCAGATCTACACGGGTTTTCCGTGGTCAATATTTTGTTACAACTCCGGGGAAAACATAGCCAAAAAAGCTGGCAAGAGAGGTGAGTTGCTCATTGGGAGAACGCAGATGTGAGAAGATGAGCAAACAGGGTGAGTGGAAATGGAAAGTTGACAATGTTGGGGTCATTGGAGCAACGGAGGATGTTCTTGGGTCTCTCAAGTAGGTGAAGGGAGGAGGGGTGAGAGAGGGAAAAGCAAACGTACTTGAAGTCTCTGGACGATTCCATGGTGGTGAAGGCAGTTGACGGCGTCGAGAACGGAGCAGATGACGGTGATGGCGTCGTGCTGGGTAGACTTGCCCTTTGCGAGGATGCGGTCAAAGGGCTCTCCGCCGAGGGTAAGCTCAAAAGAGGGTAGTATTTTGTGCTAGACTCGAAGCCTGGAGAGACAGACGATGTTGGTGAGAACTCTGCCCAGACGCTGACTTTGCTTCCTTCTAAGCTGAAGGTACAACTTAGTATTGACACATTGATTGAGGTCTGAGAAGTGGTGAGAAAAAATCGTGCCTCATGTCACAGTGGCTGTGTTACGCAAAAGTACAACAGACAAGGGGAAGGTGTCATCGGGATGTAAGAAAAGAAGTGGAGGCTCCACTGGATATCAGAGATGTGATTCATCAGATATCTTGCTTCTCGAAGACAATAGTGATGAACATTACACTGCCATGTGTTGGAAGGACTAGTGCTCATGACGTACGACCGTTGGCTATGACTTTTCTTCTTTTTCTTTCTCGTGGCTATAATCTGAAACATGACTCCGTATAGATAGCATAAAATCGCTCTCCTTACTTTCAGTCGTTTACCACGTCAGTCAATGTCTGAACCTACTTATCTTAGTACCAAGTATCCACTGATTGAGAACCGACATACCAAATAGCATTTTCTGAAGCTTGAGACTTTGCGAAACCTGTTTGTGAGAACAGCTATCAATTGAATGGCAGAGCCTCGAGAGTAACGCGAGCCACAGCCAAGTGTCCTCAGTTATCATATTTTTCCATCACCCATCATGAAAGTCGAGATGCTTGAATGGCTCATCAGTTTCCGCTAAGATCAAGTTTCATCGAAGCTACGATCTGTGATACTGGGCTGAGAATGTTTGACCTTGATCAGATTTTATAGTCTGCGCGCAACCGAATAGAACATTTGTCTAATAACACCAGTTCATATATAATCAAACCATTTTCAACGAGTCGTACAAAATACCTCCCTCCTGCAAATTCCACTTCAAATGGCTGACCAGTATGGATTAACACCACAAGATTACGCTGATAACCTGACGAGCCTGTCAAATTCACGTTACGGCCAAGGTGTGCTGTTCTTTATTGTATTGTTTATGAAGCAACAGCTGAAGCCTACTCAAGTCATTATTGCTACACTGCTAGTATATGATTTTATCGATCACATTCCTCAACAGGTGAGTCTTTCCATTTGTAATTAATGATTCCACATCTCTTCTCTCCTAGATCAAGCACCTCTACAAGCATGTTTCTCATTCAATGGCCGACTTTTGTCACTGACATATGAAAACTCAGAAGGAAGTGGTCAAAAATCATCTATTTTTCTATTTTTATACTCAACTGGACAACCATGATGTAAGGGCGACTCTCTTACTCTATTGAATAAGACAATTGATCCAAATTTTCAGAATACTCTCATATAGTACGAGGAAATTATCTGACATAAATCAAATGCATATTCATTACAACTTCACCAGCTGACAATAAAGCCTGGGCATCGAAATCAGTGAGGCATTACTCTTAATTCAGTTTTGATATCTTCATTGAATAGGATGTCATAGTGGTATAGGTCGAATGTATTTGCTTCTCGCTCTGACCTACCCCTTTGCTAGGTGTATATTTGAAGTGCTATCTATTGAGTGAGTTTTGTCATGGCTCTTGAGGGCTAGAGTAGCTGATGTCAATAGCTGCTTCACAATGTTGAATACATTGATAGTGAAGATTCTGCTGGTCCTCCGTCTTCGAGCGATTTGGAACAAGGATTTAATTGGTAAGAGGGCTGGAAGCATGTGTCAATGGGCTCATTATATCGATTTTCTTTTGATTTCTAGTCACACTAATTCTATATCTAGTGACAGCAGGTATGTTTGTAGAATTTGATTTCTGATTGATAGAGGTGACTGATGGTCGAATCAAGCTGAGATCCTGGTAGGCTTTAAAGATAGTACGATACTTAAACTACCAACTGACCGTATCTTTTAGTCTGCGATGTCTGTGATGATTTTCAATGTATATTTCGAATCAGCTTCTGCAGCTCCATCACCCCTCCATGGTTGCTGGGTGAATTCAATGCATCTTTCGAATATGCAATACAGGATTAGTGCTGCCTATGAGTATGTGTTCTAACATATTTTGCTTTGCTGACTTGGTCATTTATTCTCACAAAAAAGAATTGTCAGGGCAACAACAACAGCAATTGAAGTCCTCTTGACCATTATCAGGTTTACCATGACATACAAAACACACCAGGCTTTTGGTGATGGAATACGTGGCTGTATTTCTCACATGCAAGCGTCGACTCGTTTATTGTATGTATTTTACCGCGATGGAACATTGTTATTCATACCGTGAGTTGAAAACTAGATATTATTGATCTAATTGATGGCCTATCTATCCAGTCTCTTTCGTAAGCCTAGAACACGAGACAAGTGAACTAGAACTCATCCTTTTCGAAGTCTTCTTATGCCTGAAAGCCATTGCTTTCTTCCTAATTTTACCTGATGTCATTATAGGTATCCTAGGCTAGTATGTTGTTATTGTTGCTAGTCTTCCCCTCACTGATCCTAATTATTAGTGCTGAATCCTTCATTTTTCCCTTTATTGTAAGCCAAAATTTTTCTTCCTTGTATATCATCACTGCTGATTTGTGTGTTGCTCAGGTGTCACGGTTGATACTCAATTTGCTCGAAACAAATTGTCCTTTGGATGAAAGCATAGATTCCAGCACAGTAGAGTCCCTCAGGTTCCGTCATTCAGAGTCCACTAGGGATACTGAAGCAGATATTTTGTGAGGTGACAGAGGATTTATTGAAGGAATACATAAGGAGGCAAGGTGATGGGTAGAAGGATAGAAGATTCGGTGTTGTTCATCCGCGTAGATGATGTTCGATGTATATTGCGTACTAACCATTGTTTTGTATGTACGTTTTCCACCACATGGGTTGTGATGAATTGAGCGAGAATTGATACCATCAAAACGGGGAGATAACGGGGAGATCAGTCAAAGTGAACGATGTAATTCTGGATGACAGTGACTCGAGTAGTGCCTTTCAGTGACACTTAATCGGGTGTTTGAGTTTTGTTAGTACCCCTGTTCAATTCGGATCTCGTATCTTTCCGTTAATCCTACTTTAGGATATACCGCCGAATAGTTGGTTTCTTCGTGTGCGATTCTGGAAAGAGTTAGTCTATACCCATCATAAGGTCAAAAGAGAGAGGGAGTCAATGACTTGGGTTGAATCACAGCAAGACTGATGTGATCGGCTGGATCATCTCAGTTCTCAAGGATGATAGCGACAAGCATGATACGGCACATTCTTTTTCATAGATGGACATTTGCATATCCCAGTCTCCAATAATCGAATCTTTCAAAGCGCGATATAACAATAACGGTAAAGTCTACTTTACATGAAGAAACGTCAGAAAATCATCTAGATTTTTGCTGACTACCTCCAAGGGAGCGACGGTTCTCGATAAGCAGGTTCAAAAGAACCAGGCTAACGTCGTCTTGACCAAGATCCTCCTCTTCCTCCTTCTCCTCCAACAACTGAGTAACAGGTGAATTCGGATCTACCACATCATCCCATCCCCCACTACTCTGCGTGCTCGTCCGACTTGCAGCAGCAGCAGCAAAGTAGCTAAATCTGTTAGCAGTCCTGATACCAGTCAAAGCGCTATGCCACTTTGCCCTAGGACTCCAACTCTGTCTGAGTGTGGGAGAAAGATCGACGTGAGATGGCGTATCAGTGCCGATGGGAATAGGGGTAGGCCAAGGGTCATGTAAAGCCTCTTGAGCGGTGGGACGATGAAGCGGGTCGACAGTAGCGAGACGTCGGATGAAGCATTTGGCTTGTTCGGAAACGGGGTTCCAGTACGGACTCTGAAATTCAATTTTGGGATCGGCGGTTTGTTGCGCGAGGGCGGTAGTGTTGTCGGCACGGAAAGGGGGGTAGCCACAGAGGAGAACGTAGGTGATGATGGCTATGCAGAGAGATGATGAGCCTGATTCGTTTGCGTGCGGGTGTGTAGAGAGAGGCGAGGTTACCTGTGGACCAGATGTCGACGGGTTTTCCGTGCCCGGTGTTTTTAATGACTTCGGGAGCGACGTAGCCGAAAGAACCGACGAGAGAGGTGAGTTGCTCGTTGGGGGAGTGGAGGAGTTTGGCTTTAAAGATGAAGGAATCAAGGGGTGGGAAATGGATGGAGGACTCACATGCCAAAGTCGACAATGACATCGTCATTGTCGGGGTCCTTGGAGCGGTAGAGGATGTTTTCGGGTCTGTGATGTGGGTGAAAAGACAGAGAGAGAGAGGAAATCAAGCGTGCTTGAGGTCTCGGTGGACGATGCTGTGGCGGTGAAGGTAGTGAACGGCATCGAGAATGGAGCGGATGACGATGACAACATCGTGCTCGATAGACTTGCCTTTACGAGGACGCGGTCAAACAGCTCTCCGCCAGTAGCAAGTTCAAAGGAGAGATAGTATTTTGTGCGAGACTCAAAGCCCTCGTAAACTTGATCTGGGGCTGGGTTAGGATGAACTGAGTTAGCAAAAAGAGAAACAGACAATGTTGGGGTGGTCAAGGCCGGGGAGAAGGTTGATCTCTGTCCAGACGATGGCTTCGTTTCCCTTCATGTTTTTCTTCTTGATGACCTTGACGGCGACATGATGAAGTGGATGGACGAGCCAGATGGCGTCCTGGTAGAGAGTGAGAGAGACTAGGTAATTTTGAAAAGACACACCCAGATGGTGGGGATCCACTAGGGACACCGGACTCGTGTGATTAAAGCTAAACTCAAAATGGCAAAAGTAACTCCATAAGCCTGAAATCAGGACCTCGGCCCAGTGCCTACAAACCAAGTGGCTCAAAGCTCACTCCTAAGGATGAGTACAAAATGAGAGCCTAGTCAATTTGAAGTAGTCAAGGACCAAATTTAAGTAACCCAGTGCAAGGCTCAAAGTTGTTGGCGGCCCTTAGATCGGTGAAGGCGCTGTGCCACTTTGCTCTAGGATTCCAGTTGTGAGGTCGAGGGAAAGATCAACGTGGGATGGCACGTCGGTAGTGGTGGTGATGGTGGGGTTGGGGGTAACCCAAAGATCATGTTAAGCCTCCTGAGCGATAGGGTGATGGAACGAATCAAGGGCAGCGAGACGTCGAATCAAGGATTTGGCTGTTAATATTTAATATTTACATTCTTTCTATTAGTATATCTTAAGTAATCACCCCACGACTCCATCTCATGTATATAAGGTCTACCACCTTAGAATGGAATCTAGAGTCGCTTCTCTCTCTTACTATCATAAGGAATTATATATCTAAACTATTTAGGTGAGTAGCATGGTGTAATTGACCACCATGCTATGCTTGTTGGCACCTTTCTACAGGTTATGGGCCCTGGCAGGGCATGTACTGCATGACCATTGCAGCCATAGGCACAACTGCTGCTGTCATAAGTACTCAATACCCTGTGCTCACCTGATTATCATGATAGGATGCTAATCCATCTTCTATTCCCACTATTTAGGATATGTTCTCCAAAATGCTCAGTCTACTTCACATGATGGCCAAAACTTTACTGAATGGGATGCCACTGCATGCCATGTTGTGAATGCCATGGGCTGCTGAATGGCACTTGGTGTCAAAACTTCCCCAATAATTACTAACAACATCAAGACAGAGGAATCTTGTAGAGCAAGAGTGAATTGGGATAACCAAAACTCCCAGACATATGGCAATCTCATGCTGCACATCTCCCCTGATATCAGGAACCTCACTGTAAAAGTAAGGATGGATACTATGAAGAACTTGTTAGACTGGCTGAAGATGCAGTATGGGACTACTAGTATTTCTGCTGCCTATACTAATGTCATTGTCATTGTATCACAAATGGCCACTTACTGATTTGTGATGGGTGAATTTGATATTCAAAAAGCTCAAAAATTGAAGTTAGACAAGTAGCAAATGTTGTTAAGTCTAAGGTCTAATCCTCAGACAGGGAGTTCTTAAATACAGAATTGTAATGGTCTGTGCACTAGGACAGATCATTACATGCTACTACCTATTGTTCTACATATGGTAGTGCCTTTGTACTGTAAATAGCAATAACTTAACCATATGGAGGCTGTCCTTTGTTCTAAGAAAAGGATAAATGACTATGGGTAATTAGTAAAGTCTATGTACAAACATTGAGGCCTTCATATCTCCACAAATATTAATTGCCTTGGTACTGTTTTAGGCTTATTCTGAGTAGTATGAAGAGGGCTTTTTTGATGCCTAAAAGCAAAGCATTGATCATAGTGGTTACCTGTTGATCTGCCTAATATCTTGGCCATTATTGATTGCCTCAAGACGTGACTGGTAACTACTATGGTACCATTTATTCAATCACCAATATCTTGGAAACTGCCATGATAGATGCTTTGGTTCTAGGCTCAGCAGAAGCTCTCTTTATACTGCTCAGAATGAGCCTAGAATAACCTCAAGGCAATTAATATCAGTGGAGATATGAAGGCCTCAATGTTTGTACATAGACTTCATTAATTATTCATAAATAGTCATCTGTCCTTTTCTTAGAACAAAGGATAGCCTCCATAAGGTTAAGTTATCACTATTTCTAGCACAAAGGCACTACCATATGTAGAACAATAGGTAGTAGCATATGATGATCTGTCCTAGTGCACAGACTATCACAATTCTGTATTTAAGAACTCATAGTCTGAGAATTAGACCTCAGACTTAATAACATCTTTTGCTGCTTGCTGTAAGGGGGCAGCTCTATTTCCACCCCTGAACTGTGTAATGATGCTTCAAAGCGACCTAAGCCTGTTCAACTATTACTAAAGTAATACCTAAACACACTAGTATAGCTCCAATCACACTGACCTTGACACAAAGAATGTAAACCTAGTATATAATATAGAAGATCCCTTCAGGAGCCTCATCCTAATCTCTGAGGATTCTCCTGGAGTCTTGTGCCCCAGTCACCCTTATAGCAGATTAGGATCCCTAAAAACAGAGCCTTGAACTATCCCAGTGGACAGCCATACAACAGGTCGCCCTCCCCTGTCATACCCAGCTCTTTGAGAATTCCGCTCTCTGGATGTCGTTGCCCTCAGACACCCTCCAAGGCATAGCTGATGCCATAGGATATCTGCAACACTATCTCCATGAGCTAACAGAGAGACAAAACATCTCCAAAAACAACATTAATACTATATTGGCAGCCTTGACCGCACAACTACAATAGCTCATACAGCTCATGGCTAATCCTCCCCCTCTGCCCATACCAAATACACCTCCCCCACCTGTACTATCTTCTCTGGTGTCTCTACCCCCTACTCTGGTGGTGAGACAAACATACCCTAAGCTTTCCTATCCTCTGGACTTCAGTGGAGAATGTCACAACAGCTGTGCATTTTTGAACTCCTGCTCCCTCTACATCTGCCTGGCCCCAGAGCAGTTCCACGACGAACAGGAGAGAATTCTCTGGGCCCTCACCTTCTTCAAAGGCAGTCGTGCCGCCAAGTGGTCCGAAAACATATTCTGTCAGGAAGCGAATACTGGCATTTTCCCCATCCAAACATGAGGAGACTTTGAACAATAGTTCCAGGTTCATTTCTTCCCTGTTAACGTGGAAGCGGACAAGATCAACATGCTGGAAGGAACCTCCTACCACCAAGGAGGTTGGACAGTAGATGACTATCTGGATAACTTCCAGGCTGTAAGGGGACACCTCCATTCCTACCCCTGAATGGCATGACAACCCTCCAGAGCTACCTTAGCCTGTTTACTAGTGATACTTAAACATACTAGTTTAGCTCCGATCCTGCTGACCCTGACATT
>Ga0153965_1000239_pt1 | contig 11377 bp, 17 predicted proteins | sample TSFL049MetaG_FD_104707 | JGI IMG/M metagenome (GOLD analysis project Ga0153965, IMG submission 104707) | Attine ant fungus gardens microbial communities from Florida, USA - TSFL049 MetaG | ecosystem: Host-associated > Fungi > Mycelium > Unclassified | place: USA: Florida, Paynes | collected... | reverse complement strand
TTATTTTAGCACAAAGGCACTACCATATGTAGAACAATAGGTAGTAGTCAGGTGATGATCTGTACTAGTGCACAGACCATCACTTTCCTGTATATAAGGACCTATAGTCTGAGGATTAGACCTTAGACTTAACAACATCTTTTGTCACTTGTCTAACTTCGCATTTTTGAACTCTTTAAAGTATCAAAGCACCCATCACAAATAGTAAGTGACCATTTGTAATAGGAACTCTATTAAGTTCTCTTTGTCAATTGCTGAACAAAGAGCAGTTGGCTTTATTCTGGCCTGGAGTTTAGCTTTCTTACACTATGTTACTTGTCAACTGACTTCCCTGTCACATTGTGACTGTGACTCCTTTGTGACATGACCATTCCTGTGACCTTTGTCACACCTTTTGTGACTCTGTGACTTGTCATGTGATATCTTCCCATGCTCTACCTTAGTAATAAAAGAAAAGAAAAAGAAAAAGAAAAGAGATATTAAATAATTATCAGTAAGCCAACTCTTGAGCCAGAATTATACCAACTGCTCTTTTATCAGCATTTGACAAAAAGAACTCAATAGAGTCCCTATTAGATTTGCTACACTATATACAATTACTATTGTAGCTATGCGTCTTGTCTTCCATAGTCCTCATGTCCATTAGCTGACTTCTTTGTCACATGCTATGACCATGACCTGTGACTCTGTGTGTGACATAACATTCTGTGACAGCAGTTATACCCTTTGTGACTATGTGACAGTCATGTGATACTTCCCATGCTCTACCCTAGTAATAAAGAAAAGAAATATTAAATAATGACTTAGCTGTTTTGCCAAGTTATGATATGAACTTCATTAATTACCCATAGATAGTTATCTGTCCTTTTCTTAGAACAAAGGACAGCCTCCATAAGGTTAAGTTATCACTATATTAAGCACAAAGGCACTACTATATATAGAACAAAAGGTAGTAGCATGTGATGGTCTGTGTACTAGGACAGACCATCACAATTCTGTATATAAGGACTCATAGTCTGAGAATTAGACCTTAGACTTAACAACATCTTTTGTCACCATCTAAACTTTGCTTCTAAGACCCTTTAAGCTCTAGAATCTATAATCACAAATAAGTAAGTGACCATTTGTGATAGGAAGGCACCAGTGACTTCCACAATAAGCTGAAGCTCTATGTGAAGGGGCCAAGGACAGTTTATGTTATCCTAGTCTCTCCTGGTTGGCTTACCTAGGATTGTCTCCCTAACAAGGTGTAGGTGGGAAGCAAGGCATCCTACCTATGAGCAAGTACTAGGACTCTTCCTTGTAGGTCACAGAGAGCTGGGTACTCTCAAGTAGCTATTAACCATTGGTTAACTTAATACATGACTTCAGGACAACCTATAGGGAAAAGGGCCAGAGGCCAAGGTGTCATGACTTGGCAAAACGGCTAAGTTATTATTTATATCACAAATGGTCACTTACTATTTGTGATGGGTGCTTTGATACTTTAAAGAGTTCAAAAATGCGAAGTTAGACAAGTGACAAAAGATGTTGTTAAGTCTAAGGTCTAATCCTCAGACTATAAGTTCTTATATACACAATTGTGATGGTCTGTGCACTAGTACAGATCATCACCTGATTACTACCTATTGTTCTACATATGGTAGTTCCTTTGTACTGGAATAATGATAACCTAACCATATGGAGGCTGTCCTTTGTTCTAAGAAAAGGATAGAGGACTATCTATAGGTAATTAATGAAGTCCATGTGCAAACATTGAGGCCTTCATATCTCCACTAATATTAATTGCCTTGAGGTCATTCTAGGCTCATTCTGAGCATTATGAAGAAGGCTTCTGCTGAGCCTAGAACCAAAGCATTGATCATGGTGGTTTTCGAGATATTAGCAATTTAATAAACAGTAACATGGTGGTTACCAGTTGATCTGCTTAATATCTTGGCCATTATTGATCGCCTCAAGACGTGACTGGCATTGATTGAAAGGTCTTCTTAAGGGCTTTAAGCTGGCTTTAAGACCGTGGGAATCTTTGAAGATTTGGTGGAGATATGACCAAATGAAGTTTGTGACAATTTAATATTCTTTTCTTTTTCTTTTCTTTTATTTTTCTTATCAAAGGATGCATGAGATAAAAGTGACTCATAAGGAAACATGGGACATTAGGATAGGGTTAGGGTTAGAAACATGTATAAGTAGTGTACAGAAATCAAACAAGGACTCCATTGAGTTCTCTTTGTTAAATGCTGAACAAAGAGACAGTTAGCTTAATTCTAGTCATCGGACTTTAGCTGCTGATACTAGAACTCGATTTCATACTCTAAGCACTATCCGCCTTGGATCCTGCTCAATCTTACTCTCATCTTATCAACTCTCGGTCGCTGATCACTACGATCAGTAACCACCTCCATATATAGCCAGGCCCTTGGCTTAAGGGGACTTTGCAGTTAGTTAGGGACTGCAGGTGAAGACACAGTACCAAGCTCAGGTATTGCATTTGAGACCTGACCTCACAATTGAGTGGTATCTAGTAAATACTTGTACTGTTCTTAGTATAAACCTTGTGCTGCACTCCATTGTGAGTATCAGTGTCTAAAGTCCGATGACTGGAATTAAGCCAACTGTTTCTATTCAGAGTTTGACAAAAAGAACTTGATAGAGTTCTTGCTTAATTCTCTACTAGTTATACATTTTACTACTGTGGCTATATGCTTACTCCCCATGGTCCTCATGTTACTCTAGTCATGTGACATACTGTGACTTGTGACATGACCATATGTGACCATCTGTCACACCAAATATTGTGATATTGTGACAAAGTCACATGATACTTTCCCATGCTCAATTTAGCTGTTTTGCCAAGTTATGACAGTGGGTGGTACATATAGAGGAGTAACGGTTATCTCTTAAGGAGCCATCTAGATTAGAGATCCCATCCATTGGGTAATAGTCTAACCATAGTATTAGGGCAGTAGTAAGTAAAACAGTAGGTATCTGGTTGGGTGAAGACCTTGCGTCCTAACAGACATAACTTTAGTAAAATCAACCATTAGATCCGTATCCCTGCAGAGACATAGTACTATGTCTCTGTAACAATACAATTTATTAATGAGCAGTTTGCTCAAAGAGAAATATGCTCTTGCCAAACTAAGAGAAGAACTTGAGAAAAGAAAGGGGAAGCTCTGTAGAGGCTACAAAGGGTTTGGGCACCTGGCCTGAAATTGCAGGAAAAGAAGGGAAGAAGAAAAAGGGGTAGTAATGCCCCAAAATAAATTCAAAATTCTAAGTAGTAGGGTAATGCAATATGGGGTTGAGGAGAGAGCTGTAAGAAGTATAAGGACAGTAGCGGTAAAGTATTTCAAGTGTGGAGGGAAAAGGCACAAATATAGGGAGTGCCTACTATGGATAAAGAGGAAGAACGAAGAGAGGGCAGCACATGTGGCAAGGCCACAAAAGATGTAGCAGGAAAAAAAGCTGGTATGCCCTGTAAAGGAAAAAGTGCAGAAAAACAAAAGGAGGCTAAGGAGAGTAGAAGAAAGTGAGGTGGCACACCCTACGAAGAGAAAGGCATAGCAAAAGGAGTAGAAAAGGAGTTCATAGGAAATGTTGAGGAAGAGAGCTGAGTGGTACTGTGGACCAATAGTGCCACAAGATGCAGAATTATGGAAGTTGAAATAGCATGGTCAAGGGGCCGTCATCACATATTTGAGATACCCAAGATGTGGCAAAGCGGGATGCTATGTAGAAGACAATCAGGGACAAGGAGTAGTTCCCTATTAGAAAAGAAAGAAGATGAGTTGGTGTGGATACAGAGGAGGAAAGGAGCAAAGTGGTGTATAAGCAAGAGACTCGAGAAGTACAGCAAGAGAGAAGAAAGTGGTGCAGCCCAGAGAGATAAAGGCACAGCAAAGCGGTACATAGTCAGGAGAACTGGGAAGCACAGCAAGAAAGGAGGGTAATCAAAGGGAGGTCAGAAGAACCTTTGGAATATTGAGAGAAATATGGTTAAAAATTGGAGTAGAAAAGATAGATATACATGAAGGCATAATGATAAAAGTGCTCTTGGATAGTGGTGTAACGGGGATGTTTATGGACAAACAGACGGCAGCTAGGCATGGGTTCAAGCTGCAAAAACTAGAAAGGCCAATAGCTGTTAGAAATATAGATGGCACAAACAATAGCAAAGAGGCCATCACATATTAGGTAGAGTACAACATGTTCTACAAAGAGCACATGGAGGGAATGAGGATGGATATATGCAACCTGGGAAAGACAAAGGTGATATTAGGCATGCTATGGTTAGCAGCCCACAACCCAGAAATAAATTAGGAAACAGGAGAAGTTAAAATGATGAGATGTCCACCTTTATATGGTAAGAGGAGTCAGAAGAAAGAAAAGGTCAAAAGGATAGCTACAGAGAAAAAAGAGAAGATCATCTATTGGGCGATAGATGACAAAGAAGACTAGGGAAGAGAAAAAGAGATAGAAGAGAACCACAGGAAAATCGAGGAGATAGTCCCAAAGAAATTCTTGAAGTGGAAGAAAGTATTTAGGAAGGTAGAATTGGAAAGGATACCAAAGAGAAAAGTTTGGGATCACGCTATAGATCTCAAGGAGACATTTAAACTGCAAAAGGGAAGGATTTACTCTCTATCCAAAAATGAAAGGGAAGAAGTCCAGAATTTTGTGAAAGACCAGTTAAGGAAGGGGTATATTAGACTATCAAAATCCCCTCAGACATCACCAGTGTTCTTTGTAGGCAAGAAGGATGGTAATAAGAGGATGGTGATAGACTATTACAACCTGAATGATCAAACGATAAAGAACAACTACCTGCTCCTGCTAATTACAGAGTTAATTGACAATATGGGAAGTAAGAATATCACAAATGGTCACTTACTATTTGTGATGGATGCTTTGATACTTTAAAGAGTTCAAAAATGCAAAGTTAGACAAGTGACAAAAGATGTTGTTAAGTCTGAGGTCTAATCCTTAGACTGTAAGTCCTTATATATACAATTGTGATGGTCTGTGCACTAATACAGATCATCACCTGATTACTACCTATTGTTCTACATATGGTAGTGTCTTTGTACTAAAATAATGATAATGTAACCATATGGAGGCTGTCCTTTGTTTTAAGAAAAGGACAGATGACTATCTATGAGTAATTAATGAAGTCTATGTGCAAACATTGAGGTCTTCATATCTCCACTAATATTAATTGCCTTGAGGTCATTCTAGGCTCATTCTGAGCATTATGAAGAAGACTTCTGCTGAGCCTAGAACCGAAGCATCGATCATGGCGGTTTCCGAGATATTAGCGATTTAATAAACGGTAATATGGTAGTTACCAGTTGATCTGCTTAATATCTCAGCCATTATTGATTGCCTTGAGACATGACTAGCATTGATTGAAAGGTCTTCTTAAGGGCTTTAAGCTAGCTTTGAGACTGTGGGAATCATCAAAGATTTGGTGGAGATATGACCAAATGAAGTTTGTAACAAAGAAAGTGTTCACCAAAATAGATCTTAGGTGGGGGTTTAACAATGTGAGAATAAAGGAGAGAGATGAGTGGAAGGAAGCATTCACAATGCATATTGGTTTCTTCGAACCAACTGTTATGTTTTTTGGGATAATGAACTCGCTAGTCACATTCTAGGCAATGATGAATGAAATCTTGAGAGATTTAATAAATGAAGGAAAAGTTGCAGTATTCATAGATAATGTACTGGTAGGGACAGAAATGGAAGAAGGGCATGACAAAATTGTGGAGGAAATACTGAGAAGGTTAGAAGAGGATGACTTGTATATCAAGCCAGAAAAATGTGTATGGAAGACGAGAAAGATAGAATTCCTAGAGGTTGTCATAGGACCTAATGGGATAGAAATGGAAGCAGAGAAAGTGGACAGAGTACTCAGTTGGTTATAGTTAAAGACCATGAAAGATGTCAGGAAATTCTTAGGCCTTGCAAATTACTACAGGAGGTTTATTAAGGATTTTGCCCAAGTAGCAAGGCCATTAAATATGCTGACAAGGAAAGACGAGAAGTGGCAGTAGAAGGAAGCCTAGCAGAAAGCTTTTGATGAGTTAAAACAAGTTTTCACGACGAAACTAGTATTAGCAGCTCTAGACTTAGACAAAGAGTTTAGAGTAGAGGCCAATGCCTCAAACTATGCTACTAGAGGAGTACTCTTGATAAAGTATTCAGACAAAAAATGGAGACTGGTTGCTTTTATTTCAAAGTCTCTCAGCGATACAGAACGAAACTATGAAATACACGACAAAGAAATATTGGCAGTTGTCAAATGCTTAGAGGCATGGAGGCACTTCTTGAAAGGTGCAATGGTAAACTTCAAGATCTAGACAGATCACAAAAATCTCGAGTATTTTATGAAAGCTCAAAAATTGAATCAAAGATAAGCAAGATAGGCTCTATACCTATCTAGATTTGATTTCACGTTAAAGCATGTTCCAGGAAGTAAGATAGGGAAAGCAAATAGTCTGAGCAGGAGACCAGACTGGGAAATAGGTGTAGGGAGAGATAACAAAGATGAGATGTTGATAAAACCTAAATAGTTAGAAGTCAGAAAGACAGAGAGAGTTGAAATAATAGTAGATGGAGTAGATCTACTAGAGGAAGTATGAAAATCAAAAGTGAAAGATGATGAAGTTGTTAAAGCAGTAGAAGAGATAAAACAAGCAAGAGTAAAGATGCTAAGAGATGAAGAATGGAGAAAAGTAGACGGTGTTATGTACAAAGAGAAAAAGATGTATGTACCTAAAAACAATAAATTGAGAGCAGAAATAATTAGGTTACATCACGATACACCAGTAGGAGGACATGGAGGACAGTGGAAGATAGTAGAATTGGTCACTCATAACTTTTGGTGGCCAGGGATTACAAAGGAGATAAAGAGATATATGGAAGGGTGTGATACCTATCAGTGCAATAAAAACTGCACAGAACAGCCAGTGGGCAAGTTAATGCCCAACTCTATTCTAGAAAAACCTTGGACATATATATCAGCAGTATCACAAATGGCCACTTACTAATTTGTGATTGGTTGGTTTGATATTCAAAAGGCTCAAAAAAGCAAAGTTTAGACAAGCAGCAAAGATGTTGTTAAGTCTGAGGTCTAATCCTCAGACTATGAGTCTTTATATACACAATTGTAATAGTCTGTGCACTAGTATAGATCATCACCTGATTACTACCTATTGTTCTACATATGGTAGTTCCTTTGTACTGGAATAATGATAACCTAACCATATGGAGGCTGTCCTTTGTTCTAAGAAAAGGACAGATGACTATATATGGGTAATTAATAAAGTCCATGTGCAAACATTGAGACCTTCATATCTCCACTAATATTAATTGCCTTGAGGTCATTCTAGGCTCATTCTGAGCATTATAAAGAAGGCTTCTGCTGAGCCTAGAACCAAAGCATTGATCATGGTGGTTTTCGAGATATTAGCAATTTAATAAACAGTAACATGGTGGTTACCAGTTGATCTGCTTAATATCTCAGCCATTATTGATCGCCTCGAGACGTGACTGGAATTGATTGAAAGGTCTTCTTAAGGGCTTTAAGTTGGCTTTAAGACTGTGGGAATCGTCAAAGATTTGGTGGAGATATGACCAAATGAAGTTTGTAACATTACCTCCTCTCTTGGTTCGAGCTCTATTGAGAAGTTATCTAGATTTTTGGTATACTCTGAAGATGTTCCTATAGCTTTTCGCCTGCATTTTGTAAATTATCCTTAGGTTCCCATGTGTCGTCTCCTTGAGTGTATCCTTTCTATCTGACAAGGTATTTGTTCTTCCCATGTCTTTGTTGTGAGTCCAGAATTTTTTCTATCTCCCATTCTTCCTGGCCCTGTATTAAGGTTGGTGGTGGGGGAGTGGCTTTCTGGCCATGGATGGTGGATTTAGAGTACTGAGTTAACTTGCTTGCGTGAAAGACTGGGTATAGTCCTCAGTAGCGAGGTGGTATCCTAAGCTAGAACATAACCAAAGACAACTTTTCTATTATTTTGAATAGTCCTTCATACCGGGGTTGTAATGCTTACTCCGTAGTCTGGTAATCCTTTAAATTAAGTAGCACTTTGTCACCAACTTTAAATGGAACACTTTGGACTTTTTTGTCATAGTACCACTTCATTCTTTCTGCTGCAAGAGTGAGAGCTGCTTTTGCCTACTCCAAGGCTTCTTGTCTTTTATACGTTAGGTCATTCAAGTCCCTTTGTGGCGACTCTTTGACTAAAATTGGACCTGCTCTCGGGTGTCTGCCATATTCAAGGTAGAATGGACTTTCTTTAATTCCTTTGTGTGCTTGATTGTTGTATGCGAATTCTACACTTGGTAGCAGATCCGACCAATTACTGAGATTGTAATTGACATAGCACCTAAGATATTGCTCTAGAGCCTGATTTACATGTTCCGTTTGTCTATCTGTTTATAGATGGTATGCTGTCGACATAGTAAATTCTATTCCTAAAATTTTGTACCATTCTTGGAATAACTCGGCCGAGTATTGTACTTCTCTATCTGAAATAATTTGTAGGGGCAGTCTATGCAATGGATAAACCTTGTCATAAAGTAACTGTGCTATATCCTTGGATGAAAACCAATTATTAATAGGAATGAAATGAGCTCTTTTGGTGAGCCTGTCGACAATTACACAGATAGCATTGTAATCATTTGACTCTGGCAATTGAGTGATTAAGTCCATTGATATAATTTTCCAAGGCCTGTTAGACATCTTTAGACACGAGTGGTCCAAAAGGTTACTGTGGGCAATTTTTCATCTGCTGACACATATCATAACCTGTAATGTATTTCTTGACAAATGTAGTCATCCTAGGCCACCAGTAATTTCTAGAGACCAACTTATAGGTCTTCCACTGACCTGGGTGTCCGGCGGATGGCAAATCATGGTGTATTTGAACAATCTGTTGTCGCAAAGTGTCTTCTACGCTATGAGAGATATATATCTTCCCTCTATACAGAAGTAGTCCATTCTCATAGTTCTAGTCTTGCAAGGATTTTTCGAATTCTCTGGGACCAGACTTGAGTAATGACTTATAGTCTTTGGTGACTTCGTCTGATAAGAGTGTAGCTTTGACCTCCTTTAGGATTATCTCATCATTTATTGGCGATTCATGAGTAGCCTCTAGTGCATTGATAGCAAAGAACTCAGGTTTTAGCAATACCTGGTTTGTATTGTCAAGGTCTATCCTCATCTCATGATCTGCTTGTTTGGACAAGGGATCTTTTGCCTACATCATCTTTCCTGGTTTATGATAGAGTACAAAGTCAAAACGAGTTATAAATAATGCTTGCCTCCTGGTCAGCTTTTGAGCTGTCCTGAAAAAAGTGAGGTTCTGATAATCCAATCAGATCTCAATTTTATGTGGATGTCCCTCCAAATAGTGTCTATATTCCTCTAGTCCCCGAATTACCACAAGTAACTCCTTGTCATAGATTTTGTAGTTTCTTTCATGGATATCTAATGACTTGGAAAAGAAAGCTACTGGGTGCCATAGGTTAGTTTGCATGTCTTTTTGCAATAAGACTGCTCCTGTTGCAAAGTCACTGGTGTTGGTAGATAACTTAAAGGGATCTTTGTCATTTGGTATTCTCAGGACTGGGGCCGTGGTAAAGGTCTTTTTCAGCATCTCAAAAGCATTTTGTTGCTCAACGCCCCAATTCCAGGTACAATCCTTCTTGGTCAAGTCAGAGAGTGGTTTTGACATCTTGGCAAAGTTCTCAATGAACCTATGATAGAAATTTGCAAAGCCTAAGAATGCTTGTACTTGCTTGACTTTTGTTGGTACTGACCACTCTAGAACTCCTAAAAGTTTCTCTTCATCCATCTGTACTTTATTTTCTGATATAATTACACCCAAATATTTGATGCTACTTTGTTCAAAGAAACATTTCTCTGCTTTAGTGTAAAGGTCATTAAATTGAAGTCTTTTCAGCACTTCTTTGAGTCACCTATGTTCCTTCAAATATGTCCCAAATATTAAGATGTCGTCTAAATACACCATTACTAATTTGATGCAAATCAAATCTCCAAGTATATTGTTCATCATACTTTGGAATGTCGCTAGTGCATTGGAGAACCCAAAATACATAACAGTTGCCTCAAAGAGGTCTCGTCTTGTGATAAATGCTATTTTCTATTCATTCCTTTCTCTGATGCAAACATTGTTGTATCCCCACCTCAAATCAATTTTGGTAAAGATTGAGGCTTTGCTAAGTGATTCAATCAAGTCGGCTATTCTAGGGATTGGATAGCGATTTTTAATGGTAATTGCATTAAGGGCTCTATAGTCTATGATGGGTCATAAGCTTCCATCATGTTTCTTTACAAAGAAGAATGGAGCTGCTATCGGGCTAGTAGATGGACGGATATAACCTTTTTTGAGTTCTTCATTGATCCATGTGTCAAGAGAGTTTCTTTCCACTAGAAATAGTGGATAGATCTTTGCTGGCTTAGGAAGCTTTATGCCTTCTATAAAGTCAATAGTATGGTCATACAGTTTCCATAATGGCATTCTCTCTGACTTATGTTTTGAAAACACATTTCCATACTTGTGTAACCATTCTGGTACATAAGCCTTCTAGGTCTTTGTGTCTTCACAATCTGAGTCCCCATATTGGTCTCGATTGTTGAGTATAGTTGCAATCATCATTGCCTGTTGATGACTACCTGGGTTAGTCATGTCTACCCAACTAAGAATGTAGTTGTTGGGGTCCTCATCTCCTATGTTATCCAATGAGGGGAATCCACTGACATTCATTTCGAGGTGAAGCTCATTAGCTCTTGTTTCTACATCTCGTGTTTTACGGACTTTATTAGCACATGTATCCGGGCACCTGGTAAACTCCCATTGATCTTTTTGCCAATCGATATTTGGATTATGCTTGTACAAGTATGAGTAGCCAATCATTATCTCCTTATTTCCTAGGTTGGTGACAAAGAGGTGTTGGGTTATCTTGTGAGATCTAATTTCTATATAAGCTTAGACGTATTCAGTTATTTGTCCTGCCTTGTTGGGAGTGCCATCTGTATTGATTATACAATACAGATTTGCTAGTTTATGTGTTGCCAGGTTATTATTTTCTACAACGACTCTGTCAATAAAGTTTGTAATAGCTCCTAAATCAACTAAAGCCTCAGTCTATACTTTTTTGCCATATACCCAAAGTGTAACTGGAATTTTAAAGGAGGTAGTCTTGTTGCGTACTATATTATTACAAGTTTCCAGTACTACTTCCGATCTTTGCGGGCTAATAGGGGGTATACTATCCTCTGACTGTAGATCACAGACGTTATACTCTACAGTCCCAAGGGAAAATCCAATTTGGG
>Ga0153965_1000238_pt1 | contig 11440 bp, 13 predicted proteins | sample TSFL049MetaG_FD_104707 | JGI IMG/M metagenome (GOLD analysis project Ga0153965, IMG submission 104707) | Attine ant fungus gardens microbial communities from Florida, USA - TSFL049 MetaG | ecosystem: Host-associated > Fungi > Mycelium > Unclassified | place: USA: Florida, Paynes | collected... | reverse complement strand
ACAACATCCGAATTACACTTGTTTCTCTTTAATTCTCCCCGGATCCAAGCGATGGTCTCTTGTCTAGTCACGGGATCCTCGATGACTGGCAAAGTGTCATATTCAAACAAAACAGGAAGAGGGAAGGGCACTTTTGGAGGCACGAACTGCATGTCTGTAGAGATGGATGACCTCCTGTCTGATAATAAAGTGTCTAAGAGTGGGCAAAACCTGTCGGATTCCGGAAAATTGAGGTACAGCCGAAACGGAGCTGTTGACCCCCACTTGTGCCGACATGTGGGGCATTTTCGTTCGCGATTTAGATGAATCATACAATCTCGGCAGAATACGTGACCTATCACATCAATTAGTTCACCACTTCATGCTGAGTGCAGGTTTGCCGTACCGCAGCGTTGGGCTAAGAACTTTTCATAAGAAGCTGTTTGATGACAGATTGTGCAAAGTAGATTAGACATGATTTTGAATATTGTGTGCACAAAGATGGACTCAGTCAAATGAAGAACTTAGTTCGTTGTCATGTGATCCGACAAGGTAAATCTCACCATACTTGTCTTCGAAGATACTCAAACGGCTACTCGATTCAAGTAACGCTTATACTGGGTTTTCTGTACATTCTATGCTCAGTGTTGATGTCTGTGTCAAGTTTCCACCCGTTCAATTCTTGGGACAATGCTTCGATCACTCCTGTGTCACAACTTTGTTCTTCGCCTGATAACATCCCTCCCACCCAGTCTCTACAACAGCCGAAGTAATGGAAAATCCAGTCGAAGCGCTTCTGGTACAAGTCATTTGAACTCATCGTGGTGCGCTATCATTATTGCTGTCATGTCGATTTCCTCTTCAAATACAATCGTAGGTTCGCGACATTGATCTGAACACGCTAGACCCACAGATCGAGAAAATGGTGGTAGAGTTGAACGAATTACAGTCCGTTATGCTTCTGCAAGCGATGTTGCTGGAATGTTGATTGATTTAGAGACCACAGCTAGCAAGGTAGTTGATGGTTTGACTGGTATGTCCATATATTGTCTGACATGAAGCAGCTGAAACCCGTTGCCCACCCTGTATTCTCTTGTATTCAGGTTGTTTACAAAGTTACCTCCTTTTCTTTTTCAACATTTATAACATTGTTGATAGTTTTGGCAGCATTCAAAGACTCAAGAAGAATCTCATGAAGCCATGAAAAGCCTTGCAAAGACCATCCAAGTGCTCTCTGGCCAGCTCAACGGGCTCAATGAAGTTCCAATCTTAGACCAACTGTGTCGTACTGTTAGAGAATTTCCCATCATCATGAAGAAGTGGTCAACTTCATCTAGAAATGGCTGAAAGCTAGATGTGTGTAGCTAGATATGTATGTTCTGATCCATCTGAATGTGTTCAGGACTGATTAATTGGTGTCAGTCAAGTACTCTTTGTTGACCCTCAAAAGGTGAAAACAGTTGGACTGGGGGACAAACTCGATGCGTTTAAGGATAAATTCGACCGAAATCTTATTATGGAGATGCACATAACAAAATCACTGACAAGAAAGAGCCGATCGGTTCCGTATTTCTTCTCTAGTTTACAGTAAGCTGGTGAGGGGAGAACTATGGAGGTGCTGGACCTGAGAAAATTCGCCATTCTCGGACCAAGGTAAGCCAGTGAGGCCTCGAGGAGAAAATCATCGGCTCGAAAGCGTGTGCCAGGACTAAGATCCATGAGCAAGGGGACTCGAGCTCCACCCTTGTTCCAAGTTGAACTTAATCTTTCAAAAAAGGAAGGCTTTAATCGTCCTCCCAACCAGATCTCATGTGCTGTAGGGTGCTTATAAGACAAATCATCAGATGGAGGAGAGAATGAACTTCGGTGTCCTAGCGTCTTGTCTCCATGGCAGGGCCTGTTTGAGGGACGAAGTTAATCGAAGCCGGAAATCGCATGGTGTAAATTACCGAGGAGCGAGGGAAGGGACACCCAGTGATATCTTCTTCGCACCTTCTCGAAGGTGTCTGATAATAACCCGGCCTTCTTCACCCAAGACGAGGACAAGAAAGGTGCAACATGCTGTAACCACACGCAAACCCCACCAATTGATTTCGATGCCAGCGATCTGTCTCTTCTCTGACACGATGAAGACTTCCGAAAGATGAAGATGCACATGTTGCCATGAAAGCCAAAAACCAACATGGGCAGTGAGAGCGCTGAGAAGAGGATTGACCACCATGACAGCCATCAAAATGGAGAACGTGCATAACCAGGTACTTGAATTCATCTGGGAACGGGATTCGAGATGACCAGAAAAATGAGAAAAACAGCGGCGAGAAGAGTTATAAACAGCAATTCCCAGCACAGTCAGTGAATTTTGAATCTTAGTGATTTCTGTGGAATGATATTCACCGTGCAGCACGAAAAAGAGGATACACATCAGTGTCTGGGGCAACCACACCACCACAGATGCAATGGCCGAAGGATGGACAGATGCTATGCATCCCCTGGACCAAATAAAATCTGTGGTCCTGACCAATTAATGTCTTTCAAGAGGTCAACTATGCTGTGGAGCTTTGGGGATTGTTGAACATACAAAGGGCCATGTAAAAGAAAGGGATGAGATAACACATAACTAAATAAAAGAATCTTTGATTTCTGAACATGTGTGTGTGTCTAGCAAGTTCCTGGAAGATGAAACTAGCTCAAGGTGATGGGCAATACATAGACACAAGGTTTTCATCCAGGCCTCTGGCCTGGCTTGATCCCTCTACTAATTCTGTATTGTTGAAGTTAGTCTGCTATGCTCCCTTCCTCTAACAGTCTATGAAGTTAAAGTTTGTCTACTTTCTGTAACATTATGTTATTGAGTTTGTGTTGTAGTCAGTCTGTTATGCTTCCTTTTCTACAATAGTCTGTAGAATAGTGTATAGTGTTGTCTAGAAGGTTTCTATACTCCCTTCCTGCAATAGTCTATGAGGTTCTTCTTTCTAACTTATTTCTTCATCTCTCAAATCATAAGAAAAATCAATCTCAAGTCCATTGCTACATACATATACAATTGTTACAATCTTAAGGAGTAACTCAGGTTGCAACACTCAAGTGAAGACTCAAGGATGAAGTGAGAGTAGTATAAGACTTAGTGGTGAGTACTTAATTCTACTCCTTATCCAAGTTAACAAGGAGAACTCAATAGAGTCCTTGTTAAATTCCTGTATACTACTTATACAACTACTACATGGTCTGTGTGCTACTTTCCCACACTCATCATGTGACTCCATCACATGATATGACCTGTGACATCTTGTGATGTGACACTTTCCTATACTTCTTTCTTGTATAATAAGTCCATAAAGAAAAGAAAAAAAATAATGACTTAGTCATTTTGCCAAGTCATGACAAGTAGAGGAAAGAAGGGAATGATACAATTGGTAAAGCATAAGGAATACAGAAGAGTATCTACTGTATATATACCTATGTATTATAAGGTAAAGGAGAGGTAAGTGTGTGACAAACATAAGGTCTGCTGAGTAAAGAATATTCTTTACCAGTAAGGTGCTAACTAAGCCATTGTATAATTGAGGTAACCTAAATAAAAGAAGCAGTCTGTGTAGTAACTTCATGAAGAATACCTATATGAAATGAGGTTAATTATAACAATATATTATGACTTAGCAAAATGGCTAAAGTCATTATTCTTTTCTTTTCTTATTTGAACTTACTATATAAGGAAGAAGTATAGGAAAGTATCACATGACCAAGTCACAGTCACAGGGTCAGTGTGATATCACATAATGGAGTTACATAACAAGTGTGGGAAAGTAGCACACAAACTATGTAGTAGTTGTATAAGTAATATATAACAAGGTTTTCATCTATATCATATGACAGAAAATAATAATTTAATAAAAATAATTTCTTTTATATTTTATTTATTACTAAATTTTGCTCCTGAACTTCTGTTGTCTACTCCTATAGGATTATGATGTAGACTAGTTAATTGTACTCCTCCTATTCTAGACTTAGTATAAGTACTCCATTAGTTATATCCTAGTTCCTTAGTTCATAGATTAACATCTCTTATGTATTCTATTCTCACTCCTATCAATCTATATACCATTCCTCTCCTAAACTCCTGGCAACAATTCAGTTCTTCTGAAATACACAACTACATGTGACAGTAGATCGAGGCACAGTGCATGAGCTAAGGCCAAGGTTGTTCCCCAATTTTTGTTGTTGATCCCCTTTTTCTCCAGAGTAACTCTGTTCTACTCCAGGTTACTTCATTCCTGCTCTACATATACATGACAATCTAGATCTCTAGCCCATTTAGAATCCTCTACTAATTCTATATTATTAAGGTTATGTTGAAGTTAGTCCACTTTGCTCTCTTTCAATAATAGTCTGTGTGTCATGACTTAGCAAAATAGCTAAGTTATTATTTAATATTTCTTTTCCTTTTCTTTTCTTTTATTACTAAGGTGGAGTATAGAAAGATATTACATGACAAGTCACAAAATCACAAAGGCATGACAGCAGTCACAGAAAGGTCATAGTCACAGTCACAACATGTGACAAAGAAGTCAGGAGACCATGGGAGTCAAAGAGCATAGCCACATAGTAATTGTGTCATGACTTGGCAAATTGGCTAAGTCATTATTTATATTTCTTTTTTTTTTTCTTTTCTTATTTACAACTACAAGATGGAGCACAGGAAAGTATCACATGACTTTGTCACAATGTCACAATTGGTGTGATGGAGGGTCACAAATGGTCATGTCACAGTCACAGTCACATTGGGTCACATGATGAGAGTAACATGAGGACCATGGGAGAGCAAGTGCATAGCCACAGTAGTAAAGTGTATAAGTAGTAGAGAAATGAGTGAGAACTCCATTGAGTTCTCTTTGTCAAACTCTGAACAAAGAGACAGTTGGCTTAATTCCAGTCATCAGACTTTAGACGCTGACAAATTGTATATATAGTATAGAAAATTTAACAGGAACTCTATTGAGTTCTCTTTGTCAAACACTGATAAAGAGCAGTTGGCTTTATTCTGGCTCAGGAGTTGGCTCACTGATACTAGAACTCAATTCACATCTGAGTACTATCTACCTTGGACCTTGCTCAAACTCTTATTTCATTTAATCAACCCTTGGCTGCTGATCATTGCGATCAGTAACTATCTCCATACATAGCTGGGCCCTTGGCTTAAAGGGACTTTGTAGTCAGTTAGGGACTGCAGGTAAAGACACAGTACCAAGCTCAGGTATTGTGTTTGAGACCTGACCTTATAATTGAGTCATGTTAAGTAGTATAGCTTTTATAGTATAAACCTTGTACTGCACTCCATTGTAAGTGGTACATATAGAGAAGTGACAGTTACTTCTAGAAGGCTGTCTAGATTAGAGATCCCATCCATTTAGTGATAGTCTATTAGGGCAGTAGGACTCTGGTTGGGTGAAGATCTTGCACCCCAGCAGACATAATAACTAGTAAGATCAAAACTATTAAAGCCATACCCTGAGACATTATTATAATGTCTCAAGAACAATACCATTCATTAATGAGCAGCTTGCTCAAAGAGAAACATGCCCTTACCAAACTGAGAGTAGAACTTAAAGGAAGGAGGGAAAAACTATGTTGATGTTACAAAGGATTCAGATACCTGGCCCAAAATTACAGGAACAAAAGAAGAAGAGAGAAGGGGACAATCATTTCCCAAAATAAGTTTGAGATATTAAAGAGTAGAGGAATGCAGTGTGGAGTAGAAGAGAGCATGATAAGGAGAGTGGAAGTAGTAGAGGTTGAGTGTTTTAAGTATAGGGAGAAAGGGCATAAATGTAGGAAGTGCCCATTATAGGTGAGAAAGGAAAAGACAGCATGTGTGGCAAGGCTACAAAAGGTACAGCAAGAAGAGAGACTGGTATGTCCTGTGAAGGGAGAAGCATAGAAAAGAAGGTTGAGGAGGACAAAGGAAGAAGAGACAGCGCATGTGGCTGAGCCACAAGAGGCACAACAAGGATGGAGGAGGAGTTTAGTAGTAGAGTTGAGGAGGAGAGCAGAGAAGCATTGTGGTAAGGGGGTGCTAGAAGAAGCACACCTACTAGAGTTAGGATAGTACACAAAAGAAGTAATAGTGATATACGTACAGTGTAAAAGGTATGGAGAGAAGGGGTGTCATGTGAAGGAAAATAGGAGGTAAGGGATAATCAAGGACAGGCAAAGATAGTATAGGTGTATAAGAAAGGCAGCATGGTCCAAAGAGACAAAAGTGTAGCAAGGTAGCACACAACCAGGAGAGTCAAAAAGCATAGCAAAAGAAGGGGGTAGCTGAAAGGAGATTAGGAGAACCTTCAAAATGCTAAAAGAGGTGTAGTTAAATATTGGGATAGAGAAAATAGACACACATAAAGGTATAATAGTAAAAGCGCTCTTGAATAGTGGTACAACAGGGATGTTTATGGATAAGAGAATGGCAGCAAAATATGGGTTTAGGCTGCAAAAACTAGAAAGACTAATAGCTGTCAGAAATATAGATGGAACAAATAATAGTAGAGAGGCCATTACATACCAAGTAGAGTGTAATGTGTATTATAAAGGTCATGTAAAAGGAATAAGAATGAATATGTGCAACTTAGGAAAGACAGAAGTGATTCTGGGAATACTATGGTTAGTAGTATATAACCCAAAGATAAATTGGAAAACTGGGGAAGTCAAAATGACAAGATGTCTACCCCTATGTAGTGGAAGGAGTCCAAAGAAAGAGAAAGTCAAAAGGATAGTAATCCTAGAGGAAGAGAAAATCATCAGATGGGCAATAGATAATAAAAAAGATTGGGGAAAGGAAAAAGAGATAAAGGAGAACCATAGGAAAATTAAGAAAATGGTTCCAAAAAGATTTTTGAAGTGGAAGAAGGTGTTTGGAAAGATAGAGTTAGAGAGAATACCAACTAGGAAAACTTGGGATTATGCTATAGATCTCAAGGAGACTGTTATGAGAGCCCCCAAAAAAAAATAATTTCCTACACATTCAAATACTTAATCCACAATATCAAGTCATACAACAAAGACAAGATATAAATAGTATGGGAACTTAGGTAATCATATCACATGACCTTGTCATGTGATTGTAGAACATTCTGAAAGGACATATGATCATGAACTATTAGTGTACAGCCACTTGTAAAGTAGTATAAGTAAAGAAGTAATCCAACAAAGAACTCCATCGAGTTCTTCTTAAACATCTACCTTGGGTGATCACTAAGGACTATCACAGTCTATCAATAACATAAGAACTCGATTCCCAATAGTGACCTCACACCTCGCGATCTCACTATCTACTTACTTTCACTAGTGAACACAGTACTCACAAGCATTTTGGATAGCAGGCCCTAGCTGTAAAGGGGACTTCTCAGTCAATTAGGGACTGAGGGAGGAGACTGGGTACCAAGTCCAGGTATCTTGTTTGAGTCCTAACCTCATAATTGGGCCTGTTTACTATATTCTTCTCAGTATAAACTCTATGCTATACTCTATTGTGAGTGATACATGTAGGAGATTGGTAGTTATTCTTTAGGAAGCTACTTAGCTTAGGGGTTCTCTTCTTAGAGGCAATCGTTTACCATTTGATTAGAGCAGTAGTCAGTAAGGCAGTAGAAGTCCAGATAGGAGAAGATCTTGCTCCCTGTTGGATATAGTCTTAGTTAGTCACCCTAGATCAAGAGTTCTCAGAGTACAAATCATTATCTACTTTACCATCACCTTCACCATCACTATCACTGACATATGAAATGTCACAACAACAACAACAACAACAACAAGGGGGGAAACCCTCCTAGATACCTGCCCCTTACCAATAACTACTACCAACCCACAAGGAACAACTCCTTGCAATGATCGCCACTCTGCAACAGCAGATCAGCACCATGCTCCTCCAACAGCAGGGGAGCTGAGTAGAGGCTGCAAGACCTCAAGTGTTCTGTGAAAAGATGGAGGAGGTGAGCATATTCATCAATGCAGCTTGTCTGTATATTAGAATAAAAATGATGGAGGAGGCAGCAACAACCCAGGTAGCCTAGGTATTATTATATGTATAGAGAGGAGTGACAGAGATGTAGAAGGACAACTTGTTGGACAAGTTGGCAAAAGGAGAGTCAGAGATAGAAACAGTTGAGCAGCTGTTTTCAAAAATTAGAAATGATTTTGAGGGGACGTTGGAGAAAGAGAGAAAGATTGAGCAGCTAAGAATAATAGAGCAGAAAGAAAGGACGTGTGATAAGTACGTCTAAGAATTCAAAAAGGTCACCAAGAAGAGTAGCTATGAGGACTGACCCCTCATTGAAGAGTTCAAGAGAGGCCTCAATGTGGCCATCAGGAGAAAATTAGTAAAGGCAGAAAAACCGCTGTCTACCATAGGAGAGTAGCAAGAAAGAGTAGTGAGGTTAGATAAGAATCAAAGGCAGAGTAGGGTAGAGGAAAGAATGTTGGGGAGGAATATAGTGTACCCAGGGGGAAATGCATAGCAAAGAGGAGGTTATGGAGGAGGATTGTATGGAGGAAAAGGGGGACAAATAACCTAGAGAACAGGAGCCCAATATACGAGTGTGGGAAATAGGAGAGGAAATTTGTCAAACAGAAAAGGAAACCAATTGGGTCCATGGAGAGACCTAAACGCAATGGACATTGATAGAGGGAGAGGAGGGAATAGAACATGTTATCATTGTGAGAAGTTTGGCCATATGGCCCGAAACTGTTGGGAGAGAAATAAAGCAAGAGTAGTAGAGACGCCACAAGAGTTAGCAAAAGAAAATAGAGGACAGTGAGCTCCTGACTGGCCTCCAACAATAAATACAATATACTGTGCCCAGAAAAACTAGGCAATAAATTAAATTTTTCCAAAAACACTGAGAGAGTAAGAGATGTGTGGCGCACATTACGGCCACTAAGAGAAGTATAGATGAAAGTAGGACTGGAGAAGCTAGAAAGCCATGAAGGGGTGGCAGTGAAAGCATTATTAGATAGTGGAGCAACAGGTCTGTTCATGGATACTACCTTTGCAAAAGAAAAAGGATTCAAAATGGAGAGGATAAAGAACCCCCTATTAGTCAAAAATGTGAATAGGACAGTAAACATGGAAGGGGCAATAACATACCAGATAGAGTGCAACATGTTCTTCAAAGGACATGTAGAAAGAGTCAGAATGGACATATGTAATCTGGGGAAGACAGAGGTTATATTAGGAATGCCATGGTTAGTAGCCCATAATCCTAAAATAGATTGGGAAAAGAAAGAAGTAAAAATGACAAGGTATCTACCTATCTGTGGAAAAAAAAAGCAAGAAGAAAGGAAGGAGAAAAAAGTAAAAAGGATAGAAAAGGATGAAGACAAGAAGATTCTAAAGAAGTTGATGCCAAAAAGATTCTAGAAATGGAAGAGAGTATTTGGGAAGAAAGAGTCAGAAAGAATGCCAGTGCGAAAGACCTGGGACCATGTGATTGAATTGAAGAAAGAGTTTATACTGAAGAAAGAGAAGGTATATTTATTGTCAAGAGAGGAAAGGGAGGAAGTGAAAGCGTTCATAGAGGACCAACTAAGAAAAGGGTATATCTAACCCTCTAAGTCACCCCAAAAATTGCTAGTACACTTTGTAGCAAAAAAAGAAGAATGGTACAAGACTATTGCCATATAAACTAGTGGACAATAAAGAACAGATATCCACTCCCTCTAATAGCAGATATACTGGATGGGGTTAGAAAGAGGAAGGTGTTTACCAAGTTAGACCTAAGATGGGGCTATAACAATGTCAGAATAAAGGAAGGAGACAAATAGAAGGCAGTATTCACAACACATATTGGAGCCTATAAACCCACAGTCATGTACTTTGGGTTAACAAACTCCCCCACTATCTTTCAAATGATGATAAATGACTTATTTTAGGATCTCATAAACCAAGGAGATACTACTACCTTTATTGACAACATCTTAGTAGCCACCAATACAGAAGAAGGACATGACGAGTTGGTTAAAGAAGTGCTAAGAAAACTAGAGGAGAACGATCTGTTTGTGAAACCAGAAAAGTATAGATGAAAAGTAAGGGAAGTAGAATTTCTAGGAGTAATAATTGGTCTGAAAGGAGTCGAGATACAGAAAGAGAAAGTAGAAGGAGTACTAAACTAGCTGATACCCAAAAATGTTAAGGAGGTGCAAAAGTTCTTAGGATTAGCTAACTACTACAGAAGGTTCATAAAAAAACTTCACCAAGATAGCCACACCACTCCACATGTTGGTTAGAAAGGAGCAGAAATGGAAGTGGGAAAAGGAGCAAGAAGAGGTGCTTGGGAAACTCAAGAAAGTGTTCATAACAGAACCCATCCTAGTGATCCTGGACATTGATAGAGAAATGAGAGTAGAGGTAGATGCTTTAGATTATGCAATGGAAGGGGTGCTATCAACAAAATGCAAAGATAGCAAGTAGAGACCAGTAGTCTTTATCTCTAAACTATTAAATGCTACAGAGCAAAACTACGAAATCCATAACAAAGAGATGTTGGCAGTCATCAGGTGTTTTGAGATATGGAGGTACTATCTGGAGGGAGCAAAACTGGAATTCAAAATCTAGATGGACTACAAAAACCTCTAGTATTTTATGATGAGCCAAAAGCTAAACCACAGACAAGTGAGATAGACATTATACCTCTCAAGATTCAACTTTACTCTAAAACATGTTCCAGGGAAAAATATGGGAAAGGCAGATGGACTAAGTAGGAGACTGGATTGGCAGAAAGGGGTGGAGAGAGATAACGAGGACCGAACATTAATAAAACCTGAATAGGTTAGAGGAGTAGAAATGTTAGTAGAGGAAGAAAACTTGAGGGAAAGAATAAAAAGGGCACAAGAGGGAGATGAAAGAGTGGTAAAAGTGGTGGAAGAGCTAAAGAAGGCAAAAACACTAAGAGACAAAGAGTGGAAAATAGAGGATAGAGTAGTACTGAAGAAAAAAAGGATATATATGCCAAAAGGGAAACTCAGAGAGGAGGTAATATGATTGTATCATGATATCCCAGTAGGAGAGCACAGAGGAAGATGGAAGACAACAGAATTGGTCACCAGAAACTATTGGTGGCTAGGAGTAATGAAGGAAGTAAAGAGATATATGGACAGATACGATGTATGTCAAAGATACAAGAACCAAAGTAAAGTACCAGTAGGAAAGCTGATGCCTAATGCAATCCTGGAGAAACCATGGAGTCATATTTCAGCAGACTTCATTACAAAACTACTGCTAGCTCAGGGATATGATGCAATCTTAGTGTCATAAACTTCATTCGGTCATATCTCCATCAATTCTTCGACTATTCCCACGGTCTCAAAGCCAGCTTAAAGCCCTTAAGAAGACCTTTCAATCGATGCCAGTCACGTCTCGAGGCGATCAATAATGGCCGAGATATTAAGCAGATCAACTGGTAACTACCATGTT
>Ga0153965_1000235_pt1 | contig 11446 bp, 9 predicted proteins | sample TSFL049MetaG_FD_104707 | JGI IMG/M metagenome (GOLD analysis project Ga0153965, IMG submission 104707) | Attine ant fungus gardens microbial communities from Florida, USA - TSFL049 MetaG | ecosystem: Host-associated > Fungi > Mycelium > Unclassified | place: USA: Florida, Paynes | collected... | reverse complement strand
TGCTGGGCCTTGACATTTCCGAATGGTTGAGTGCGTTCTCATGTTTTCTGGCTTTCCAACTGATTTTAACTTAGTTGGCTGGATCGCTATGCTTCGTGAGTTTGGTGATATTTTCGACCTGACTGGTTTCTACATTCTTCATCTGATTATGGCCATTGTCATGTGTGTCACATGGGCCGTCTTATTTGTCTTGACAGTCATGGCATTTTATAAGGGATATATTTTTAAGTCTATGTCTGAGGATGTGATCAAAGATTCTGCCCTCTTCAAACATGATCTCGAAAAAGAGAGGCAGCAGTCTCATGTCTGAATCTTCAAGTAACATTTACCCTCATTATTTACTCTGCTCTTGGATCTAGTTATCATTTACAGTCCCAGTACTTAGAATTGATTAAGTATGCAGTGTTTTGTGTTTAAATTTCTCTTCGAATTCCAGATGACAAATTGAAGCCAGTTGCAGTCACCGTCGTGTTCAACAGTATAATTCTTACATAGGTTTTCGACTAGGTTGATTAGGTCTTTATAGTGCTGGAAACATATTCAATGGGATCAAGTTAAAAAGACTTTTATCGTTCGTGTCAAAGCTGAGAAGCCGTAAAGATGATTCCTGGAGGAAACGTGGCAGATGATTCAACCGAGGGGCAGTTTCCTCCACACTCTAGTTCTTTTTGCATATCTATTAATTAATTGTAATGTGGACATCACTGCTATCAGTATATTCGAAACAGGAGTCAAGAATTACAAATCATGCTCCTACTAGATGAGCCAAATGGGCAACCATGTGTCGGGACCGTTCATACGTGGACGAGTCACTGAAAAGTGTACTGGAGACCTTATCAGCATCTGGGGTGGCCAGAGAGAACTCTAAATTGCATTGGTATTGGTACAGATGAGCAAATTTCCTTGCTCATCTTGAAAACAGGATGATGATCAATCCAGAGGGTAACAGAAGCAGTCCCGATGGACAGCTTGAAACCATTTGTTGACACTATGAGCTTACAGAAATGAAATCATAGTTGCATACCTATAATCACTCAACTTACTCACAATATAAAGGAGAAAAAAGGAATTGTTTATTCATGATATCAAAATAATTATATCTACGACGACTGGGCATGCTGTTAGCTTCAGCTCCATTGCGACAATGGAACTTACTGAGCTCCCGACCCACGTCAAGGGCGCGTGACAGGTCACTGCGTCAAGGTGACCCGACCAGGAGAACAAAGTTGACCAACCGCTTACCCAGAATCCATTGCCATTGCCATTGCCTCACCCGGTCGCCCGTTCATCCAGCATCCATCTACTCATTCACCCAGTATCCATCGACTAGCCGAGGACCAGGAGCATACGACTTGAAAATGCCAGGTGGCAATCATTAGGGTCACCAGAGCATGATGCCAATCAAGGGCTGCCACATCACAATGCCAAGCATGTGTCTGTGAGGATGTACAGAGAAATCGGCGATGCACCAGAACATGTATCACTCTCTCATCATCAGACAGCATGCTGGAGGCCAATTAAGGCTACCCCATCAGGCTGCCAGAGCACAATGATAACATGAATGATCAACCAGTGCCCAACCTACAGGACGTCAGAGGTTGATCAATATGGATAAACCAGCAACATACCTCATAGCGTAGATCATACAGCAGACAATGCCATGGCGCCAGATGATCGACCTATAAGTTGTACCAGAACATGATTAGGAAATCAATAACACATTCTTTTAGGCGCAATGCCATGCCAAGCGCCAATCAAGGCTGCTGGAACATGATGACGAGCGCTATACCTACAACACGTCAGGGTTCAACCAAAATTGTACAATCAACGACGAACCTTTCAGTCAGAGTGGCGAACTGACAATCCCAGATACCAATCAGCAGTCTCACAAGAACATGATGCCGGGCGCTAACCCATCCTCAGGCTGCCACAACACGATGCCAAGTATTTTACCTATGGGACATAAGTGTTCCACCGGTGAGTAAATTGATCACTAACGTACCATAGGGTCCATGACAATGCAATGGGCTATGGCAAAATGGATCCACCAGAGTACAATGCTAGACACCAGCAGGGGGCCACAGCATGGTACCGGACATTCGATCTACAAAATGTCAAAGTTGCACCAATGAATGAATTTTCGACGCACCATTTGGACCAGAGCAGGCAGGACAATGCCAGGCGCCAATCATAGCGGTCACCTGTTATGCATGCCAATCAACCCTATCCTGGAAAACTCTACCAGGCGGTCATGAAAGCAGCATGTGAGATGCAGAGTGTACATGAAGTAGAAAACCGTAGTTGGTTGATCAAAAAGCTACAGCTTTATATATCCTCCTCCAATCCCGTGACCCAGGGAATTATCCTCGTTGGCCAATCCAAAAATAACGAGAATTCTGTGTATATTTGGAACAATAGGCTCCATTCTGGTGTCCATGTGGGCGCCTAGCTTATGTCATTCTCAATGAATCTAGGCTTAAGTTTAACCAGCTGTATATTCACCACCTTGTCTGACCTCAGTTGTCTTTTTTTTTTAAAAAAAAAAAATCAATGATTTATTACATGGGGCACATAGGCAGACTGTAGTAAGTACAAAGTACCTACTTAGATACACAAACAAAAGAAAATGATAGAAGAGAGAAGAGGTGAAAGTAAGTAAGAGGAAATGAGCTGTGCTTTTACTCCTGGGAGTCGCACTGCAGTAGGACTCTATCCATTGTCAAAGCTAAACACTCCAGGATTATTTGCAAGAAAGTGAACAAAACTGTTGATGATGATGTTATAGGGCATGTAGATAGGTCATGGAGGTCACACTCCATGATAATGTGTTCTCAAGTCTGAACTTTGGCTTCACCACATAGGCAGCTAGTGGAAAGGTTGGAGAAGAATCTTTGTCTATATTCTCTGATAGGGGCATGGCCTGTGGTCATACATGTAAAGTGGGCACATAGAGAGTTGGTAAATCCTATGATAGGGAGCCATGAGCTGCCTTTGGCATATGTTAGTTTGATGACTCATTGGTCTTCATCCTCAAACATCAGAAAATAATAGCCCTTTTTGAGGCTATTTACAAAGGTTAATTGTTATTTGTGTAGGATATCATTGCATTCTTTTTTCCCACTGAAAAGGTACAAGTTTTTACAAGGGAATTCTGGAGCATTTGTGCTAGCTTTAACTTGGTTGTATCACAAATGAAGTTTATGATAAGAAGAAAAGAAATGTTTTTAGTATTTACTTGAGAGAACCCTCACCATAATAGGATCTCTAAGGTATACATTCATCTTGTGCCGTGACACTACTGCCCTTACCTAGTTTAGTAGTAGTACTACCTAGAACTCTTGTGCCATTGTGCAAGCTCTACTTCAGCTGACCATATAACTGGAAGCCTACTCCAAAAACATATAGCAAGTGGTTAGCTCCTAGCATAAGTAAATGCCCAAGTCTATTAAGGCTTGAGTATCCCTTTGAGGGAAGTTTCATAGAGTTTTCATAAAGCAGACACAAAAGAAAACCTCAAATCACTCAAATAGCCTTTTAGCTCTAGAGCAATAGAGAGAGAGATAATAGGAGGAAGAGTATTCTTGTCCCTTCTGTGTCCTAGGGTATTTTATAAGGATTACAAAGTAATGATATAACAAAAGAAAAGAAACAAAGACAACTTCTAAATTCCCAAAGATAGTAAGAGTAAAATAATAAGATGACACCTCTCCTATGTTATGAGAGCCCTAAGAAGGAGAAAGTTTCCCGCATGTTCAAACACTTGATCACAAATATCAAGTCATACAACAAAGACAAGATATAAATAGCATGGGAACTCACATAATCATATCACGTGACAAGTCATGTGATTGTAGAACATTCTAGAAAGGACATGTGATCGTGGACTAGTAGTATACAGCCACCTGTAAAAGTAGTATAAGTAGGTAGTGCAATCCAATGGAGAACTCCATCGAGTTCTTCCTAAACACTCACTTTGAGTGGTCCCTAAGTCGTCAAGACTCTGTGATAACATCCTAATCACTTGGCTACTACTCCCCACTCCTCTAATCCTACTCCTGGGGTTCTTCTCTAAACAATAGATGGCTCTCAAACCTTTTGCTGGGCTGTAGATGTCATGACTTGGCAAATCAGCTAAGTCATTATTTATATTTCTTTTCTTTTCTTTTCTTTTCTTTTCTTATTGGACTTACAACTACAAGATGAAGCACAGGAATGTATCACATGACATTGTCACAATGTCACAATGATGTGATGGATGGTCACAGATGGTCACGTCACAAGTCATGGTATGTCACATGACTAAGAGTAACATGAGGACCATAGGAGAGCAAGCGCATAGCCATAGTAGTAAAATGTATAAGTAGTAGAAAATTAAGCGAGAACTCCATTAAGTTCTCTTTGTTAAACTCTGAACAAAGAGACAGTTGGCTTAATTCTGGTCATTGGGGTTTAGATGCTAACAATAGAGAGAGATGGCAATCTCGAGTCATCTTACTCTCAAGCACATTGTCTTTATCAAATATCTCTTCTTCTATCTTTTTATCTGACCTCTCTGCCTAACCTCTTTAGTCCTTCTACTACTTCTCTATACCTCATCACATCTTCAAGCCTTAGTCTTCTTCTATTAGGTTTACAATATAGTTCCTAAGAGAACTCATCTTGCTAGTTCTTGCTATAATTAGCCATCAGCAATGGTAGTTCTGATCTAACAGTAACCTAGATATTATAAATAAGTGACTGCTGCTAAGATATAACATCATCTTTATAGAAAACAATTTTCTAAGGTCCTTTTCACTCTTGAGAGCACTCTAGAGAGAAGTTCTGTTATAGATCTGTTATGAAATTCTCTAGACAATTCTTATGAGGTCTCTGTAGTGGTGGTCATAGCCACTACTCTGTTACTCAAGTAGTATGCTTGAGTCCAGGACTAGGTATCTAAGAAACATCTCTGGGGGACCAAACTTGTCTCTTAAGCTGGTTATTCTTGTTATTATGGTAAAAAATATCACATTTATTGCCTAAACAGCTGTCCAACATGACAATACTACTGCTCTTACCTAGTCTAGTAGCCTGGCTTACTGTTAATACAACAGCACTACCTAGAACTTCTGTGCCCTCATGTAAGCTCTACTTCAACTGACTGTACAGTTGAAAGCCTACTCCAAAAACACATAGTGAACTGTTAACTCCTAGTATAAGCAAATATTTGAGTTGATTAAAGATTGAATTCCCCTCTAAGGGAAGGTTTTTAGTAATCTTTAGAAAATAAAATAAAAGCTTAGAGAAATAGAGACTCAATCACTCAAATAGCTATTAAGCTCTAGTATTATGAACATTGAGTAGGACTACAACTATTATTGTCATGACTTGGCAAAAAGGCTAAGTCAATATTTATATTTCTTTTCTTTTCTTTTAGATTATTACTAAGGTGGAGCATGGGAAATATCATGTGACAGTCACATATTAGTCACACAAGATCATATCACACATCATGGTCACAGCATGTGATGAGATAGTCATATGACAGGAATAACATAAGGACTATAGGAGGATGTTACATAGCCACCAAAGTAAAATGTATAAGTAGTATATAAAATGAAATGGGAACTCTATTGAGTTCTCCTTGTCAACTTGGACTTGGAGTGGATTTAAGTCATCTTGGCCAAAGTCTTACAATTATCAGCTATGGTCTGATAATAATAGTAGATGAAATGTTGGCAATGCTAAATGAGAATATTACTATGCAATAAATGTTGGAATATCAAGTTGATGTCATAATCTCATTGAAGGTTCTAGAACATTCCACCTTTTTAGTATATAAACTTAGTAGCTTATTGTATGTATCTACTGGTTTGCAAAGAAATAAATTGCAAATGCTCCTATATTCCAAAGACAAACTAGTCTGCAAATATTTTCTACAACAGTAAATGCACTGAATGTCTGAGGACTCTAAGAGACAATAGACTCACAAAATGAACAAGACTCTTTGGAGAAATCTCGGACTATTCCCTTCTTTTATCTTTGGACTTATACTAAATGGGACAACATCAGACTAACCTATTATTAGACACTGACTTAACTTATCACCCTCATTGCTTCTGTTACTGGACTGTCACTTAACTAGTCACCCATAGTTACAACTAGTGTTACCACATTGTAACGTAGTCACAATACCTAGTTAGTATAAATACAGACTAGAAAAAGAAAGGAACAACAAGTTTTCTCTTTCTGTATTTCTCCCTGTATTCTTATTACTTTGAGGGATTGGTACTCTTATCTGTCTTAGGACAACCTCAAGAGTGCTACTCAAAGTCTCATTGATATCTCTCCTCCAATATAACTTCACTGAAAACTTTAACTAGATCCTTTGACAAGGAGTGTGAAGATATCAAGTATTAGATATAGGCTTAAGTTGAAATACATATTCAACTAAGGTCTAGAACTGAAGCATCAATTGTGGCAGTTTCTGAGATATTAGTGATTTAATAAACAGTAACATAGTGGTTACCAGTTGATCTGCTTAATATCTTGGCCAATATTAATTGCCTCAAGACATAATTGGCATTGATTGAAAGGTCTTTTTAAGGGCTTTCTGTAGCCTTTGAGACTGTGAGAATCGTTGAAGAATTAATAGAGATATGACCAAATGAAGTTTGTGACACTCTTGGAAGAAGAATCCCTTGGATAAGTAGCAGCAGCATCCTTAGGAGTAGTAATAGTAGCAGTCATAAGGGGATTCCTTCCAGTAGCAAAAGAAAAAGTATGATCAAGGAAAGTGTAGTAGTAAAGCATACTGAGTAGATGGCTCTTCCAAATCTATTAACAGTAATGAGTACCAAGCCTCTAGTGCCATTGCTTTTACAAGTATAGCTGCTATTGTTCCTCCTACTTATCCTTTTCCTCCCAAGTCTCAGTCAAAAGCTAAAGTATCCAAGCTTGCTAATTGGCTCTCTGAGTAATGCCTTTCTCAAATTGGTCCAATCTGTAGTTCATTGGTACATGCACAAGATAGAGTACTAAAACTATATGATGAGCACTTAGCTAGGAAATTCCCTGATCCTACTCTTGTTAAGGCATCTATTTCCAAAATCACTGAGCCTTCCTCAAAAGCTCCTTCTCCTCAGGTTCAAAGTGGTCCATTCAAAATGGATATTGACTCACCTTCAGTAACAAATACATCTATTTTAAGGGAGTTAGCTGATGCTGATACTGTAGTATCCTTGGAAAGTCCTGAGGATTGGGGCTTAAATAATCAAATTTCTGGATGTAACCTGTATGTGCATTCCCCTATTGTCTTTTACTATTCTTTAACTATCTTAGCTCAGTTCCTTATAACCTGTGCCAATGTAATGGCTGCAACTAGGAACTTTGTAACATTGAGTAGTATAGTCTGTATGGCTTTATGTGACAATAAATTTGTGTTGCCTGCATCACCTATAGCTAAGAATTTACAAAGATGTGATAAAGTACTATGCACTACATGCAAGGGTAAAGAAGTGCCATATGGCCACTCTTATAATGATAAATGGTTCTTGGACTCTGGTACCTCTGTTCATTTCACTCCTTTTGAGTCTGACTTTGTTTCCATAACTCAAGAAAATTATGGTCATGTTGAGACAGCTAATTCTAAAGTATCTCTTTTTATGGTTGCTGTAAAAACTATTCTTATAAAACATGAAATCATTGACCCTAAAGACAGGACAACTAGAACTGCTATCTCTAAACTATGGCCAGTATACTATATTCCTAGCATGACCATGTGCCTTCTCTCTATTAGACAGTTACTCTAATCTAGATTGAGTATAGAAGGTACAATAGATGGTTTAACCTTTTGTGACTTATCTAGTGATGCTGTCACGATCATATAACACCTCATCAACTGCTAATGACTACGCATTTGCTCTGTGTGTATATGTTGTTATTATTACTATCAATCTACTCTCCTATGCAATTCCCAAGCCCTAACTTTTTCAAGAACTACCTGAAAATCCTGCTCTATCTTCATTTGCCCTATATAAATTTAGTATGGACTACCTAGTATACTTAGCTTTGTTCTCAACTTGGTGTACCTCTCTAATTTATACTCTTGCTATTTAACTTAGAGGTCTATTTTTCTTTCTGTCTAGTCTCCTCAATTGGGTGCAGTGTAACTCCCCTTGTTCAAGAATTCTCTTTTCCAACCCACTAGGAGGACAGCACCTGACAGATGCTGTCCTCTCTGCTCTATCTAATCTTTGGGAGAGTATCCAGGTTGTGAGAATATGTATTATTAAGAACAGTGTTCCTAATCCTGTGAGCCTTGTTACAAGGCACCTAGATTATAAGACAATTTATCATCAACTTGGGCACATCTCTGATGAAGCTATGGGACATGTCCCAAACAGTATTGAAGATGCTGAGAAGATCTGCTTTCCTAACAAGAAGTATGTATGCTGTAATTACACTTTAGAAAAGCTGCACCAGTACAATTTCCCTGAGAACTCTAAGTATTCTAGTGAGACTCTTGGATTAATACATTCAGATCTCCTTAAGCTCTCCACTTTATCATACTCTAAGTATAAGTGGGTAATTACATTCCTTGATGACTATTCCTCCTATTGCAGAGTTACTTTCTTAAAAATCAGATGCTATAAAAGCAATTAAAGCTGTTTTCTAGCTGTGGTCAAATATCACTTCCCACTCTGTTAAATGCCTGCATACTGATAATAGGGGAGAGTATATAACATTAGAGTTGCAATCCTTTTTACATGAATAGGGGATTATCCATGAGACAAGTATACTAGCAAAATGGTCAAGCAGAATAGTTAAATCAGACACTGCTAGAAAAGGCATAATCTATGTGACTTGAAGCATATTTACCTGATTCCTGGTGGGAGTTTGCTTTTGCAACTGCTACCCATGTCTATAACTATACTTCTATTAAACATCTTAAATGGAAAACATCTCAGGAGATCTTCACAAGTAAAAAACCTAAAATATTACACCTTTATGTCTTTGGCTGTGGAGCATATATATACCTCCCCAATGAAGTTTGCACAAATAAACTTATACCATGTTCTGAACTCATGATATTTATTGGATATGAGGATAATGGCTATAGATTTATTTGTCACACACAAGAGAATGTTATATTCTACTCTACCCAAGCTATTTTTGATGAAGGACACTTTCCTAGATGTTTATTTTCTCACTCCAGAGAGCAAATGCCCCCTAGTAGACTAACCCCAGAGACAGAGTTGTTAGCACCTGGACCTTCTGGTATAAATGAACCTGCTCCAATACCCTTTCCACCAACACTTGTACATCCTAGACTCTTTACTCCTTCAATCCCTCCTAACTTACCAACTCACTCAGAATCTCCATCTCCCTCTCCTCTACTGACACCACCTAAATGGTTCTCAGTAAAAATTGAAGAGGTTGAAGATGTCAAAGATGAAGATATTGAGATGCATTTCCCAAGCCCTTCTCCTCCTGAAGCTGGTCCCTTACAGTATACTCCTTCTTAGGTTCCAACTATAATACCTCAAAAACAAGGTAGTGATCCATAGCTAAGAAAAGATATTTCTTCTCTGAGATATGGCTTGAGAAGATCGACCCATAAGACTAGAGTCCCTCATAGAGAAGACAATATATATAGAGAGGATTGCCATTTCACAGATGTCTTGAGATACCCTGAGTGACAATGATATCCTGGTGAGGCTAATCCAGATATAGCATATAAAATACTTGAGAATGCTCACAGACATATTCAAGCATAGCCTGACACTATTCCAATTGGAGGAGTATACTATCTATATAGTTAATAGGACAATACTATTGAAATGAATGGAATCTACTATAAGGTTGATTGGGTAGGACAATAACCTATTATAATTGACATAAAGGGAAATAGAATGGATGCTCCACCTCTAGCAGGTGAGTTAGCTATCACAACTATTACCAATCATATAGTATGCCTTACAAGAGAAGAGAGAACAGAGCATATTTGCTTTTTCTTGGTATTTAGAGCAACTGAAACTTATTTTCTACCCAAAACCTTTAAAGATGTCACTAAACTACTAGCTGACTCTAAGAAAAGGTAGCTTGAATCTTGCCTTGAGAAGCTAAAATTGCTCAAAGACAGAGATATTTATAAGATTGTAGACCTTTTCAAGGGAAGAAAAGTAGTCAAGAACTACTGAATGTTTAACATTAAGTCTGATGGTTGTTATCGATCTTGTCTTGTTGCCAAAGGATTTTTTCAAGTTGAAGGCATTGACTTTGATGAATTATTCTCTCCAGTTGTCTGCTATAAAACTATGCAACTGCTTTTTGCTGTTATTATACTTAAGAATTTAGGTATCCAAAGCATTGATGTCAAAACAGCCTACTTATATGGCAATCTAGATGAGGAAATCTATATGGAGCAACTAGAAGGTTTCAAACTACCTAGAAAAGAAAACAAAGTTTAGTGACTTTACAAAGCATTATATAGCCTTAAGCAAGCTAGTTTATTCTAGTGGCATATAATGACTAAGTCAATGCTTGCTCTAGGATTTAAGAGATGCAAATCCAATGCTAGCATATACTACTATCATGACAAAAAGACTAAAGTACTTATTATAGCAATTGTCTATGTCAATGATGTTTGCTTTATGGGTACTAAAGATGTTTTACTCCTTAATGAGTTGAAGCAGAAATTTATGGCTAGATAGGAATGTTGTGACCTTGGTGAAACCACAGAGTTCCTAGGTATATATATAAGCCATGATCGTAAAAATCAAAAAATATTTATTAATTAATGTGAGTGTTAGTAAGCCAACTCCTGAGCTGGAATAAAGCCAACTGCTCTTTATCAGCATTTGACAAAGAGAACTCGATAGAGTTCCTGTTAGATTTACTATACTATATATACAATTACTATTGTGGCTATGCTTCTTATCTCTCATGGTCTCTAAGTTACTTGTCAACTAACTTCTTTGCCATATGCTGTGACTGTGACTTGTGACTCCATGTGATGTAACCATTCTGTGACTAATGTCACACCTTTGTGACTCTGTGACTGTCATGTGATATTTCCCATGCTCCACCTTAGTAATAAAAGAAAAAAAAAGAAATATTAAATAATAACTTAGCCATTTTGCCAAGTCATGATAGTGAGTATTTGGAAAAGATGCTAGCATACTTTAATATTGTGACTAATCCTACTCATACTCCACTGCCATCTAAGTTTAGCTTTAAACCAAATAAAAAGCAGTGTGATCCCAAATTTTGCCAAAAGTACCAACAACTGGTTGGTTCTCTAATATTGTCACAAACTTCATTTGGTCATATCTCCATCAATTCTTCGACGATTCCCACGGTCTCAAAGCCAGCTTAAAGCCCTTAAGAAGACCTTTCGATCGATACCAGTCACGTCTCGAGGCGATCAATAATGGCCGAGATATTAAGCAGATCAACTGGTAAC
>Ga0153965_1000233_pt1 | contig 11458 bp, 9 predicted proteins | sample TSFL049MetaG_FD_104707 | JGI IMG/M metagenome (GOLD analysis project Ga0153965, IMG submission 104707) | Attine ant fungus gardens microbial communities from Florida, USA - TSFL049 MetaG | ecosystem: Host-associated > Fungi > Mycelium > Unclassified | place: USA: Florida, Paynes | collected... | reverse complement strand
GATTTGTGATTGATAGATAGGATATTTGAAAAGCTCAAAAAAGCAAAGTTAGACAAGCAACAAAAGATGTTGTTAAGTCTGAAGTCTAATCCTCAGACTATAAGTTTTTAAATACAAAAAAGTGATAGTCTGTGTACTAGAACAGATCATCATATGCTACTACCTATTATTCTACATATGATAGTGCCTTTGTGCTAGAAATAGTGATAACTTAACCATATGGAGAAATCCACAACAAGGAAATGCTAGCCATTATCCGTGCATTAGAAGAGTAGAGGCACTTTTTGGAAGGAGCAACCCATCTGGTAGAAATCTGGACCGACCACAAGAACCTCGAGTATTTCATGACGGCCAAGAAACTTAACCGTCGCCAAGCTCGTTGGTCCTTGCATCTGGCTAGATTTGACTTCTTGCTTCATCACTGCCCCGGACATACTATGGGCAAACCGGACGCACTGTCGAGGAAAGCTGATCATGGAAACGGAGCCTCCGACAATGACAACATTGTCCTCCTTTGACCAGAGTTCCTTGCGGTGCGTGCCTTGGAAGGAGTGGAACTGACAGGCGTGGAACAGAAGATCTTGTCCAACATATGCAAAGAAAACCAAAACGGAGACCAAGAGGAACCCATCACTAAGGCAGCACAAGAGCTCCGACACTCCGCCAATGGGATAGTGTACTCCTCGGAGTGGTTGAACATAGATGGCCTGCTCCAGTTCTGAGGGAAAATATACGTACCTCAGAGTCTGGACCTATGTAAACAGATCGTGACCTTCTGCCATGACACCCACATTATAGGTCACCCCGGACGCTGGAAGACACTAGAACTGGTGTCCTGGAACTACTGGTGGCCTCAGATGTCTAGGTATATCGGCCAGTATGTAAGCACCTGTGATCTTTGCCTCTGGACAAAACCCTGGCGACACTTTCCTGTTGGCAAACTTCAACTGCTTTCCGTTCCAGATGCACGGTGGGATACACTCAGTGTCAATTTCGTGGTTGAACTCTCAGAGTCCTCTGGACATGACGCCATCATGACTGTTGTAGATTCCGTCTCCAAGAGAGTACACTTTGTTCTAACACACATGACGGTCACAGCAGAAGGAGTGACTAGACTCTTTCTTTACCATGTCTGGAAGCTCTACAGCCTCCTGAAGCATGTTGTCTCCAACCACAGACCCCAGTTCATAGCTTCGTTTACTAAGGAGCTGTACAGGCTACTAGGTATACAACTATCCTCCTCCATAGCTTGGCACCCCCAGACGGATGGACAAATAGAACGTGTCAACCAGAAGCTCGATCAGTTCCTCCATCTATTTGTTAACAAACAACAGGATGACTGATACGACCTCCTACCCATCACGGAGTTCCAGCACAACAACCACGTCTACTCTACAACGCAGCAACCTCCGTTCCTACTAGACACTGGATGAATTCCCCATATGGGCTTTGAGCCAAGCCAAGTCTCCTCCGGACTAGAGACAGTCAATGAATTCACAGAGAGGATGAAGTCTGCCACTGAAGAGGCCAAATCAGCGATCTGCAAAGCATAGAAGGACATGACACGATACTATAATCGAAGAAGGACTCCAGCCCCCGTGTACAAACCAGGAGACCAAGTATACTTAGACGTGTCAGACATCAAAACGACACGTCCGTCTCTGAAGTTATCACATTGCCGACTAGGACTCTTCGAAATAGAAAGCCAAGTGGGACCGTCAGCCTACTGTCTCAAGTTACCTCATGGAATGAGGCAGTTGCACCCAGTATTCAACATCGTAAAGTTGTCCACTGCTCCAGAAGATCCGATCCTAGGGAGGAAACTGCAAGCCCTGCTGCTACCCATTGTCGTTAACAGAGAAGAAGAGTAAGAAGTGGAAGAAATATTAAATAGTCGCTGGCACCAGAGGAGGTTCCAGTTCCTGGTCAAGTGAAAGGGTTTTAGCAGAGAACACAACTCTTGGGAGGTAGCCTCCAATGTCAAGGCACCAGACCTTGTCGCGGAGTACTATCGGAAGTATCCAGCTGCCCCAAGACATATCTGCCAGACCGACTTCGACACTATTTTCAATCCCAGAACTATTGCTTCGAGACGCAGCAACCTTGGAGGGAGGGTAAATGTAAGGGAACCTCTTACACATGACCCTGGAGCACCCCTCTGTTGCTTCCCAACATAATTTCATTGTGCAACCCCTGGTTACCAAAGAATGGAATGCAAGGGCATTTTAGTATATATTGTAGATTATTCCCTCCAGGAGCCTCATCTAATTCTCTGAGGAATCTTCTGGAGGTGAGTTGTAACATATTCCATACTATAATTTAACTGTGGAATCTCCTGGAGTTCACTTTGGTCGCCCTCACATCATTGCACATAGGTATTTACTATGATACAACCATATAGACTACTTTTTTTGTTTCACATTATGTCATATATCTAATAGCTCAGTCAGTACCTTACCAGTGGGGCATGTTCTTTACTCAGCAGACCTCATGTCTGCCATATGTTTTTCTTATTCACTCCTTATGGTACATAGGTATATATACAATGAATACTCTTCTGTACTCCTTATGCTTTACCAATTGTATCATTTTCTTTCTTTCTCAACTCTTATCTCATTCTCAAGTCTTTACTTGAGTGTTGCAATCTGAGTTACTCCTCAAGATCATAACAGTACTGGAAATAAATGAGAACTCCATCGAGTTCTCTTTGTCAACTTGGACTTGGAGTGAATTTAGGTTGTCTTGGCTAAATAAAGTCTTACAGATATCTCAGAAACCACCACAATCTATACTTTACTTCTAGGGTCAGAAAAAGCCCTCTTTATGCCACTCAGAATAAGCCTAGAACAATTTTGAGACAATTAATATTAATGAAGATATAAAGTTCTTAATGTTTGCATATAAACTTAATTAATTACCCATAGATACTCATTTGTTTTTTTGAACAAAGAATAGCTCTCATATAGTTAAGTTATTGCTATTTCAAGTACAAAGGTACTACTATATATGGAACAATAGGTGATAACATATAGTCTGTTCTGTTATATAAACTATTACTTTAATATATATAAGGATTCTCTGTTTAAGGATTAGACCTTAGACTTAACAATATCTTTTGTCACCATTTTTACTTTGTTTCTAAGCCCTTTTAAGCTCTAGTGTTTATAATCACAAATCAGTAAGTGACCATTTGTGATACTCATAATTTATAATATTCTTTTTATTAACCTTTATTTCTGTTTTATTTCCTTAAACCTTTAGCATACAATTAGGAGCTAGTAGTAGTATATCTTGTTATTTGTTCCAGTATACAATTTTATTTTTCACTTTTTTACCATAATGACTTAGTCCCACTTCTAGTCTGAGTTGACAAGGAGAACTTAATAGAGCTCTTGTTTAATTATTGTAAGGATTAAGTAGTAAGTACTTAACCCTACTTCTTATTCAAGTTGACAAAGAGAACTCAATGGAGTTCCTATTAGATTTGCTAAACTACTTATATACAATACTAACCCTAATCCTAGCTAGTATCTTACATACCCCAGTATAGCTAAATTAAAAGAAAAGAAAAATAAATATTGACTTAGCTATTTTGCCAAGTCATAACAATTACTATACACTATTTATACACATTTCAGTATTTGTTAGTATTTATATTGTTTTACATATTTCTTTTTACTTAACTTTTTTTTTTTTAAAAAAAAAAACATCAATTTATTACATAGAGCATGTTGATAGGGATCAATAGGTTTTGTAAGAGCGACCGGAGGGAAGACTCCAGGAGATTCCTCAGAGAATTAGATGAGGCTCCTGGAGGGAATAATCTACATTATATACTACAGTGTCTCCGTGTCCCTGCATCAGTAGCTAGGGTCTGAACAAGGAAAGTATGTTGGGTGGCAACAGAGTGCTCTCGGAATGATGGGAGTAAGACCCAATATTATGTAGTAATATTGGATCGGCTACAGGGTCGCTCTGGAGCTCTGGAACGGGCTTCGGAGTCGTGGATTAGGGGTCCCCTTACATTTACCCCCCCTCCAAGGTTGCTGTGCCTCGAAGCAATGGTTCCGGGCTTGAAAAGAGTGTCGAAGTCTGTCCGGCGGATGTGTCTTGGGGCAGCTGGGTGTTTTCGGTAATATTCTGCGACGAGGTCTGGCGCCTTGACATCAGAGGCCACCTCCCAAAAGTTGTGCTCTCTGCTAAAACCCTTCCACTTAATCAGGAACTGGAACCTCCTCCAGTGCCAGTGGCTATCCAATACCTCCTCTACCTCCCATTCCGGTTCTCCGTCGACGACAACAGGTGGCGGCAGGGCCCATGGCTTCCTTCCTGGTATTGGATCGTCCGGGGCAGCGGACAACTTGACCACGTTGAACACCGGGTGCAACTGTCTCAATCCGAGAGGCAACTTGAGTCGATAGGCTAACAGCCCTACTTGGCGCTCGATTTTGAAGGGTCCCAGTCTACGATGTGACAACTTCGGAGACGGACATGTCATTTTGATATCAGACGCGTCTAGGTATACCCAGTCTCCTGGTTGGAACACGGGAGCCGGAGACCTTCTTTGGTTGTAGTACCTCATCATGTCTTCCTGTGCTTTACGGATTGCGGACTTGGCTTTCTCAGTAGCAGACTCTATTCTCTTGGTGAATTCGTTGACCGTCTCTAGGCTAGAAGGGTCCTGTCTCAGCTCAAAACCCATATGAGGGATTCGTCCCGTGTCTAGTAGGAATGGAGGTTGTTGCGTCGTGGAGTGAACGTGGTTGTTGTGCTGGAACTCCGCGATGGGTAGGAGGTCATACCAGTCGTCCTGCCGTTTGTTGACAAATAGGCGAAGGAACTGGTCGAGCTCCTGGTTGACACGTTCCATTTGTCCGTCCGTTTGGGGGTGCCAAGCTGTAGAAGAGGATATCTGTATACCTAGTAGCCTGTACAATTCCTTGGTGAACAGAGCTACGAATTGAGGTCCGCGATCGGAGACGACATGTTTCGGGAGGCCATAGAGTTTCCAGACGTGATGGAGGAAGAGTCGGGCTGCTCCTTCCACTGTGACCGTCGTGTGCGTCAGAATGAAGTGTACTCTTTTGGAGACCGCATCCACGACTGTCATGACGGCGTCATGTCCAGAAGACTCCGGGAGTTCGACCACAAAATCGACACTGAGCATATTCCACCATGTCTCCGGAACAGAGAGCGGTTGAAGCTCGCCAACAGGAGAATGTCGCCAAGGTTTCGTCCGGAGGCAGAGGTCGCAAGTACTCACATACTGGCCGATGTACCTAGACATCTGGGGCCACCAGTAGTTCCGGGACACTAGTTCCAGTGTCTTCCAGTGTCCAGGATGTCCTGCGATCTGGGTATCATGGCAAAGGGCTACGATCTGCCTGCATAAGTCCAGACTCCTCGGCACGCATATCTTTCCTCGGAACCGGAGTAGGCCATCTACGTTCGACCGCTCCAAGGAATGTACTGCCTCGTTGGTAGAGTTCCAGAGCTCTCGTGCTGCCTTAGCTATGGGTTCCTCTTGGTCTCTGTTCCTATTCCCCTTGCAGATGTTGGACAAGATCTTCTGCTCTATACCTGTCAGTTCCACCCCTTCTAGAGCACGTACCGCAAGGAATTCCAGTTGTAGGAGGACTATGTTCTCGTTGTCTGAGGCTCTGTTTCCGTGATCGGCTCTCCTTGACAGTGCGTCCGGTTTGCCCATGGTACGTCCCGGACGGTGATGAAGTAAGAAGTCGAACCTAGCCAAATGCAAAGACCAGCGGGCTTGACGACGATTAAGTTTCTTGGCCGTCATGAAATACTTGAGGTTCTTGTGGTCGGTCCAGATCTCTACCAGATAGGTCGCTCCTTCTAGGAAGTGCCTCCACTCTTCTAGCGCACAGATGATGGCTAACATTTCCTTGTCGTGGATTTCGTAATTCCACTCCATGGAGGACAAGGACTTGCTGTAGAATGCCACGGGGTGCCATTTTCTGTCTGCTGTCGACTGCTGAGACAAGACTGCTCCTGTGGCAAAGTCCGAACTATCCACTTCAACCCGAAAGGGCTCCGAGTCCTAAGGGGACACCAACACCGGAGCAGTGGTCACTGCCATCTTGAGGTCTTCAAAGGCTGTCTGCTCCCTTCTACTCCACATCCAGACTTGTTTGGAGCGTGTTAAGTCGAAGAGGGGTCAAGCTTTGGCAGAGAAATCCCAGATGAACCTACGGTAGAAGTTGACGAAGCCCAGGAAAGCCTGGACGTCCGTCTTATTTTCCGGAGTAGGCCACTCTCAGACTCCTGCAACCTTGACCGGATCCATGGAGACTTCGTTTTCCGAGATGACTAGTCCTAAGTACTCGATCCACTCCTTGCAGAACTCGCATTTCTCCAGGCGGAGGAAAAGTTTGTATTCCTGTAGGACCTGTAGTACCTGTCTGATAGCCTTCGCGTGCTCCTCTTCCGTCCTAGTAAAGATCAGGATGTCGTCCAGGTAGACCACCATAATGCCTTCTGCTATGAGGTCCCAGAAGATGTCGTTCATCATGGTTTGGAAGGTGGCCAGACTGTTAGTCATGCCAAAGAACATTACCAAGGGTTCAAACAGGCCTCGATTGGTCCGGAAGGCTGCCTTCCACTCATCTCCAGACTTAATGCGGATGTTGTTGAAACCCCAGCGAACGTCCAGCTTGGTGAAGTATCTAGCTCCGCGGAGTTGCGATACGAGTTCGGAGATCAGTGGGAGAGGGTACTTATTCTTGACCGTCATGGAGTTGGGTGCTCAGTAGTCCTGAACCAACCAGAGGGAGCCGTCCTTTTTCTTGATAAAGAACACCGGGGCTGCCATAGGAGATTTGGAAGAACGAATTCGTCCGGTACGCAGGTTTTCTTCCAGGAAAGAGTCCAACTCCTTCTGTTCCACCGGAGACAGGGGGTAGACCTTCAATGACTTGGGCTCCGAGCCCGGAACGAGCTCAATCGTGTGGTCCCATTGCCTATGCACCAGAAGGATGTCGAAGTCTTCCTTTGCGAACACCGATTCGAATCCTTTAACACAGTCGGGTAGGGTGAGAAGTCCTTTCCGCGTCTCCGAGGCTCGACAGGCTCCTTCTGCAAGTTTCTGGGAAATCATAGAGGTGGCACGAAGGTCTTCCACAGCAGGTTCTGGGAGAATCCTCGTCATGAAAAGTCGGTCTCCTTGCTCGTATTCAACCTCGCATATCCAGAGGGGAGGTCTCATCTTTTTCCGAGTCTTCTGCATATTCCGGAGGGGGTCCGGACTAACAGACGTTGACGGCTCTGGCCTCCACTTTCCTCCGTGATACTCGTTCCTTTCGTATCGTGCGGCATCCTTCACACTGAGGGGGGCACCTATTCATCTGCACTTCTCTGGTTTGCCAATTGACCTCCGAATTATGGTCCTTGAGCCAGGTGTAGCCAAGGATCATACTCTGCTTCCCAAGGTTAGAGATGGCGAGGAGCATCCTTTCAGAGTGGGTTTTATAACAGAGAACCACGTCTACCACTTCGGAGATTTGTCCAGCTTCGTTAGGGGAACCGTTTACGTTGAACACTGGTATGGGGCGCGAGATGTTCCGGGTGCTAATACCCTTCGTACAGACAAAACCTTTGTCTATGAAATTGCCTGTGGCTCCAGAGTCCAGAAGCGCTTTGACGGAGTATACTTTGCTAGTGTCAGTGGTACCGATCTCTATAGAGAGGATGATAGACGTTCCGCGGGCATCGAGGGTGTTGGCGGAGAGTCGTCTGGGTAGTCTCTTTTCCCATTTGGGCCTCTGAGGCAGGGCTGTCCTGACCAGAGCAGAGGGGGGGGGTGCGTCTATAGGTTCACAGGTATCTGTATTGACTTCTTCTACGTCTAATACAGTGAACCTATTAACTAGCGACTGGGGCGCACTTTTCGCCGGCCGCGCTAAACAAAATCCTCCTCTGGGGAGGAGCCAACTTCCTCTTCTGTCACTGCATCTTTCAAGGCCATCAAATCTTCGATTAATTCTTCCCGTTGCTCCGTGATTAACCTCCAGACGTCTAGACGGTGGGGACAGTCCTTCACGAGATAGTTGGGCTCTCCGTATCGATAACATCCCCGCGGAGGTGTGGGGCGCACCTTCCGGATGGTGTCCACGTCCATGGGTATCTCTCTGGATGGTACAGGTGGAGCAGGTCTCAGAGGAACGGGGGGCGGAGCGGACTGAGGCAGGCGGAGCATCGAGAGGGGAGCAGGCTGGGGAAGGGCAGAGCGCGTAGGTGCCGTAGTCGTTGACCGGAGCATGGATTGAAAGGCTTCATTGGTCAATCGCGCTTGGTCGATCCTCCAGGCAGCTGCATACCAAGCCTCCGGATCAGTGTCAGCGGGTCGTCCGAAGGGCATGGTGGCGATTTGGCCTTGAATGTTCGTCTTGAGGCCCCAGCGGAACTTCACCACAAGAGTCCGGGGATCAGTGTATCCGGCGTTGGAGACCAAGGTTAGGAAGCAGTCCAGGTAATCGTCCACCGTCCAGTTTCCTTGGTAGTATGAGGAGCCTTCCAGAGTGTTAACGGCATCTGCTTCTGCATTGACCGGGAAGAATTGGCTCCGGAAGTGTCGTTCGAAGTCAGCCCAAGACTGGATAGGAAAAACGCCAGTGTCTGCCTCCTGGCGAAAGAGGTTCTCGGACCATCTCGCGGCATGTCCGTCTTTGAAAAAGGCGAGTGTCCAAAAGATTTTCTCCTCCTCGCAGCTAAACTGCTCTGGAGCCAGACATAGGTATAATGTACAGGAGTTTAAGAAGGCTCGACCAGAAGTTCATTCACTGGAGAAGTCGGGCAGAGAAGGGAGTTTTGGCCTTGTCTGCTGTTTGGTCGGGGCGGACGGGACCAGGGAAGGAGGGTTGACAGAAGGGGGAGACGTTGTTAATGGAGGCGGAGCGACTGTTGGAGCGGGGGCAGGGGCGGTCATCAGTTGAGTGAGCTGTTGTATTTGGGCTGTTAGGCCCGTGAGGGTGTTGTTAATGACATGTTCCGAAGCGTTCTGACACTCGGTTAACTCCTGAAAATGGTGCTGCAGATAGCCTAAGGCGTCGGCGACGACTGGGGGGGTGTTCGCAGGGAGCGACATCTCTTTGGAGTGGGGTGATCAGGGGGCTGGAGTTTGTTAGCAGAGGGCTACCGGGGGGCGGCTGTCCACTGAGAAATTCTGGAGCTCTGACAATAGGATCTAATTCTGCTGTAAGGGCGACCAGAGGGAAGACTCCAGGAGATTCCTCAGTTAATTATAGTTTATGAGATATGGTTACAACCTACCTCCAGGAGATTCCTCAGAGAATTAGATGAGGCTCTTGGAGGGAATAATCTACATTATATACTACAGTGTCTCCGTGTCCCTGCATCGGTAGCTAGGGTCTGAACAAGGAAAGTATGTTAGGTGGCAACAGAGTGCTCTCGGAATGATGGGAGTAAGACCCAATATTACGTAGTAATATTAGATCGGCTACAGGGTCGCTCCAGAGCTCTGGAACGGGCTTCGGAGTCGCGGATTAGGGGTCCCCTTACAGGTTTGATTACGAAACAAAGGTGAAAGCAAGGTCAGAGAGATGAAATCTCCAAACTGCTTCACAATTGTGCACTAAACAAGTAAACACTAGGGAGATAAATCAAATAATAGAGAGCTTACTGAAGGTAGAAGTCCAAAGAATAACCAAAACATATTAAATAAAAACCTAAGAAGAAAAGAACTGTTTTTAGTATCTACTCGAGAGAACCCTCACTGTAATAGGATCTCTGAGGCACACATTCATCTCACACCATGACACTACTGCCCTTACCTAGTCTAGTAATTTAGCTCACTGTTGATACAGTAATACTACCTAGAACTCCCATGCCGTTGTGCAAGCTCTACTTCAGCTGACCATACAACTGGAAACCTACTCCAAAAACATATACTGAGTGGTTAGCTCCTAGTATAAGCAAATACCCGAGTCTGTTGAGACTTGAGTCTCCCTTCAAGGGAAGTTTTATAGAGTTTTCATAAAGCAAACACAAAAGAAATCCTCAAATCACTTAAATAGCCTTTCAGCTCTAGAGCAACAGAGGGAGAGATGATGGGCGGAAATGTTAAGACTCTAGACCTTATAGTTGAACATGCATTTCAACTTAAAGCCTATATCTAACACTTGATATCTTCATACTCCTCACTAGAGGATCCAGTTAAGATTTTCAGTGAAGTTATATCGGAGGAGAGATGTTAACGAAACTTTGAGTAGCACCCTTGAGTTTGTCCTGAGACAAGTAAGAGTACTAATTCCTTAGAGTAAGATTTTACAGAGGGAATACAGAAAAAGAGAACTTGTCATTCCTTCTCTTTTCTGGGCTGTATTTATCCTAACTAGGTATTGTGACTATGTTACAATGTGGTAATACTACTTGTAACTAAAAGTAACTAGTTAGGTGATAGTCCAGTTACAGAAGCTATCAGGGTGACAAGTCGAGTCAGTATCTAATAATGGGTTAGTCCAATGTTGTTCCATTTAGCACAAGTCCAAAAATAGAAGAGAAAATAGTCTGAGATTTCTCTGAAGAGTCCTGTTTATACTATGAGTCTATTGTCTCCTAGAGTTCTTAGACATTTAATATATTACTGCATTGTGACATCCTTATCTCACATTGCCAACATCTTATCCACTAGCTATTAATTATCAGACCATGGCTGATAATAACTGTAGTCCCACTCAATATTAATAACAGGAAAAGTATTTTTGTTCCTTCTGTGCCCTAGAGTATTTTATTAGGATTACAAAGCAATAATACAACAAAAGAAAAGAAACAAAGAAAACTTCTAGATTCCCAAAGATAGTAAAAGGAAAATGATGAGACAGCACCTCTCCCAATCACTTGGCTACTACTCCCCATTCCTCTAATCCTACTCCTGGGGTTCTTCTCTGACTAATAAGTGGCTTTCAAGCCTTTTAATGGACCATAGAAAAAAATGGCAATCTTGAGTTGTCTTGTTCTTGAGTGTGTTGTCTTCATCAAACATCTCTTCTTCTTCTATCTCTCTATCTGACCTCTTTTTCTGACCTCTCTAGTCCTTCTACTACTCCTCTATACCTCATCATATCTTTGAGCCTCAGTCTCCTTCTGTTAAATTTGCAATGTAGTTCTCGAGAGGACTTGTCTTGCTAGTTCTTGCTATAATTAGCTACCAGCGATGATGGCCCTGCTCTGATGGTAACCTAAATGTTATAAATAAGTGACTACTGCTGAGATGTGATACCATTTTGTTAGAAAACTATCTTCTAAGGTCCTTTTGTCACAAACTTCATTCGACTATATCTCCACCAATTCTCCATCGATTCTCACGGTCTCAATGGCTACGGAAAGCCCTTGAAAAGACCTTTTGATCGGTACCAGTCACGTCTCGAGGCGATCAATAATGGCCGAGATATTAGGCAGATCAACTGGTAACCACCATGGT
>Ga0153965_1000232_pt1 | contig 11466 bp, 12 predicted proteins | sample TSFL049MetaG_FD_104707 | JGI IMG/M metagenome (GOLD analysis project Ga0153965, IMG submission 104707) | Attine ant fungus gardens microbial communities from Florida, USA - TSFL049 MetaG | ecosystem: Host-associated > Fungi > Mycelium > Unclassified | place: USA: Florida, Paynes | collected... | reverse complement strand
TCCTCGCAAAGGGCAAGTTTACCGAGCACGACGCCGTCACCGTTGTTATTCTTGTAGTTCAAATGAGGTACTACAGGGATTGATTTCTGATCAGACGTGCCTGTTACAGGACCAAGAGAACAAACAAACTAGGTTGAATCTCAGAGAAGCAAAGCAGAGACACAAGGTCTGCCTGTTGTTCTGAACCAAAGGTACCAACTTAGCACAGTGATATCCATGAAACATGAAACAAAGAAGCCCATGACTACAGATATGTGAAAAGTTCTCAACAAGTTCTCAACCAGATATTCTTAATTTCAACCCTATTTAGTAACCAACCTCTTTGATTTTTTGCAACTGAATCTTTCAAAAGTCCAATGTGACAAAAATTCCATTTTTTTTCTACTTTACATGAAGAAGCGTCAGAAAAATTGTCTATACTTTTTCCGAGTACATCTGTTCAAGGAAGCGACAGCTCTCAAAGACCAGGTTCAAAAGAACCAAACATAGTGTTACCTTAACCAAGGTCATCCTCCTTGAACGGCACTTGAGTGATGACGCATGGAGATTGTTCCATCCACCAATACCTTGCGTGCCCGACCGACTCGCAGCAGCAGCAGAAAAGTATCTAAACCTGTCCTGATACCGGCACTATGCCACTTTGCTCTGGGACTCTATCTGAGGATGGCGTGTCCGTGGCGTTGGAGGTGTTGGAGGCAAGCCAAGGGTTTTGTAAAGCCTCCCGAGTGGCGGGACGATGGAGTAGATCGAGGGCAGCGAGACGTCGGATGAAGAACTTGGCTTAGGTTCTAGTACGGGCTGTGAAGCTCAATTTTGGGCGTTTTGCTGGGCAAGGGCGGTAGTGTTGTTGGAACGAAAAGGGGGTAGCTGCAGAGGAGAATGGAAGTGATAATAGCTGTGCACAGTGAGAGAGAAATGAACTTGTGTCTCGTTTGTGTGTGCGTGTTGAAGAGATCATACCTGTCGACCAGATATGTATGGGTTTCCGTGGGTGTTTTAATGACTTCGGGGGCGACATAGCCGAAATAGCCGGCGAGGCAGGTGAGTTACTCGTCGGGGGAGTGGAGGACTTTTGCGTGGTGAAAAGATGAGCAAAGAGGGTCAAGAGTGGTAAATGGACTTGCATGCCAAGGTCGACGATGACGATGCTGTCGGGGTCATTGGAACTGTAGACGATGTTCTCGGGTCTGTGAAGTAGATGAGAGGAGGGGCCGAGAAAGAGGAAAACAAGGGTACTTGAGATCTCGGCGGATGGAGCAGACCTTGACGTAAAGACAATCATGGGCCTGAAATCTGTGCTTTGTCTGCTGCTATTATTGATACTCCCAAGTCAATGATGTCATCATTGACGCAATGTGTGGGGACTGCGCATGAAATGTGCCTGGAACATATATTGATGAACAAATGGTCAAAGTAACAATGCCGAAAATGTGTGAGAAATAACCCAATGAGTTTGACAGATAGCTTTCATTATGTTAGTATCTCAGATGTCTTGGGATTGAGTAGACAGCTACCTTTTATTATGTTAATATCTATAGTTTGCAGTAAACTAAGATTATAATACAAGAAGTGCTGTCTCACCTCAGATGTCTCGGGATTGAGTAGACAGCTGAGGGAGGATAGTGAAACTGAACTCTATTTAAGACTGCTCTGCATGCACTCTTTGGTGTTAGCTTGTGGCCCAGGTGACAGGTGACACCATATCAATGATGAGCTGGCATTGGTGTTGCAGAATGGAATGGAAGAATGGTGGTGCGATTGGGATGGAGGAGTCAACAGAGTGCAGAAGAGATCGGACATGTCTATTGCGTCAGTTCATTGTCAGTTCATTGCAATAATAAATGCTCTGTTGATTATTTGTGAAGATGGGTGCTTGATGTTTTTTTATCCAGAGTTGTTCAACAGCATTGCAAAGCAAGGCATGGGAAAGGCTAAACAAGACCTGCAATCATTCAAAGCTGTCACAGTCAAACTCTAAATCAAGCTTATTTATATGATTGGTGATTAATGAACAAAGCTGATAGTATTTTGGCAGCTTGGCAGTTACCAGTTGTTAATCAAATTCATTTGATGAGAGGCAAAGCCGGAGAATAGTGTCAGCCGCAGTTGCGGATCTTCATAGAAGCTCCCACCTATTGTGAGAGTTGAGAGAACGGACTCACCCTCGAGATTACAAGTTTTCTGTAATATTGTCGAAGGATGCAATTCGAGATCGGTTCGGGACTCCTTCAATAGCCGAAACTGTCGATTTCATCTTCATTCCATCACAAAAAATTCCTATTAGTCATCACAGCAATTTTCTTATGATATAAAAAGGTACTCACCATTTTACTGAAGTTTGACTCACTTCATTTGGACTTCAGGTGTGTATTTAGATAGTCTCTTTTATTATTAATATATTGACTCAATTCGTTCGGACTTCAGCACTTGCCTGTTGGTTGTTAAGATTCAACCGCGCACCTTCCTCATTGCCCTGCACCTTCTTTGAAATATGTCAGCTAATATTATTAGGAAAATCTTCCAATGCAGTCAAACTATTTTCACTGAGTTGCATACAAAAAAACCTCCTACATGAATATCCAATTGAAATAGCCGATCAGTGTGATTTGGTGTCAATAGATGATGTCAGATGTGTGGATGGAAAACTAACCATTGTTTGCCCATTCATTTTCCATCACATGGTTGATGAATTGGGTGAAACAGTTGATTCAAATGACAGGGGTAGATCATATGATGTGCACAACATGATCCTGGATACTAATGAGCTGAGGAATCTTCTCGTGTCAATGGGGATAATGTCTTTATTATGTTCACATGGTCAAGATTGAAGATAATCTACATTCTTGACAATCACACTGTGTCTCCCACACCTTCATCTTTGCGGAACAGCAGTCACAGGTGAAGAAATCATTGATAGGGATCAAACCTGAGAGGAGTTTCATTAAACCTGATAAACAACAGCAAATATCCATCATCTTGCCTCTTCATGTACCTCTTCACCCAGGGTGATAGCTCCTCTATTACCTCGCAAAATATCTGTTTCACTTTCCCCTGTGGACTCTGAATGATGGAATCTGAGGGATTCCATTGTGCTGGAATCTATACTTTCGTCAAAAGGACAATTTGCTTCGAGTAGATTGAGTATCAACCGTGATACCTGAACAATACATGAATCATAAGTTATGATAGAAATACGGGGAAGAAGGATGTTAGCTTACAATGAAGGGATAAACGAAACATGGAGAGCTAATAATTATAGTCAGTAAGGGAAAGACTAGCAACAATAACAACATACTAGTCCAGGATAAACGAGATAAGATTAGATGAATTTAGGAAGAAATAAGCGGCTTGCAGGCATGAGAAGACTTGAAAAAGGATGAGTTCTATCCCAGTCATTTTATAGTCTAGGCTTACCCAAGAGACTGAATAGATAGACCATCAGTTAGATCAATAATATCTAACTTTCGACTCACGGTATGAATAACAAGGTTCCATCGCGGTAAAATACATACAATAAACGAGTCGAGGTTTTCATGTGAGAAATACGGCTATGTATTCCATCACCAAAAACCATTTGTGTTTTGTATGTCATGGTGAACCTGATAAAGGTCAAGAGGACTTCAATCGCGGTTGCTGTCGCTCTGATAATGCTTTTTTGTATGAGAATAAATGTGCAAGTCAGCAAAGCGAAATGTGTTAGAACACATACTCGAAGGCACTAATAACACTGTTTTCTATATTGTTGAGAGGTGTTGGATTCACCCAGCAACCATGGAGAGAGAGTAGAATTCCTTGAACTGAGCTGACATATGCTCCAACTATCATCAAAGATATCGCGGACTGAAAAATACGATCAGTTGGTGGGTTGAGTATTGTATTCTCCTTAAAGCCTACCAGGACCTCAGCTAATTTCGACTATCAGTCATCTCTATCAATCAAGAATCGAATTCTACAAAACATACCTGCCGTCATGAAATATAAAATTAGTGTGACTAGAGTTCAAAAATTTCAATACAACGACTCTGTTGGCTCATGTTGCTAGCCCTCTCACTAATAAGATCTTTGTTCCAAATTGTTCGAAGGCACAGGACCAGCAAAATCTTCACTACCAATGTATTCAACAGTGTGAAGGATCTATTGACATTAGCTGCTCCAGTCATGATGAAACTCACTCGATAGCTAGTGAAGATCCAAATATACACCTAGCAAAGGGGTGGGTCAGTGTGAGGAGCAAATACATTCGATCTATACCACTAAGACATCCTAGTCAATGAAGATATCAAGACTGAATTAAGAGTAACATCTTACTGATTTCGATGCCCAGGCTTTATTGTCATCTGGTGAAGTTAATATCAATATGCATTTGATTTATGTCAGATGGTTTCCTCATACTATATGAACGCATTCTGAAAATTTGGATTAGTTGTCTCATTCAATAAAGCAAGGGATTATACTTACATCATGCTTATCCAGCTATTTATAAGGATAGAAAATAGATGACATGGAGTTTTGACCACTTCCTCCTGAGTTTTCATATGTCAGTGGCAGCAGTCGGCTATTAAATGGGAAACATACCTGTGGAGGTGCTGAATCTAGGACAGAAGAAATATGTGGAATCATTGTTTACAAATGGAAAGACTCACCTGCTGAGGAATATGATAGATAAAATCATATAACATCAAAGCAGCAATAATGGCTTGAAAAGGCTTCAGCCGTTGCTTCGAGAAAGATAGAATGAGGAATAGCATACCTTCACTGTAACGTTCATTTGACAGGATCTCCAGGTCAAAAGCGTAATCTTCTGGAAATAATCCGTACTGATCAGCCATTTCACTGGGATATGCGGGAGGGAGGTATTTTCTACAGAACTCCAAATGGTTCGATGATATATCAACTGGTGTTTTTAGAAAAATATTCTATTGGGTTGCGCGCAGACCAAAGAATCTGATCAAGGTCAAGCACTTGATACTCTCATCCCAGTATGATGGATTGAAGCCGTGATGAAACTTGATCCCACTTGAAACTGACGAGCTGTTTCAGCTTTCACGATGGGTGGTGGGAAATTATTGGCGGTGTAATACTCATTACTCTTGTCTTGAGAAGCAAGATGTCTTCTAGATCACATCTTTGATATACAGTGAAGCCTCTGCTGCTTTTCTTACATCTAGATCAGACATTTTTATGCTTCTCCTCTCATCCCTTGAAGTGTCTGCCATAGCACAGCCACTGCGACATGGGGCACTTTTTCGGTGATTTTATCACTTCTCAGACCTCAATCAGTTTTTCAGCAGCCAGAACACTGTCCTGTTTCTACCTTGAAGGGACGATAACAGATTTTTGTGTCTGGACAGAGACTGACCTTCTCACCTGTGTCGACCACCCCAACATCGTCTCTCTCTATGCTCTCCTCCCCCAGGTCAAATTTTAGGAGGGCTTTGAGTCTCGCACAAAATACTGCTTCTCCTTTGAGCTCACCACCTGCGGAGAGCTCTTTGACCGCGTCCTTGCAAAGGGCAAGTTTACCGAGCGCGACGCCATTTAACCGTTGACTACTTCCACCACTACGGGATCGTCCCCGAGTATGCTTTCCTCTCTCTCACCCTCCTCCCTCCACCTACTTTACAGACCGGGGAACATTCTCTACCGCTTTCTCTGCGGCTACCCCCCTTCTCGTGCAGACAACACCACTGCCCTCGCCCAGCAAAACGCTCACCCCAAAGTTGAATTTCAGGGTCCCTGTTTCCGGTGAAGCCAAGTCCTTTATCCGATGTCTCGCTGCCCTCAATCTGCTTCATCGTCTCACCACCCAGGGGTTTTTACACGACCATCGGCTTAACACCGCCGACACCAACACCACCAACACGCCATCCCACGTCGATCTCTCCCCCACCCTCAGACAGAACTCGAGTCCTAGAACAAAGTGGCACGACGCCTGACCGGAATCAGGGCCACAAACAAGTTGAGCTACTTTGCTGCTGCTGTGGGTTGAATGAACACGCAAGGTAGTGACGGATGGAATAATCTACATCCAAATCCATGTATCGTCAATCAAGTACCATTGAAGGAGGAGGAGGAGGAAGAGGAGGAACTTGGTCAAAGCATATCATGACTGGTTCTTTTGGACCTACTCATCGAGAACTGCTACTTGCTTGGACAGAGGTGGTCAGTAAAAATCTAGACAATTTTCTGATGTTTCTTTGTGTAAAGAAAAAATTCAGTTATTGTCATACCACCCTTTGAAAAATTCAATTTAAAATAAGGTTGAAATTAAGACCCTCACTGAGGGGAATGTTGGAGTACGAGCATTTTACATTTCGTCATCACTATATCATTTCATTCCTCCTCTCCACTATCATTCATTACTCGTCATATTGTTATAACTACACCTGAGTCCATACTCAATCCCACTAGTATTTAAGCCTGTAGCTAAGGCTTCACTAGAACCCAGTCTTTGACACTCGGTCCTAGTTGACTCGAGTGTGATATCCCGATGTCTACTGCTGCCCCGCTGCCCTCATTGTTCACAATGCAATTTTAATTCTTGTAAAGCAGGACAATACCTGTTACATTTTAATCACATTACATTCATACATATGTCAATTGGAAACTTAAATTCTAGGTCCAACTGGCAAGAAAAATGATTTGAAGAAATCAATTAGGCCCTGGACTTCTGTTCATCGGTCCTTCTCAAATCCAGCTCATACGCATCATCCTCATTGATATTCCTTGACCTTCCTATGTTTGTAGTAGTATCCTGGGCGGCGATAAACAAACTTGACAATCCATTGGCAGATTCATCCACATCCCTCATTGAGTAGTCTCTTGAGACCCCAGTGGATACACGATAGTAAATGGATGTAGGAGCAATGCCCTATCAATTTTTGGTGACCACGTTGTTAATTTTAGGACCAGATATTAAGACTCACCATGGTACATGTAAGAACTGCCTGTATATATCCGTCATTGAAGCTACCGCGAATCAAGAAGGGAAGGTAGATGATGAGAATTAAAGAATAGAGGGCAGCCGACTCGACGACGATTTCGACGATTTTGCGATAAGAACTCTGAGAGTAAAAGTCCGTCTCCCGAGCAATGGTGATAATTCGATATGCAGTGAGGAAGGTAGAGATGACGGTACTTGCAAAAGAGAGACAGAAGTAGACTGCGGTGAAACTCCTAAATTTCTCGTGAGCCGCTAATGAAACGTTTGATTGGTCAACCTGGAAGACAGAAGCCATAATACAAAATGCTGCCGGCGATGAATAAGCCAACAACACTGTGAATCTGAATAGAGATACAAACCGATGCCGACGACGACGAGCAAGAATTGAATACATACAACTTTCCAGTTACGATTCCAAACTGTCCAGCACCTCCAGATCTAATGGTCATCTGATAGAAGATCGGGAAATTATGGTTGAGTTGCTTACAGTGACAAAATCTGCAATCAATCCCATCGAGTAAAATGAGGTGACCGAAAGTGCAGCGAGCCACTCAGGTTCAGTTATATAGGTTTCAAGGGCATCATCAGGAGTGTCGGCCTTCACTACGAACGAACGCCAGGCCAACCACCAGTGTATGCCGAGATGGATTATGGCAAACATATACAGGGGGATAATAACCAATGAAACCGACCATCCAAGATGACTTCTCTTCTCCCCGAAGACTGTCTGGGTTGAGACCAAAATCTCATTGCGACGGTGCCAGATACTTACATATATTATGGATCGTGACCAAGAAGAGAGCCGTGTATATGCCTAGGATTATGTGTAACCTGTTCAGTAAAGAGAGTCACAACAATCGGATAATAGTAGGTGGCTCACCATCTCCAAACGTCTCTATCAGCACCAAATTGAAGATTGAACTCCTCGCTGCCAATGAGAAACCGGGAGGAAATAGAGAATCAGACATGGTGGCCTGGGTCACCTGTGGAGGGATAGTGGATCAGGTCAAGTCCGTCCTAAGATATATAAGGGCATTAAGCCCATTTCTAGATGACCTCTTGGCAACTGCCGAGCTCTACTTCTGATTGTCCGGTTCAGTGAGGTCCTGATTTATCTTTTGTCTGCTGAGACTATTGACACATGGTACGTACCTAGGTTTACCGCAAAAGTATCGAATGTAATATACCACCAGAAATCACAGTCCTACATGGCCTGCCAAGAAATTTTACCTAAGTATAGTCATGATCTCTCAGAATATGCTTTTAAAAAATGAGGTACAGAAGATGAATGAGCTAAGTTCTGCCACAGGGATGTCGCCACCACGGGTTGAAAGCTGTCAGTCACAGCATTGATACAAGCTGGTCACCAATACTGAACCCTTTCCATCCACTATCCTCCAAAAGCTTCAGACTCCAGGATAACAATCCTTCATTGATGAGATGCCATTCTGTCCCGAAGAAGCCCATGGACTACTCGAATTGATAACTCGTGATCGGAAACTAGCTAACGCCGGTTTACGATTTGGGTAGTTTGATTGTTGAAAATATAACACGGCCCACGTAGCTCTCGCTCTTTTGCTCAGAGTAAAGCTTCAGAGAAACAGATAACGAGCACTTAGCCATGTCGGTTATCCGGGCATAGAGGAATAACTCAAGTTCCACACCACAATGCGAAACCTATCTTGAGCATGTTGATTGATCTTGCTTATCGATATAGAAATGATCATGTTAATTCCAGATCAAGTTCTCTCTACCACCCTTTTGATATTCCGTATCGGTAATCAAATCGATATCCTGTGCTATCAGCGAATATTTTTGGTTTACATTGACCAGATTGAACAACACCTAGTCTACTTGCTGCCTCTCCCGTTTTCCATGATATGTGCTGGCCATTTCATTGACAACATACTCGCGATTTCGTTCTAGAGTAGCTATCAACTCCTGGGATGCTATACCAAAACCCTATCTATAAATAAACACAAGACATGAATATTCTGGGTGAAACACGACAAACAATAGCGCAACCAGAGTGACAGGAAAATAGACTTCTCCCTAGAGTCCGAATTGTACATTACCATGGATTGGTAAACCCGTCAACTCTAACGTCACCCCTTTCTCACTCCTCTCTTTACCGCCCTTAAGACCACCAATATCCACTATTAGACCATCTGCTACCGCAGCGCAACCTTCAATGCCTGCAACAGCACCTGTAGAGCCAAAAATGACTTGCCCCCCCCGATTTCACTAAATTCCTTCTGTCTGCTGCATAACATCTGAAGAGGGACAACAGCCTTGGCAGAACTAGCATACACAGCTCCTGGCTCCTCTTCGCTAACGCTAAAACCATCATTGGTACTCTCTAGTCGTACACTAGTCGATGATAACCGATCATCAAGCCAAATACGTCCGAAGGCACATGGAGGAAACGGATAAGGTAGACTTGGTATCTGGAGAGGCATATGTTTCTTCATAGTGTCATGCCTCATCAAAGCATGTGCGCCTTCAGGTGCCTCACCACATCGAACATTAACACTTCTGGAAAAACTCTGAAGACCTCGATATTCACAATCTTTGGGAGAACAACTTTCGCGAACACGATCCCACTTGCAACGGACGTCGTTCCGAAAGGCCGGATGCTCATGTTCTCAATTGTCACGTTTTGTAGGACATTTGGGCGATGGGATGGCGCGGGAAATTCCGCGGGCACCTGGATTTATTTGTTGAAAATAAATCATGATGTGGATCTTAGTATGATCTTAGTATTTGGTTTGGTTTCCCACTGAGCAAGCGACTGAGGAATGTTGAGAGGAGACCAAATCAAAACTGAGGTAGAGTTGAAACTGTTCCAGAAGCTTGAATGGTCATGTTTGAATGAGTCCATACAAAAGGGTGGGTGATCACATTGACAACAGGTAGAGGTGAGTCGAGATTGTTAGGTAGAGAGACAACGAAAGGGAGGGAAGGGATTGATATGTTGAAACTTTCCGGGCATGAATTAGTTACATCAGCCTCAGCGTAGAGGGTGAGGCTTGAAGCGTTAAAGAAAGGTGACTGTCACTAGTTAACATCGGTCCCCAGTCTACGACGAAATGTCTGCCATCGGAACTCAGCGATTATTTACTCAGTCTTTGTTACCGTCTCCTAAGGCCTCTCAACGAGCGCGAGAGAAGAAAGCAACTTCTCGACCACGAGGGCTTTCAAGCATCACAAGCACATTTAATGGAGTTTTCTGAAAGGAACTCCATAGCGTTTTCCATGTCCTTTCCGAATTATTCGTTGCGAGAAAAAGGTTTAAAATTAAGGTCAAGAAAAAAGAAAGGGAACGAGAAAGGGGTAGTGAGCGACATTTACGGGTACTACCATCTCGACACTTTGCTCGCAAGACCGCACCGAGGTCGCAGAGTGTGCTCGTTTTTACTTTCGTTGCTTGCAGACCTACGTTAAGCTCTGTAAATCATGACATTGGTGCTTCTCGATGGCATGAAGACAGTATGGTCATAAAGGACACATATTTGAGGAAGAGAGCTTGGCACTGCTATGGGAGCATGATCATGCATCCGTATATGTTTACATGCAATCATATGATCCTGTCATCCTTGAAAAAGTCGGTGTTTCTCTCTCTAATTTGATAATTTGCTATTTACATTAATTTTCAGTGAGAAATACTGGCATATACTGCTACAACGCCTCACGTCCTCCATCCCGACATTCAATAAATCTTTAGACAAGCCGCCTTCACGTGTGTTAGATTTAGGATGTGGACAAGGTCATTGGTTAGGTGTCTGATATGCCCCTAACGATATGCCCGTCCCCGAATTGGGCAGATAAGGATTGTTTGCGTCGGGCAAGAGTCACTTCCTAAGGTGTATTGACGCTGAGCTCCATGTGGATGTGGTCTGAGAAGTCAAAGGGACATAAGGATCGTGTGCAGTGGGAGGCCATGTATGGATTCGAGGAGAGCACTGCATAAGTATTGGGCACATTTACGGAGGGCAGCCTTGGCAGCGAGGCACTGTTTAGAATCCCCGTACTATTGTATGTGGTAGGATTGAGTGACGGTTCGGTGTAATGTGATGTTCGAGGTTGGAGCTGTGATGGGTAGTTATTATATGGGTACGATGAGGGTTGTTGGTCAGGAATTCCAACGAGATCTAGAAATAAAAGAGGCAAGTGAGTGAAAGGAATACGTGACTGTGTGTCCATACTCACAACTAGAAGCAGTATGAAGATTCTGATAGGCAATTGTAGGCACACGATTGTTCGGCAGAGGCGGCGGTGGCGAAGTCCGTGGTGGTGGTGGTGGTGAGGCACTCGAGTATAGGGGTGAGCTTGGTGTGTATCCACTCGGCTGCCTTTGAGGGTCAGCAGGATAGGTGGTAGTCATGCGCGAATTGTCCTGAGGGTGAGGAAATCGGAGACACTAGGAGAAGGGGCATCTTTCCCTGGTTGTAGTATACCAAGAAACAAAGGGACTACAAAATGTTGAGCAATCCAAAACGTTAGCCAAGTGAGATGTTGACATA
>Ga0153965_1000231_pt1 | contig 11467 bp, 16 predicted proteins | sample TSFL049MetaG_FD_104707 | JGI IMG/M metagenome (GOLD analysis project Ga0153965, IMG submission 104707) | Attine ant fungus gardens microbial communities from Florida, USA - TSFL049 MetaG | ecosystem: Host-associated > Fungi > Mycelium > Unclassified | place: USA: Florida, Paynes | collected... | reverse complement strand
CTAGAGCAACAGAGAGGGATGATGATGGGGGTATGATGCTTGATTCTCCTCCTGTGCCCTAGAGTATTTTATTATGATTACAAAGCAAAAAGACAACAAAGAAAGTGAGACAAAGAAAACCTCTGAATTCCCAATTCTAGCAAGGCCGTAATGATGGTACGGCGCTCCTTCCAGACACCGACTAACCGCTCCTAAACACCCTAATCCTTCCCCGGCGACTCCTCCTTGCACAATGGTTGGGCCTTGAGCGTCTCAACGGACCATAGACAGAGATGGCGGTCTTGAGCCGTCTTGTGCTCGTGCGTGTTCTCTTCATCTAATCTCCTTGCTACTCCTCTTCTCGGCTTCCCGGTCCTTCCTCCTACCTCTAGGGTTCACTTCTCCTCCTTCTGCCCTCCGGTTTCCTCCTACTACCACTATGAGGCAATGTCGCGACGGTGCGACCTTCTTGATCCCGCTATAATTAGCCATCAGTGATGATGGCCCAAATCTGATCGTAACTCTTCTTTAAATAGGCTCTCCGCTGGCTGTGGCACGACACCACTCGGGTCATGTAATCTGCCCTAAGTTTGTTTCTGTCCTCGAGAGCACTTCTAGAAGGGAGATCCATTAGGAATCTGATACGGGGCGCCTGGGCAAGCATCTATGAGGTGTATGTAGTGGTGGTCACAGCCGCTACTCTGCTACTCAAGCTAGATGCTCAAGTCCATGACTAGGCGTCTAGTGGAATGTTTCTGGGGGGCCGAGCTCGTCTCTCGAGCTGGTTGTTCCTTTATTTAAGGTTCAGAATGTCACTTAATTGGCCTAAAAGTTTGTACGGTGTAACAGTGGTAATTTTACTAAGTTCGCTTCCATCCTCAAGAGCACTTCTAGAAGGGAAAACTGTTGATAATCCAATATGGGGCGCCTGGGCAAGCATCTATGGGGTATGTGTAGCAGTGGTCATAGCTACTACTCTGCTACTTGAGCGAGAGGCTCGAGTCCATGACTAGGTATTTAGAGAACACTTCTGGGAGGCCGAACTCTTCTCTTGAGCTGGTGATTCTGGTTATTACCATGAAAAATGTCACTTATGTCGCCTAAATTGTTGTACGGTGTGACATTGGGAGCATAGAGGAGTAGAAGCAGAAAGACAAGTAGAGGAGGTTCAAATCAATCAGATAATAGAGGAATGGAGGAATGAGGATGTAGATGCTCTTGATTATGAAGGACAGCAGAATAAAGATGGTAATGGGAACCTAAATGTGAATAGAAATATACAAGAAAACATTCTGAGAGTTGTAAGTAATATATTTCACTCATTGTCAGTAAATGAATATTAACTAGGTATAACAGGATATTAGGGAAGGAAATATTCATGAGTTAGATATAGAAGATAATGTGATCCAGGTATGATGATTTTTGTATACTAAAACTCTATATGCTTAACAGTCAAACTAGAATCAAGATGCCATTGTTTCAGATAATATCCTACTACCTGTTCTTCAGCCTATACCTTATCCACCAGCTGAACAGCCATTCTTAGAGAACAATGTCCAGTATCTCAACTTGGGCATGTTGACTGTTATCTGTTCTCACTGTCATGCTCTTCACTTTGATTGTGAGAAGCTTGCATCTTCATAGGTGAATCTTCCCAAGTTTAGCATGTGCTGTTTACAAGGACAAATTCAACTACCTTCCCTTCAACCACTCACTGGAATTCTTTACAACTACTTAACTGGAAATGATTATCCCTCAAGAGAATTTTGCAACAATATATGGCAGTATAATATAGCATTTGCTATGACTTCAGTAAGAGTCAAAATCGACAACTCAGTCACTAGGCAATTAGGTCCCTACTGTTTTAAAATCCAAGAAGAGCTTCATTATCTCACTGGTGCTCTTCTTCCTTATAGTGATCAGACTTCAATATATGTGCAAATCTATATCCTTGATACAGCAGAGTAGCTCAATATTAGGAGGACCAACAATAATAACCTGGATCCTATAGTGATGGATAATCTTCAAACAATGCTCTTGGATAACTACCCATATATTGGTCATTATTGTCATGCCTATGAACTCATTAGGGAAAAGCCAGTAGAGGAGCAGAAGAAGATCACAATTAGGCTACATGTGAATTTGCAACAGGATCAAAGAACTTATAATCTGCCTACTGCTGAATAAATTGCAGTTATTATTCCTGAGGATGGGGTATATCATGCATTGGATAATAGGGATATGGTATTATGGGCAACAGGAGGACGACTTGAATGGATTAGCCAGAATAGCCCTTCATATGCTGCTCTCCATTATGTTTTGTTGTTTCCAAAAGAGAAGAATAGGTGGCATCCAAGAATTCCAATTCATAGTGCTCAACTTAGAGAATGAGAAGAGAATGTAAGGCAAAGAGATGGAGAGGAACAGGCTTGCTCACAGGTAGTGTATTATGAGAGCCACAAAAAGGAAATAAATTCCCACATATTCAAATACTTGATCCATAATATCAAGTCATACAACAAAGTTAAGATATAAATAGCAGGGGAACTTAGGTAATTGGATCATGTGACAAGGTCATGTGATCATAGAACATTCCAGAAAGACATGTGATTGTGGACTAGTAGTGTACAGCCACTTGTAAAATAGTATAAGTAGTAGACTAATCCAATGAAGAACTCCATTGAGTTCTTCTTGAACATCCACCTTAAGTGATCATTAAGGACTATCACAGTCTATCAATAACATAGTGTCTGATACCTGCTACTATGCCTATTGTCTTCATGTTAGAGATAGTCCTCAGCCATCTCTTTTCCATGATGAAAAGCTATTCCAGCAGTTTGTTGTTGATGCATGGGCAAATTATGAGCAGAGGAAACTCAACTGGGCTAGGACACATCAACATACTCTTAGATCTGAGCTCTACCAGGGACTACAGGATGCTGCTATGCATGATAGGTATTATGAGAGCCCCAAAAGGAAACTAACTTTCCATGCATTTGAACACTTGATCTATAACCTCAAGTTGTACAATGGGATTGAGTTATAAATAGCATGGGAGCTTAGATAATCAGATCATGTGACTAGGTCAGATGATCATAGAACATTCTGGAAGGATGTATGATTGTGGACTAGTAGTCGTACAGCCACTGTAAAATAGTATAAGTAGTAGACTAATCCAATGAAGAACTCCATTGAGTTCTTCTTGAACATCCACCTAGGGTGATCACTAAAAGCTATCACAGCCTATTGATAACATAAGAACTTGATACCCAATGGTGACCTCGCACCTTGCGGTCTCACCACTGTTATCGCTAAGTCTTGACAACTCAAGGACCACCCAAGGTGAGTGTTTAGGAAGAACTCAATGAAGTTCTTCATTGGATTATCTACCTACTTATACTACTTATACAAGTGGCTGTACACTATTAGTTTACAATCACATGTCCTTCTGGAATGTTCTATGATCACATGACCTTGTCACGTGATATGATTGCCTTAATTCCCATGTTATTTATATCTTGACACCATTGTATGACTTGATGTTAGCAATCAACTGTTCAAATGCATGGGAAACTCTTTCCTCTCTAGGACTCTCATAATAACTACCCACTTATTCTCTTATTTTCCTTACTGGTGAGTACAGCACTCACAAGCATCTTGGATAGCGGGCCCTAGTTGTAAAGGGGACTTCTCAGTCAGTTAGGGACTGAGAGAGGAGACTAGGCACTAAGTCTGAGTGCCCTGTTCAAGTCCTGACCTCGTAATTAGATGTTGTTCTTTATCTATTTCTTTGTATAAACTCCGTGCTGTGCTCCATTGTGAGTGGTACATGCAGGAGATTAGTGGTTATTCTTTAGGAAGCCACTTAGCTTAGGAGTTCCCTTCTTAGGGGCAATTGCATACATTTTGATTAGGGCAGTAGTCAGTAAGGTAGTAGAACTCCAAACAGGTGAAGATTGCATGCTCTGTTGAATATAGCCTTAGGTAGTTACCCTGGATCAAGAATCATCAGAATACAAATCATCATTACCATTACCATCACTACTACTATCACCACCACTACACAAAATGTCTCAGCAACAGCAACAACAACAAGGGAAACCATCCCTGGCGCCTGCCCCTTGCCCACCACTACCTAGTAGAGAGGAACAACTTCTCTCTATGATTGCCACCCTACAACAGTAGGTCAACACCATGCTTCTCCAACAGCAGGGAAGCAAAGTAGAGATCACAAGACCCCCAATGTTTAGTGGAAAGATAGAGGAAGTGAGCGTGTTTATTAACGTGGCTTACCTATACTTGAGGATGAAGATGAATGGGGAAGCAGCGACAACCCAAATTGCTTGGGTGTTATTGTATGTACAAGGAGGAGTGGCAGAAGTGTGGAAGGACAACTTATTAGATAAACTGGCCAAGGGAGAGTCAGAAATTGAAACAACAGAGGGGTTGTTCACAAAAATAAGAAATAAATTTGGGGAGACATCAGAAGAGGAAAGAAAGGTAGAGCAGTTGCAGACAATAGAGCAAGAGGGAAGGACATGCAATGAGTATGTCCAAGAATTTAAAAAGGTCACCAGGGGAAGTAACTATAAGGGAAGACCCCTTATTGAAGAATTTAAAAGGAGATTAAATGGGGCCATCAGGAGGAAGTTGGCCAAAGCAGAGGAACCGCTGTCCACTATAGGAGAGTGACAAGAAAGAGCAGTAAGGTTAGACAGAAACCAAAGGCAGAGTAGAGCAAAGGAGAGGATGCTAGGGAGGAATGTGGTATACCCAGGAGAAAATACGCAGCCAAGGGGAGGTTATGAGGGAGGATCATATGAAGGAAAAGGGGGACAGATAATATGGAGACGAGGGGAAATGAGTGGAGGATATAGGGGAAGAGGAAATACAATCAATTGAGGGGGAAATCAATCAGGTCCATGGAGAGACCCAAATGCAATGGATGTGGATAGGGGAAGAGAAGGAGATAGAACATACTATGTATGTGGAAAGTGGGGCCATATGGCCAAAAATTATTGGGAAAGGCACAAGAGAAGGGTAGTGGAAATGCCACAGGAGTCAGCAAAAGACAATGGAGGACAGTAAGCTCTTAACTGGCCTCTAAAAATTTGTACAGTGTATTGTGCCCAGAAAAACTGGGCAATAAATCAAACTTTACCAATACAACTGAGAGAGTAAGAGATGTGTGGCACACACTATGGCTGCTGAGAGAGGTCTAGTTGAAAATAGGACTAGAGAAGTTGGAAACCATGAAGGGATAGCAGTAAAAGTGTTGTTAGATAGCAGGGCAACTGGTCTATTCATGGACATAACCTTTGCTAAAGAAAAGGGGTTTAAAATGGAGAAGTTAAAAAATCCCCTTTTAGTAAGGAATGTGGATGGAACGGCAAATGTGGGAGGAGCTATAACATACCAGGTTAAGTGCAATATGTTCTTTAAGGAACATGTAGAAAGGGCAAGGATGGATGTGTGTAATTTGGGAAAAATGGAAGTAATACTAGGGATGCCATGGCTAGCAGCCCATAACCCAGAAATAGACTGGGAAAAGAGGGAAGTAAAAATGACATGGTGCCCACCTATATGTGGAAAAAGGAAGCAGGAGATAAAAGAAAAGGCAGTAAAGAGAACAGAAGAAGACGAGGATGAAAAAGTACTAAGGGAATTAGTACCTAAGAAATTTTGGAAATGGAGAAAAGTATTTGGAAAAAAAGAGTCAGAGAGGATACCAGTGTAAAAGGTCTGGGATCATGCAATAGAGTTAAAAGAGGAGTTTGTGCCAAAAAAGGGAAAGGTATATTCATTGTCGAGGGAAGAGAGAGAGGAGGTACAGGCATTTGTGGAGGACTAACTAAGAAAAGGATATATCTGACCTTCCAAGTTACCCCAAACTTTGCCAGTATATTTTGCAGCCACAAAGAATGGAAAACAAAGAATGGTACAGGATTATCAACACATAAACCAGTGGACAATAAAAGATGGATATCCCCTCCCTCTCATAGCAGATATATTGGATAGAGTAGAGAGAGAAAAGTATTTACGAAGTTAGACCTAAGATAGGAATATAATAATGTCAGGATCAAAGAAGGAGACAAATGGAAAGCAGCGTTTACAACACACATTGGAGCCTATGAACCTATGGTTATGTACTTTTGGTTAACTAACTCCCCCACTACTTTCCAAACAATGATGAATGACCTATTCTGGGATCTCATAAACCAAGGAGATACCGCAACCTTCATTAATGACATCTTGGTAGCTACAGATACAGAAGAAGGGCACAATGAGCTGGTGGAAGAAGTATTAAGGAGGCTAGAAGAGAATGACCTATTTGTGAAACCAGAAAAGTGTAAATGGAAAGTAAGAGAGGTAGAATTTCTGGGAGTAGTAATTGGTCCAAAAGGGGTAGAAATATAGAAGGAAAAGGTAGAAGGTGTGTTAAAATGGCCAGTATCCAGAAACATCAAAGAGGTGCAAAAGTTCTTAGGACTAGCCAACTATTACAGAAGGTTTATAAAGGACTTTGCCAAATTAGCTGCACCATTACACGTGTTGGTTAGAAAAGAGCAGAAATGGAAGTGAGAGAAGAAGCAAGAGAGAGCGTTTGAAAAACTTAAAGCAGTGTTCACCACAGAGCCAGTTTTAGCTATTCCAAACATAGATAGGGAAATGAGAGTAGAGACAGATGCCTCAAACTATGCAACTAGAGGGGTGTTATCTACGAAATGCGAGGATGAGAAATGGAGGCCAGTGGCCTTCATCTCTAAGTTGTTAAACACAACAGAGCAAAACTACAAAATACACGACAAAGAGATGTTGGCAGTTATTAGGTACCTAGAGGTATGGAGACACTACTTGGAAGGGGCAAAACTCGAATTTGAAATCTGGATAGACCATAAAAACCTCCAGTATTTTATGACGAGTCAAAAGCTAAACCAAAGACAAGCAAGATAGGCCCTATACCTATCACAGTTTAATTTTATATTAAAGCACATTCTAGGGAAAAGCATGGGAAAAGCAGATGGACTGAGTAGGAGGCCAGACTGGCAGGAGAGAGTGGAGAGAGATAACGAAGATCAGAAACTAATAAAGCCAGAATGGGTCAAGGGAGCAGAAATGCTGGTAGGAAAAGGAGACCTAAAAGAAAGAATCAAAAGGGCATAGGAAGACAACAAAAAGGTAGTAAAAGCAGTAGAGGAGCTGAAGAAGGCAGGAATAAAAATGTTAAAAGATAAAGAGTAGAAAATAGAAGAGGGGATAGTAATGAAGTAAGGAAGAATATATGTGCCAGAAGAGGAACTCAGGGGAGAAATAATACGATTACACCATGATACCCCAATAGGAGGGCATAGAGAAAGATGGAAGATGATAGAACTATTCACTAGGAATTACTGGTGGCCAGGAGTAACAAAGGAGGTAGGAAGATGTGTGGATGGATATGATGCTTGTCAAAGGTACAAGAATCGGAGTGAAGCACCAGCGGGAAAACTAATGTCCAACACAATCCTAGAGAAACCATAGAGTCACATTTCGGCAGACTTCATCACTAAGCTACCACTAGCTCAGGGATATGATGCTATCTTAGTAGTATGTGACTGCTTTAGCAAAATGGTACATTTTATAGCAACAACAGAGAAAACATCAGCAAAAGGACTCGCAAAGCTGTTTTGAGACCATGTATGAAAGTTACACAGACTTCCAGAAAGCATTATATCAGATAGGGGAGTGCAGTTTGCAGTGGGAATGATGAAGGAGCTAAATAACTTGTTGGGAATTCAAACAAAACTTTTGACAGCCTATCATCCTCAAACAGATAGGCAAACAGAAAAGATAAACTAGGAGTTAGAGCAATACCTAAGGGTCTTCATCGACCATAGACAAGAACAGTGGCTAGATTGGCTAGGAACAGCAGAATTTGCATATAATAACAAAATTCACATGGCAACAAAAATATTGCCATTCAAGGCAAACTGTGGTCAGGATCCAAGAATAGGATTCAAGGGAAGAAGGAAGGGGAAATACGAAGTGGCAGAAAAATTTGTAGAAAGGATGAAAGGGTCCAAGAGGAAGTAAAAGCAGCACTAGGAAAAGGACAGGAAGAAATAAAGAAGTTTGCAAATAGAAAGCATAGAGAGGGAGAGGAATACAGAGTAGGGGACTTAGTACTGCTAAGCATGAAGGACTTGAAATGGCAAATAAAAGGGAGGAGATTGGAAAAATTAACAGAACATTTCGTGGGCCCCTACAAAGTCAAGGGGATTGTCTTTAGTAATGCAATAGAGTTAAAGCTACCTAAGTCTATTAAAATATACCCTGTAGTCAACATAAGTAGAGTACAACTCTAGAAACCACAGGTAGAGGGACAGAAGAAAATACCACCAAAACTAGTCATTATTGAAGGAGAAGAGGAATTTGAAGTAGAGAAAATCTTAAACAAAAGAATGGTACAAGGAAAAGAAAAATTCTTAGTAAGATAGAAGGGCTATATGGCAGAAGAAGATACTTGGGAGAATAGGGAAAACTTGGAAAATATAGAAAAATTGGTAAAAGAGTTTGAGGGGGAGTATGGGGAAGAGGCCAAAGAACTAAGGCGATAGAAGCAGAAAGCAGAAGAGAAAGAATCTAGTCGAGAACTACCAAGGAAGTTTATGGCAAATTACTATATGGCTAGGAGGAAAGGAAGTATGAGAGAGAGAGAGGAAAAAGAGGTGGGACAAAAATTGGAGTTGATGGAAAAATTCCTCGAGACGAGGAAACTTAAAGAGGGAGCCATGTTATGAGAGCCCCAAAAGAGAACTAACTTCCCATGCATTTGAATACCTGATCTATAACCTCAAGTTGTACAATGGGATTGAGTTATAAATAGCATGGGAGCTTAGATAATCAGATCATGTGACTAGGTCAGGTGATCATAGAACATTCTGGAAGGATGTGTAATCATGAACTAGTAGTCGTACAGCCACTATAAAATAGTATAAGTAGTAGACTAATCCAACAAAGAACTCTATTGAGTTCTTCCTGAACATCTACCTAGGGTGATCACTAAGAGCTATCACAGCCTATCGATAACAATAGGCATGATGGAGAAAATGTTGGACCTTTGGGATGTAAATCCATTCTTCCTTCTTCTCATGTGGGAAGTCCTAGGTTTATGACCCAGCTGTTCCAGGATGCTATGGCCATTTGCAGACACTTTCACAAACCATACCTCTTCCTTACTATGACTGCTAATCCCAAGTGGCCAGAAATCATCCATAGTCTCTTTCCTGGTCAGACAGCTACTGATTGTCCTGACATTGTATCATAGATCTTTGAGCAGAAGAAGAAAGCACTTCTCAAGCTCATTGATAATGGCTTCTTTGGTACTACTGTAGCTTATATCTACACTATTGAGTTCCAGAAGAGAGATCTTCCCCATATCCACTTGCTCATCTTTCTTCATCCTTAATATTATATTCAAGACTCATCATATAAATTCTATAATCTTAGCTCAACTTCCTGATCCTCAACTATAGCCACTTTTCTATGCAAAAGTCATCAAATATATGCTACATGGTCTATGTGGAGCTGACAATCCCCAAGCCAAGTGTATGGTCAATGGAAAATGTAGTAAATGCTTTTCTAAGGAGTATAGAGAGAGAACAGATTGGGCTGAGGACAGTTATCCATTATATGCTAGGCCTAACAATGACTTGGTTTTTGAAAGCAATGGGGCCAGATTCACCAATCAATATGTGGTCCCTTACTGTTCTCAACTTCTTCTTCTCTTTGATTATCATCTCAATATTGAGATCTCTGCTGGATTGGGAACTGTCAAGTATCTGAGCAAGTATATCTACAAGGGTCCTAATAGAGCAACTATGGAGATTAGTGGTAGAATGCAAGATGAAATCAAGGCTCATTTGGATAGTCACTTTATTAGTCCAACAAAAGCTTGCTAGAAAATCTTTGAATTCAATATGCATGGAGAGTCACCAGCATTCCAATATCTTCCTATCCATCTTCCCAATGAACACTATGTCAACTTCCATGCATACCAGACTGTCAATGAAGTATTGGCTAGGCAAAATGTGGAGAAGACTCAGCTGACTGCTTAGTTTGACTACAACTCTACACATGATGATGGTTTGCGCTTTACCTACTAGCAGTTTCCTTAACACTATACCTGGAATGCCAAAGACGACGTGCTAAGGTAATTGGAAGGATATACTTTGTATCACCATCAAAGAGAGAACAGTTCTTTTTATGACTCCTTTTAACTATATTTGAAGATGGAAAGAGTTGGGAGTATCTGGGAACCTGGAATGACCAAGTATTTGATATATTCAAGAAAGCATATATGGCAAGGGTGTTATAACTTGGCAAAATGGCTAAGTCATTTTCTATTTTTCTTTTTGTTTTGTTTTGTTTTATTTAGTTAGATCATTACTAAGGTGGAGCATGGGAAAGCATCATGTGACAGTCACATAGTCACAGTCACAGTCACAACATGTGAGGAGGTAGACACATGACGAGAATAACATGAGGACCATGGGAGAATATTGCACAGCTACAGTAGTAAAATGTATAAGCAGTATACAAAATCAAATGGGAACTCTATCAAGTTCTCCTTGTCAACTCTGACTTGGAGTAGACTTAAGTCATCATAGCTAGAGTCTTACAAAGGGGATTACTGGAGGATGATCATGAGTAGAGAATTTGCTTAGAGAAAGCAATTGCAATGTAGCCTAGAATAGCATGTCGTTGGTTGTTGGCAGTTATTTTACTGACTGATGAAGTGGCTGAGTCTCATTTACTCTGGGATCAATTCAAGGCTGGACTATGTGATGATGTCAAGCACAAACTACATCATATGAACCACTACCAAGCTGACCAAGAGATACCAGAGGATGATATTTATGATTATGGCCTTTGGGATCTCAACAGGATATTAGTGGGAATGGGAAGAAGTCTTGCTGATTTTCCACCAATACCTCTTCCACAGCAACAGTGGGCTCACAGAATACCCAATCCTCTCTTGCAGGCTATCACAAACTTCATTTTGCCATATCTCCATTAATTCTTTGACGATCTTATGGTCTCAAAGGCTACAGAAAGCCCTTGAAAAGACCTTTTGATCTATGCTAGCCATGTCTTGAGGTGATTAATATTGGCCAAGATATTAAGCAGATCAACTAGTAACTACTATGTTACCATTTATTAAATTGCTAATATCTTAATATCTTGGAAACCGCCATGATCAATGCTTTGGTTCTAGGCTCAGGAGAAGCCTTCTTCATAACACTCAAAATGAGCTTAGAACAACCTCAAAGCGATTAATATTAGTGGAGATATGAAGGCCTCAATGTTTGTACATAGACTTTATTAATTACCCATAGATAGTCATCTGTCCTTTTCTTAGAACAAAGGACAGCCTCCATATGGTTAAGTTATCACTATTTCTAGCACAAAGGCACTACCATATATAGAACAATAGGTAGTAGCATGT
>Ga0153965_1000229_pt1 | contig 11512 bp, 10 predicted proteins | sample TSFL049MetaG_FD_104707 | JGI IMG/M metagenome (GOLD analysis project Ga0153965, IMG submission 104707) | Attine ant fungus gardens microbial communities from Florida, USA - TSFL049 MetaG | ecosystem: Host-associated > Fungi > Mycelium > Unclassified | place: USA: Florida, Paynes | collected... | reverse complement strand
TCACTCTTAGTTACAAGTAGTGTTACCACATTGTAACGATTGTTACATACCTAGTTAGGATAAATACAGACCAGAAAGAGAAGGGAACAGCAAGTTCTCTCTTTCTGTATTCCCCTTGTAAAATCCTTACTCTGAGGAATCAGTACTCTTACTTGTCTTAGGACAACCTCAAGGGTGCTACTCAAAGTCTCGTTGACATCTCTTCTCCGATATAACTTCACTGAAAACCTTAACCGGATCCTCTAGTGAGGAGCATGAAGATATCAAGTGTTAGATATAAGCTTCAAGTTAAAACACATATTCAACTGTGAGGTTTAGAGTCTTAACAGCTCAGAATGAGCCTAAAACAACACCAAGAAGATTAATATTAGTAGAGATATAGAGACCTCAGTGTTTGCACATTGACTTTATTAATTACCCATAGATAGTCATCTGTTCTTTTCTTAGAACAAAGGACAGTCTCCATAAAATTAAGTTATTGCATTTTCAATCATGAAAGCACTACCATATATAGAACAATAGGTAGTAGCATATGATGCTCTGTCCTAGTATACAGACCATTACTTTTCTATATTTAAGGATTCATAGTCTGAGAATTAGACCTCAGACTTAACAACATCTTTTGTCACTTGTCTAACTTTGCATTTTTGAACTCTTTAAAGTATCAAAGCACCTATCACAAATAGTAAGTGACCATTTGTAATACTTAGGCTAAGTCACTACACCAGAACTTGATACCATCACTTCTAGGTATAAGAACGACTGGGCACAAGACTTCAGGAGAATCCTCAGTGATATTACAGATTGTAGTTAGGGTACAACTCACCTCCAGAAGAATCCTCAGAGATTAGGATGAGGCTTCTGGAGAGATCTTTTACATTATATACTAGGCTTACATCTCTTAGTGTTAGGGTTAGCAGGATTGGAGCTAAACTAGTGTGTTTAAGTATTACTAATAAAACAGGCTAAGGTAGCTCTGGAGTGTTGTCATGCTGTTCAGGGGTAGAAATGGAGGTGTCCTCTTACATTCACCCCCCCTTCAGAATTGCTACGTCTCGGAGTAATAGACTCGGAGTGAAAGATGTTGTTGAACTTCACATATCAGACATGTCTCGGAGCTCTGGGGTGTTTGCGATGGAACTCCACTGTGAGTTCTAGTACAGAGACTTTGGAAGCAGACTCCCAGGAATTGTGTTCGTGGTCATATCCTTTCTACTTAATGAGATACTGGAATCTTCTCTGGTGCCAACGACTGTCAAGTATTTCCTCTACTTCCCACTCCGCTTCTCTGTCAATGACTATGGGTGGTGGGTGGTCCTTTGTTTTGTGTTCTGTAATTGGGTTGTCTGGAGCTGAAGTAAGCTTTATTATGTTGAACACTGGGTGAAGTTGCTTCATCTGGTGTGATAGCTTTAGGCGATAGGCCATAGGTCCAATCCTTTGTTCCACTACAAAGGGGCTGAGCCGTCAATGTGAGAGTTTCTGCGAAGGGCGCATGGTCTAGATATCTGTCGAGAAAGACTTTGTTGCCCAGGTTGAACACCAGAGCTAGAGTTCTGCATCGGTCATAGTACCTTTTCATGTCTTTTTGTGCTTTGCAGATTGCGGACTTTGCTTCTTTGATTGCCATTCTCATCCTTTCCATAAACTCGTTGACTATCTCTAGATCAGAGTGGTTCTGTCAGGGTTCAAAGCCCATGCAAGGAATACATCCGGTATTGAGCAGAAATGGAGGCTGTTGGGTAGCGGAGTGGATGTAATTGTTGTGCTGGAACTCCGCCATGGGTAAGAGGTCGTACCAGTCGTCTTGTCACTCATTTACAAATAGCCAGAGGTACTGGTCTAACTCTTGGTTGACGCGTTCTGTCTGTCTATCAGTTTGGGGGTGCCAGGCTATAGAAGATGTCAACTTTATTCCTAGTAGGTGGTAAAGCTCTCTGGTGAAACGAGTGACAAACTGAGGTCTGCAGTCCAAGACTACACACTTCAGAAGACCGTGGAGTTTCCAGACTTGATGTAGGAAAAACCTGGCTGCTTCTTCTGCTGTCACTGTCATGTACGTCAGAATAAAGTGTGCCTGTTTTGACACCAAGTTAATCAACAACATGAGTAGCAAGAAAGTGTTCACTAAAATGGATCTGAGGTGGGGGTTCAATAATACAAGGATTAAAGAAGATGATGAGTAGAAGAGAGTATTTACGATGCATATGGGCTCCTTTGAGCCAACAGTAATATTTTTTGGAATGAAAAATTCACCAACCACATTCCAGGCAATAATAAATGAAATTATGAGAGATTAAATCAATAAAGGAAAAGTTGTTGCATTTGTAGATAATGTGCTAGTAGGGACAGAAACAGAGGAAGGACATGACAAGATTATAGAAGAAATACTGAGGAGGTTAGAAGAAAACAACTTGTACATCAAGCCAGAGAAATGTGTGTGGAAAGTGAGGAAAATTGGGTTCTTAGGAGTAGTAATAGAATCTAATGGAATAGAGATGGAGAAAGAAAAGGTAGACAGGGTACTTAGTTGGCCAGAACCTAAAAATGTAAAAGATATCAGGAAATTCTTAGGCCTCATAAATTATTACAGGAGGTTTATCAAAGATTTCACTTGAGTAGCAAAGCCAATAAACATGCTGATGAGAAAGGATGTGAAATGGCAGTAGAAACAGGAGCAGCAAAAGGCATTTGATAAACTCAAAAGGATCTTTACAATAAGACCAGTGTTAGCAGCCCTAGACTTAGACAGAGAGTTTAGGGTAAAAGCAAATACTTCCAATTATGTGACTGGAGGGGTACTATCAATGAAATGCCCTGATGAGCAGTAGAGACTAGTAGCTTTCATTTCAAAATCTCTAAGTGACACAGAAAGGAACTATGAGATACATGACAAAGAAATATTGGCTGTAATCAGATGTCTAGAAGAATAGAGGCACTTCCTAGAAGGAGCTATAACAAAATTCAAGATTTGGACAAACCATAAAAATCTTGAATATTTCATGAAAGCACAAAAGTTAAATCAGAGATAAGTGAGATGGACTTTGTACTTATCCAGATTTGACTTTACATTGAAACATGTTCCAGGAAGTAAGATGGGGAAGGTGGACAGTCTGAGCAGGAGACCAGACTAGAAAGTTGGAGTAGAAAAGGACAATGAGGATAAGACGTTGGTTAAACTAGAATGGTTAGAAGTTAGAAAAACAGAAGCAGTGGAAATTATAGTAGATAGAGTAGATCTACTAGAGGAAGTCAGAAAGTTAAAAGTAAAAGATAATAAAGTAGTAAAGGTTGTAGAAGAAATAAAGCAAGTAGGGGTAAAGATGTTAAGAGATAAGGAGTAAAGAGAAGTCAATAGCATAATGTACAAAGAAGGAAAGGTCTATGTACCAAAAGATGACAAGCTTAGGATAGAAATAATTAGACTGCATCATGACATGCTAGTAGAAGACCATGGAGGACAATAGAAGACAGTAGAGTTGGTCACTTGCAATTTTTGGTGGCTAGGAGTTACAAAAGAAGTGAAGCAGTATATGGAGATATATGATGCCTACCAGCACAATAAAATCACACAGAACAACCAGCAGGGAAACTAATCCCAAATTCAATCCCAAAAAAACCATGGACACATATATTGGTAGACTTTATCACTAAGTTACCCTTGGCACAGAGATATGATAGTATTCTAGTAGTAGTGGATCAGTTAACTAAGATGGTCTATTTTATACTAACTATAGAGAAAACATCAGCAAAAGGATTAGCAAGGCTGTTTAGGGATAATATGTGGAAGTTGCATGGTTTACCCAAAAGTATCATATCTGATAGGGGGCCATAATTTGCAGCAGAATTAATAAGAGAGTTGAATAGAATGTTGGGGATAGAAAGTAAATTGTCAATGGCATTCCACCCTTAGACAGATGGACAAACAGAGAGGATTAATTAGGAGTTAGAACAGTACTTAAGAATGTTTATCAATCATAGGTCTGAATAGTTGAAAACTGTGGAATTTGCATATAATAACAAAATGCACTCAATATAAGACTTTAGCCAAGGCAACTTAAATCCACTCCAAGTCTGAGTTGACAAAAAGAACTCAATAGAGTTCCTATTTGATTTTATACACTATATATACAACTACTATCATGGTTATGCACTTCACACACTTAATCCTAAGTTGAGGTAACTTAGGATCAGAGTACTTCAGTGTTATCTGTCATGACTTGGCAAAACAGCTAAGTCATTATTTATTTTTCTTTTTCTTTTTTTTTGAACTTACTATACATAAGAAGTGCAGGAAGGTGTCATGTCACAAGGTGTCACATAGTCATATCACATGATCAAGTTACATGAGGAGCATGGGAAAATAGTGCACAGACCATGTAGTAGTTGTATAAGTAGTATACAGAAATGAATGAGAACTCCATTAAGTTTTCCTTGTCAACTTAATGTCAAGGATACAAATGGAAGACGGAGGAGAGGAGTAATAAATAGAAGTATACTCTGAAACAATGTACTGCACTACTTTGGAGAATAGATAGTACTTAGTGATGATGGAGAAACCAAAAGAAGGCTCTGGCAGACAAATAAAGATGTCAGAGTAAAGTACGACTTTGATGAATGACCTTGGCTTCAACTTATGTGTTGCGCCCTAGTCTCTGGTTGGTCATTTATTTCAGAGTGGAAGGAAGTTGTTAGAACAGAGGTTTTAAGGAAGTAGAATAGGAACTAAAGTAGACAGGGATAGAATTAGGACCAAATAATGTTAATTTACAAACTGTAAGGGGACATCTAGGGTCGTGCTTAGTAAGTTCTGAGGGTCTGTTCTATTAGTAGCCCAGTGACAGATCATATATCGCACTCCCACTGTTCCTGAGTCTTTCCTGTCTGTGTTATGTGATGCGATGCCTTTTAATCTATAATTGGACAATTGTGATTACTGATCTACGTACATGTGACTGTACATGTGATCATCTAGTATAGAGTATATATACTAGCAATATGTCGTAGATATACTTCACTTGAATCTCAACTTAGCTTCTGGAACTATTCATTAGCTTGAAGGGTGATTGCCTCTGAGTGATTCCCTTACACAAACTGAGAAAATACACTGTAACTACTCAGTACTTATAGGAAGTCTGGAATAGGAGAAGAGTAGTCTACTATGCTATCCTACTAATTATAATTTCAGGAGAATTATTAGGAGAAATAAAATACATAATTGTCAGATTTCCAAAATATGACACTTGGACTTGGAGTGAATTTAAGTCATTTTGGCTAAAGTCTTATAGCTGAGACCTATAGATAGGATTCAAGATGAGGAAAAAGGTAAAGTTTGAAAAGGCAGAAGAATTTGTAACAAAGATGAAAAAAGTACATGAGGAAACAGAAGTAGTATTAAAAAAGAGCCAGGAAGAAATAAGAAAGTATGCAGATAAGAGGAGAAGCAAACCAGAGGAATATCGAGTAGAGAACTGGGTACTTTTAAGCACAAAAGATCTCAAATATCAAATGAAAGAAAAACAATCAGAAAAGCTTACAGAACAATTTGTAGGACCTTATTAAGTTAAGGGAATTATTTCAACAAATATAATAGAACTGGACTTACCAAGTACAATCAAAATACATCTAGTAGTAAATGTTAGCAGAGTATGAAGATATAGAGATTAAGTAAAGGGCCAGAAAAAAAAACAGCCAGCACCAGTAGTAATTAAAGGGAAAGAAGAATATGAAGTGGAAAAAATATTAAATAAAAAGAAGTTTAGAGGGAAAAATAAATACTTGGTATGATGAAAAGGATATATAGTAGAAGAAGATACCTGGGAACCTAGAGAAAACCTAGGAAATGTGAAAGACTTAGTTAGGGAATTCAAAGAAGAATATGGTGAGAATATTGGGCAATCAAAAAGAATCACAGAAGAAGAGAAAAGGGAAGAATTGCTAGGTAGGTATATGGTAAAAATGCTATATGGATAAGATAACAAGAAATTTGACCAGAAATATTAGAGAAGGTTGGAAAGAAACTGGTTAAAATGGAAAGGGAAGAAAAGGCTAGAAAGGATTGAAGAAGAAGAAGAGAAAAGGAAGAAATCAAAGAAGGAAGGATAAAGGAATAGAACAAAGAAGACAAGTTAGGGAACCTACAGAACTCTTACAATAAATTTCCCAAAATAAGAAATCTTAAGAGGGGGGCACTATTATGAGTCAACTCGATCATGACCTAGAAAATATAACATAGACAGGAATCAAACCAGCAAAGGATAAACATTTGTAATAATAATAAAGACAAATAGTGAGATTGTGTATATACAGTATACTGGAATTAAGCAAGAACTTTATTAAGTTCTCTTCTAACCCTAAAGAGCCCCTTAGTATAAACCCTAGATTATAAGTCAGGTTACTTTTCTCCCTGCCTACAACAGTGAGGCCATAGTCAGCTCACTTTTCTCACTGCCTGTTCCAATTTTTTCTAATTTATCCTAATTTTGTAGAATTTATTAAGTGAATTGAGTAAAAACAGAGAATGTATGAAGAAATTTGATGGCCAATTCTTAGCTAAAACTGACAAATACTTATATAATTTTTTTACATAATTAATCTGTTAAGTGCTATCTTCTCACATTGGTCTCACATATATACTAGATCTTGTATATATACTAGTGAATAGTATTACTGTTAAAACTCTAGACCTTAGTTGAATATATGTTTCAACTTGAAGCCTATATCTAACACTTGATATCTTCATGCTCCTCACTAGAGGATCTAGTTAAGGTTTTCAGTGAAGTTATATTATAGAGGATAGATGTTAACAAGACTTTGAGTAGCACTCTTTAAGGCTGTCCTAAGACAAGGAAGAGTACTGATCCCTTAGAGTAGAAGGATTATAGAAAGGGATACAGAAAAAGAGAACTTGCCATTCCCTTCTCTTTCTAGTCTGTATTTATCCTAACTAGGTATTGTGACAACATTACAATGTGATAATACTACTTATAACTAAAGGTGACTAGTTAAGTAACAGTCCAGTAACAGAAGCTATAAGGGTAACAAGTCAAGTCAGAGTCTATAAATAGATTAGTCTAATGTTGCCCCATTTAGTGCAAGTCCAAAGATAGAAAAGGAAATTGTCTGAGATTTCTCTGAAGAGTCCTGTCTATAAGCCTAATATTCATTCAGAGTTCTTTAGACATTTAATGTATTACTACATTGTAATATCTTCATCTATCAGTGCCAGCTGTAAGGGGACCCCTCACACATGACTCTGGAGCCCGTATTAGTCCTCCAGAGTAACTCTGCACCTGATCAAATATTACTATATAATATTTGGCCTTACCCCATTGTTCTAAGCATACTCTGTTGCCTTCTAACACACTTTCATTATTTAGACCCTGGTTACCAGAAGCAGGGACATGAGGACACTGTAATATATATAATGTAGATTATTCTCTCCAAGAGCCTCATCTAATTCTCTGAGGAATCTCCTGGAGGTGAGTTGTAACATATTCCATACTATAATTTAACTGAGGAATCTCCTGGAGTGTACTGCTCTGGTCGCCCTTACAGCAGAATTAGATTTCATTGTCAGAGCCCTGGAATTTCTCAGTGGACAGCTGCCCTCTGGTCACCCTTCGCTAACAAACTCCGGCCCTCTGATCACTCTACTCCAAGAGAGATGTTGCTCTCTGCAAACACCCCTCCAGCCATTGCCGACACCTTGGGCTACCTGCAGCATCATCTCCAAGAGTTGACCGAATGTCAGAACGCTTTGGAACACACCATCAACACTGTTAGGGAACCACTCAAAGGCGATCACTATCACAAAAGGTCACTTACTTGTTTTGTGATGAACTGGATATAGATTCAAAAGAGCTTATAAGCAGAGTTAGGCAAGCAACAAAAAATGTTGTTAAGTCTGAGGTCTAATCCTCAGACTAGGGGTTCTTATATACAGAAAAGTGATGGTCTGTATACTAGGACAGATCATCACATACTACTACCTATTGTTCTATATATGGTAGTGCCTTTGTGCTTAAAATAGTGATAACTTAACCATATGGAGGCTGTCCTTTGTTCTAAGAAAAGGACAGATAACTATCTATGGGTAATTAATGAAGTCCATGTGCAAATATTGAGGCCTTCATATCTCCATGGATACTGATTGCCTCGGCACTGTTTTAGGCTCATTCTGAGTGGTATGAGAAGGGCTTCTCTGATGCCTAAAAGCAAAGCTTAGATCGTGGCAGTTTCCGAGATATTGGTGATTTAATAAACAGTACCATGGTGGTTACCAGTTGATCTGCCTAATATCTTGGCCATTATTGATTGCCTCGAGACGTGACTAGTATTTATCAAAAGATCTTTTCAAGGGCTTTCTGTAGCCATTGAGACTGTGAGAATTGATGAAGAATTGATGGAGATATGGCTGAATGAAGTTTGTAATAGATCACTCTTAAGCTGATGGATAGTCCTGGAAGCTAGTTTGAGATTCAAGTGGGGATATATCTACACAAAATTGCTAGTATATATACTACACTAGATAGTCAGGCACATAACACCATGGCAACTGACCTATAATCACAGAATGTCCTAGAACAACTAATAATAGGCATCGCACCACATGACACAGACAGGAGAAGTCAGGAATGATGGGAGTGCGATACATGATCTGTCACTGGGCTATTAATAGAACATACCCTCAGAACTTACTAAGCACAACCCTAGATGTCCCCTTACAAACACTACTCTTGCAGGCCTAACAGCCCAACTACAACAACTCACTTAGCTCATAACTGCTTCCGCCCCAACAGTCACTCCACCTCCGATACCCACGTCTCTGCCTCCTGTCAGACCTTCTTTCCCGGTTCCATCCACTCCATTCAAACAGTGGACGAGGCCAAAACTCCCTTCTCCACCAGACTTCTCCGGTGAATGGAACTCCAGTCGAGCCTTCTTCAACTCCTGTACATTATATCTATGTCTGGTCCTGGAGTAGTTTAGCTGTAACAAGGAGAAAATCTTATGGACCCTAGCCTTTTTCAAGGATGGACGAGCTGCGAGGTGGTCCAAAAACCTCTTTCACTAGGAGGCGGACACTGGTATCTTTTCCATCCAATGCTGGGCCCACTTCGAACAACAGTTCCAGAGTCAATTCTTTCTAGTCAATGTGGAAGCAGACACCGTTAATACTCTGGAAGGCTCTTCGTATTATCAAGGTAACTGGATGGTGGACAACTACCTAGACAGTTTTCTGACCTTGGTCTCCGACGCCGGATACACTGACCCCCAGACTCTGGTAGTAAAGTTCTGCCAGGGCCTCAAGTTAAACATCCAGGGCCAGATCGCCACTATGCCCTTCGGATGACCCGCCGACACTGATCCAGAGGCTTGGTATGCAGCCGCCCAGAGGATCGACCAAGCACAGTTGACCAACGAGACTTTTCAATCCACACTCCGGTCAACGACTACGGCCCCCATGCGCTCCGCCCTTCCTCAGTCTACCTCTCTCTCGATGTTCTGCCTTCCTCAGTCTATTCCGCCTCCTGTTCCACTGAGGCCCGCTCTGCCTGTACCATCCAGAGGAATACCTATAGACATAGATGTAGTCTAGAAGACGTGCTCCCTACCTCCACGAGGGTGCTATTGGTGCAGAGAGGCCAGTCACCTCGTAAAGGACTGCCCCCACCGCTTGGACGTCTGGAAGCTAACCGTGGAGCAACAGGAAGAATTGATCGAAGATTTAATGGCTTTGAAGGATACAGTAGAGGAAGAGAAAGTGGGCTCCACCCCAGAGAAGGATTTTGTTTAGTGTGACCGGCGAAAAGTGCACCCTGGTCGCTGTTAGTAAATAGGTTCGCTGTATTGAACGTAGAAGAAGTCAATACAGATATCCATGAACCTATAGACGCACCCCTCCCCTCCGCTCTAGACAGAAAAGCCCTGTCTTGGAGGCCGAAATGGGAAAAGAGACTACCCAGATGACTCTCCGCCAACACCCTTGACACCTGCGGAACATCTATCATCCTTCCTATCGAGATCAGTACCACTGACACTAGCGAGGTGCATTTCGTCAAGGTGCTTTTGGATTCCGGAGCTACAGGTAACTTCATAAACAAAGACTTTGTCCGTACGAAGGGTATTAGCACCCGGAACGTCTCTCGCTGTAAGGGGATAGCTCTATTTCCACCCCTAAACTGCAAAAGTAATACTCTGGAGCAGTCTAAGCCTGTTCAAGTATTACTAAAGTAATACTTAAACACACTAGTATAGCTCTGATCACAGACACCCTGACACTTAGAATGCAAACCCAGTATATAGTGTAAAACATCCCTTCAGAAGCCTTATCCTAATCTCTGAGGATTCTCCTGGAGGTGAGTTATATCATAATTGCAAACTGTAATATTAACTGAGGATTCTCCTGGAGTCTTGTGCCCCAGTCGCCCTTATACTCGCCCTATACCGGTATTCAACATGGATGGCTCCCCTAACAAAGCAGGGCAGATCTCCAAAGTAGTAGACGTAGTTCTCCATTATAAGACCCACTCTGAGAGGATGCTCCTCGCTGTCTCCAATCTTGGGAAGCAAAGCATGATCCTCAGCTACACCTGGCTCAAGGACCATAATCCGGAGGTCAATTGGCAAACCGAAGAAGTGCAGATGAACTGGTGCCCCCCTCAATGTGAAGGATGCCGTGTGGTGTGAAAGGAACAAGCGTTGCAGAAGAAAATGGAGGCCAGAGCTGTCAACGTCTGCTGATCTGGACTCTCTCCGGAGTATGTAGAAGACTCAGAGGGAGATGGAAACCCCCAGAGTTGCGAGGTTGAATACGAGACAGGGGACAGACTCTTCATGATAAGACTTCTCCCAGAGCCCGCCATAGAAGATCTTTATGCCACCTCTACAATCTCTCAGAAATGTCACAAACTTCATTCAGCCATATCTCCATCAATTCTTCATTGATTCTCATGGTCTCAATGGCTACAGAAAGCCCTTGAAAAGACCTTTTGATAAATACCAGTCACGTCTCGAGGCGATCAATAATGGCCGAGATATTAGGCAGATCAACTGGTAACCACCATGGTACTGTTTATTAAATCACCAATATCTTGGAAACTGCCACGATATAAGCTTCGCTTTTAGGCATCAGAGAAGCCCTCCTCATACCACTCAGAATGAGCCTAAAACAGCGCCAAGGTGATCAGTATCCGTGGAGATATGAAGGCCTCAATATTTGCACATGGACTTCATTAATTACCCATAGATAGTCCTTTTCTTAGAACAAAGGACAGCCTCCATATGGTTAAGTTATCACTATTCATAGCACAAAGGTACTACCATATGTAGAACAATAGGTAGTAACATGTGATGATCTGTCCTAGTGCACAGACCATTACTTCTTTGTATATAAGGACTCATAGTCTGAGGATTAGACCTCAGACTTAACAACATCTTTTGTCACTTGTCTAACTTCACATTTTTGAACTATTTAAAGTATCAAAGCACCCATCACAAATAGTAAGTG